>Ga0187878_1002201_pt1 | contig 17661 bp, 18 predicted proteins | sample June2016WEW_17_1_FD_132979 | JGI IMG/M metagenome (GOLD analysis project Ga0187878, IMG submission 132979) | Peatland microbial communities from SPRUCE experiment site at the Marcell Experimental Forest, Minnesota, USA - June2016WEW_17_150 | ecosystem: Environmental > Terrestrial > Soil >...
CGTTTCCATCAAAAGCTCACCCTTGGGCTCATTGCCACCGTTTTCATTGCGCTGACAGTGTGGAGCTGGCGGAAGTGGCCGGACCTCCTGGTGGACTTCGGCCAGCAGCTTTACATTCCCTGGCAGCTGGCCAACGGACAGCACCTCTATACGGACATCGCTTTTCTGCACGGACTGTTTTCGCAACATTTCAATGCCATCTGGTTTCGCCTCTTTGGTCCATCGCTTACGGTTCTCATTTATGTCAATTTGGGCATACTGGCGGGCACGACGGCAATCATTTACAAGACCATCCGCCTGTTCGCGGACCGGCTAACCGCGGCTGCCTGTGACATCACTTTTTGGGCGTGTTTGGTTATTCGCAATATGTTGGGATCGGAAATTACAATTGGATCACCCCATATACACACGAAGCCACCCATGGAGTGGATTTGACCGCTGCGTTTATCCTGCTCTGGAGCCGGCTCATGATGAAGCAGGAGCGATTAACCTGCGCGCTTTCCGCACTCTGTCTCGGACTGGCACTGTTGACCAAAGTGGATACCGCGCTGGCAGCAGTTGCGGTCGCCTTGGTTGGCGTGATTTCCACGTTCTTTGTGCGAACTAAAGACAGCAAATTCAGGGCTGCGGATGCATTATTGTTCGGCGGGATGGTTGCCGCGCCGGCCGCCGGCTTTTTCATATACTTCCTCACCTACATGCCAATCGGAAGAGCACTGGCGGCGGTCGGGGGTGGGCTGTCGATCGCATCGAATGAGGTCGCAGCTTTGCCGGAAGGGATCATGCTCAATTATCTTACCCGCAGGGCGACGAGTTTGCCGGTAATCAATTTCATGATGACCGAATTGATAATCTTCGGCGAGGACAGGATACTGGAAGACTTTAAAGCCCGCCCTCCCGAATACGGCATGCTGGTTCACAAGGACACTGCTGAATGGGGGGGTGGGCCGTTCGGTGCCGATCCCAAAAATGGCCGGCAGATCATGCGATGGGTGAGTCAGAATCACAGTCCGGTGGCTCTGATCGCGTGTGGTGAAAAAAACCAAGCTGCAAATGACGACTTCGGATACTAATAGATCGAGAAACTGGGTTTCCAACATTCGACCTGGAAGCGTAATCCGCTTGTCTATTCGCGCATTCCTGAATCCTTCGCCAGAATTGGAATCCCTACTGGTGCGGATTCACATTTTGGCGCGGAGCACAAAATTGAGCTAATCCTTGAAAAGCCTTATAAATGGGAGGCTCAATCTCGACTTAACAAATTTGGCATTCCCGTCAAATCGAATTACCGAACCTCGGATGTATGCGCAGTTCTGGGCATCAGGAAAATCAAGCCAAAAGGCAAGCCCAGCTGAACCATGGTGAACGAACAAAATGGCAATCACGAAAAACCCAAAATCACTTTCGTATTACTTCGTTTTATTCTTTTGACACAATTTTTTTATGAACCGGGAACTTATTTGTGGACATGATTTTAGCTGACAGCTGAGAGCTGATGGCTGTAAGCTCGGCGTGGCCGGCGGAGACACAATCCGGGATTTCCCTCTGGATCTGGCCGGCGGCCACGCCGTGTTTTTCGAGTCTTTCTAGGTTTTCTCATCGAGCGAGCTTTCCGGCCAGAGGAGATCCAGAAGGAAATGTTGGGAGTCAACCGCCCCATGAAGGCTCTATCAGTGGCTCTTACCCAATCTTTCAGCCTTGATGCCGGAGTGTCTGGCGAGGAGGGAGATAGGATAGTTATTCAACCCCCTCTCGTTGCGATGTTCGATCAACTCCTGGTTGGCTATACCGGCAAATACCGCTTCACCGGGCAACCATACTTTAGCTTCGATGAGCACTTCCTGCAAGAAGCCATCGGCCCCCGAGCCATGCCTGAAAAATCCAATTGCTCCAGGGAGTGGCAGAAGAGCAGGTCAAAAGAAAGCTGAAAAGTCAAAAATCACCCACACGATTTGGAGAAGACCCTGAATATTTTACGTAGACAGACAAGGAGGACAGTCGATACGGCCTTCTTCAGTGATTCGGTCGATCGATTCTTTATCGGCAAACTCATCACCGGGCTGCTATTCATCTTCAGCTTCATACAGCTCCTGCGAGCGATCCTCGCGCTGACGGGGACCGCGGCTTTCAGTGTAACGTCACCCATGGAAGCGGCCGTTGCGTACGCGGTCGCGTGCGTCGTGTGGTTTATGGCGTTCAGGTTCATTGAAGCGAGGCGCCTGAAGAGCAGGAAGTCCGCAAGTGACAAAGCCGGGTCTGTCTAACCCCCGGCTGCACCTGACGGCGCCGCACGGGCGCCTTGGCATGGACCTCAATCGAATACGTGGCTTGTCCTTCCTCCACCGCTGAATCCGGCGGCCAATGCTATTTGAAGGGGGCAGGCAGCCCATGGCTGCCCGGACAGCCGACACGTTGAACTGAGTTTCCCGAGACTGGAGACGGATCCTATGTGGAAGTGCACTGGTTGTGGCGAAACTGTAGATGATGACTTCGACGTTTGCTGGAACTGCCAGCGTGACAAGAATGGACTGGCGCCAACATCCCAAAATGGCGAACCGCAAGACAGTGGATTACGTGAGCTGCCACAGGCAGATGGCACTATCGAAGTGGATGCCTGCGGCCGGAGACTATCGTGCGTGGTGTGCGGGAACACAACGTTTCACGAGCGCAATTCACTGCTGAACACGCGGCTCGCCACCTTTTTTAAATTCGACTGGGCCAACGCACAGGCCGTCAATTATATCTGCACGCGGTGCGGGTACGTATTCTGGTTTCTGCCCGAGTAGCACTTGAGGACATCCCGCGATTATTCGTGGTGGCGCTGGTCAGGCGGCAAGCTTGCCTGCGCATGCTACAACACTTGGAAGCACCTATGCGCGGCCGGCGAATTCAAGAACCGGCTACGGCATCGCCTTCGACTTCAACTAACGCCGCTGGCGCCGCAAGCGCGCGGACCTCGATCGAATATGCGGCTTATCCTTCCTAACGCGGCCGGTGGCCGCAACCAAAGAGGGAAAGACGACTGAAGTCTCAATCTTCGTGGAGAAATGCAAAGAAGATACGGATAAAGATTCTCTATCCGTCGAAGGAAACTGCTAAATCTCTTTGCAATCTCAATGCCCGGAGAAATACACTATCAGAACAGTCGAGACCTCGAGCACGGGGGACCTCAGATGATGATCAATATCTATGCCGCCTGGCTCGGTATCCTACTTGGCATCGTCGCGGGCGCAATCAGCGGCTTATTTTTTCATGAGGAGCATTGGCTGGGCGGCTATGGCTCCTGGACTCGGCGGATGATTCGCCTGGCCCATATTTCATTCTTCGGTCTCGGTCTTTTGAATCTTGGTCTCGCACTCACCGCGCGGGCCCTCGGCCTTTCCGACAGCATCGGCCTTGCCTCGTGGCTTCTCCTTATCGGCGCAGTGACCATGCCGCTTGTCTGTTATCTGTCCGCATTTATCAAGCCGTTTAGGCATCTGTTTTTCATTCCCGTGCTGTCAGTTGGTGCAGCTGTAGGCTTACTTGTATGGAGGCTGTTTGCGGTATGAGAATCGGTCTGATTGCCATGAGCGGCATCCGAGTTTGCGACCAAGAGCTTTTGCGACTGGGATTGACCTTGCCCGGCTTTGTCGAGCGGAGCAAAACGATCGCGTCGCTGCCGAGCCTGGGCCTTCTTACGCTAGCAGGTCAAACGCCGCCGGAACATGAGGTGCAGTACATCGAGATTCCCGCTCTCGCCGGTCTTCAGCATCTGCCCGACGGGTTCGATCTGGTCGCCGTTTCCAGCTACAGCGCTCAGATTGGGGAAGCCTACGAGCTGGCGTCGCGCTATCGCGCGCAAGGCGTGCCCGTCGCCATGGGGGGACCGCATGTAACGGCGCTGCCGAACGAAGCGCTGGAATTCTGTACGTCGGTGATTGTCGGCGAGGGCGAGGCAGTCTGGACGGACGTCTTGAACGATTGCGCGCATGAATGCCTGAAACCAATCTATGACGCGACCGGCCTCGGTTATGATCTGGCCGACTCGCCGATGCCCGCGTTTGAACTGCTCGATATCAATAAATATAACCGGCTGACGGTCCAGACCAGCCGAGGCTGCCCGCATCGCTGCGAATTCTGTGCCGGGTCAATTCTATTGACTGATACTTACAAGCAGAAACCGATAGGCAAGGTAGTGGCCGAAATCGATCGCATTCTTGGCGTCTGGCCGCATCCATTTATCGAATTCGCCGACGACAACTCCATGGTCAACAAGTCTTATTGGCGGCAGCTGCTCGATACGCTTGGTGACCGGCGATTCCGCTGGTTTGCCGAGACCGACATCTCAATCGGCGAAGACGAGGAGCTATTGGGCCGCATGCGGGATTCCGGCTGTGCGCAAGTGCTCATCGGATTGGAGAGTCCGATCGAATCCGGCCTGGCTGGACTCGAACTGCACAGCGACTGGAAACGTAGATGGTACCCCCGGTACAAGGACGCCATCCAGCGCATTCAGTCGCATGGAATCACCGTAAACGGCTGCTTTGTCATCGGTCTGGACGGCCACACGAAAGACATTTTCGAGCAGGTATATGAATTTGTTCGTGATGCCGGACTGTACGAGGTACAGGTAACGATCCAGACGCCGTTTCCGGGAACGCCGCTCTATGATCGCCTGGCGAAAGAGCGGCGCCTGCTGAGGCCGAAAGCGTGGGAACGGTGTACGCTGTTCGACGTCAATTATATCCCGACCCACATGAGCCCGGAGGAGTTGGCCGGGGGCTTCCGGCAACTTGTGGTACGTCTGTACAGCACGGAATTCACCAATTGGCGGCGGGACAATTTCAAGAACATGCTGCGTACAAGCCGTCACCAGAAAGGACAGATCTTATGAATCGTCAGCCGATTATTGTCACTATCTTCATCGCGGCCGCGCTGTACGACGGCCTGCTCGGGCTGGCTTTCTTGTTTGCGGCAAGCTCGGTGTTTGCCTTTTACGGAGTCACCCCGCCCAACCATTACGGCTATGTCCAGTTCCCGGCGGCCGTGCTTATCATTTTCGCACTTATGTTTGTCGCGGTGGCTCGACGGCCGCTGCCAAACCGCAATCTGATCCCATACGGCATTTTGTTGAAGCTGGCATACAGTCTGACCGTGCTCTATTACTGGATCAGCTCCGGAATTCCCGGCATGTGGAAGCCGTTTGCGGTTATTGATCTGCTGACGGTTATTCCATTCGCCTGGGCATACGTTTCTTTAGGAGATACCAAGAAGCCGGCATAGTTTTAACGGGGACTGACCGCGACTACGCTGCTTCCGATGACAAGCCTCCCTGTGCCGCCTACTGCCACCGAGGCAAATTCAGGGCAGCTCTGGAGCACGCTTTCACAAAAGGCGAGTTCGGCTTCCACGGCCGGCTTCAGCATCTCGCGGACCCGAAGGCGTTCCACTCCTTTGTCCGTCAGCTGTTCCGCCACGAGTGGGTCGTGCACTGCAAACGGCATCCTGTGATATCGTTTGAGCCTACAAGCCAGGCGGGCGAGGTTAACGCCTCGAGGTTGACATAATGATCCATATCAGAAGCTGAAATGAACGATCCCCATGAGGGCTCGCACGTCGCTTTGGGATGCGAATGCAGCTTATTCGGACTATCCCCCCCGCTTTCTTCTTGTGCGCCCGAATAGAAATGCTTATAAATCAGGGGGAACATATTCCCAGGCGTTTTTCAATCTCCGAAGGTCCGATAGATGAAGCAGCAAGTTTTAAAAACCGCTCTCTGCCTGATCGTCGCCGTGGGATTTTCCTGTTATCCCCGATCGGCATGGGTTCAGGCGCAGTACGCGATTTCGACCCGAGCGGGAATGGTTAGCCGGATTCGCGGGCAGGTCTTCATCCAACACGCACAAGGCGGCGATCGGCAGCCGGCCGAGCCGGACATTCAGATGATGGACGGCGACCGGTTGGCCACCGACTTCATGAGCCGCGCCGAAATCCTCATCAGCTCCGCTGCCTTCCTCAACCTTGATGAGTGGTCTGAAGCGCGCGCAGTCGACACCAGGCTGACGGAGGCGCGCTTCGAGCTGCTGCGCGGGACCTTCATGATCAAGGCAGGAAATCCCGTGCTGAGATCGCTTGGGCCTTATGTCCGGGGGGCCAGGGTGGGCAAGATGAACGAAATCGTGGCCTTTGAACTTGCGACACCCCAAGGCATATTGACCGTCGCCAAAACGGGTCTTTACCGTATCACCATCGAGCCGTCTGCCACTCTTGTTGATGTATTTGAGGGGGAAATCGAACTGGGCGGACGTCGCGAGGCGATCGGCCATAACGTGCAAAAGGTCAACGGCGGCAAAAAAGCGAAGTTAGCTGGCCGTAATCCCTTGATCCCGGTGATCACCTTGCTGAATTTGAAATACTATGATGAATTCGACCGCTGGTGTTTTCCCATAGCCGACCATGGCATGGCGGTACGAGCCGTAGGCGAGGCCTTTGCCACCGGGGACGGAGAGAAAGAACGGTACCGCGTTGTTCCCGACTTCCGGGTAAGGGACGGCCAAACGCTCTCCACCGAAACCTCAGGCTACCTCGAATTGAGGATCAGTCTGGAGGCCTATCTTTGTCTGAACCGTCTGACTCGGTTGCGAGCTATAGGGAGCACGGCCGGAGAAGCAGTCTTCGAGCTGCTGGAGGGCTCTATAATTGTGAGTTCGGCAGAGACGGTTCCGATGAGGCCGATCAGCATCATGACACCGCGCGGGATCTTCGCCGTCAAGCGTGGGGCCGTCGCCCGCTTCGAGGTAACCCCGGCGGAGACCTCCGTCGAGGTGCGCCGCGGGCAGGTGCGAACTGCAGCAACCGCCATAAGCCAGGGGAGACGCCTGCTCCTGGGCGGTGGCACGTCGCACTTGGAGGCAAAGGTCGCGAACAAGAAGGATGCTCCTGACGGTTTCGATCGCTGGAGCACCGGTCTTTTGAGAGCCGGAACGATCACCCGCCACGAGGGCAGAGTCACTCTCGAGCGCCAGGGCGAAGCCGGTCTGGACCTCGTCAACACTTCACCAGGAAATTTTGTGCACATGCTGGAAGGGGCTCATTTGTCGACCGGGCGCGGCGGCCGGGCTGTACTCATTGCCGGGCCGATCATGATAAACGTGAATAAATGGCAAAGCATGATACACGTGAATGAATCCGCCGAAATTGTCGCAGTCAGCAGTTCCGACCCGGAGAGGGAATTCGAGATCTTGCGCGGCTCCGCCATCGTTTACGTTGAACCTCCAACGGCCCTCTTTTCTAAAACAAAGTTAAGAATTTCCACACCTCACGGCCTCGCCCAAATCTCCGGGAGCGGCGCTTTTCGCTTCGATGTGGATCCGTTGGGCACCTCGATCAGGGTCCGTTCCGGCTCGCTGCTCGTGACCGCGCGTGGCGAGCGTTCCGCCAAAGCCGCCGTCAAAGTCAAAGAAAAGCAGACTGCCCGCCTGGGCCCGGAGGCAGGCCCACCGCAGATATCCTACATCCTCGACACTCCCGATGAATTCGATCAGTGGAGCATCGGAGCAAGGGAGTTCCCGTTCGAGAGCTTCCGCAGGCGCTGAAATGTTTCCTAAATCAGTGCCTTAAGAGACTTATAGGACATTCTATCCAGGGGGCACAAGGGAAGAGTCAGGCGGCCACTGGATCCTCACGCCAGGATGTCCTTGAGATCTGGGGACATAGTACTTATCTCCCAGATTCGCCGCAAGTCACAAAAATGGGGCCAGGCCACCATTTCCCATTTTCGCCGATTCCCCCCGTGAATGCGAGGCTTTCACACGAAATGGGGAAATGGTAGCCTGTCACCATTTTCCCAAGTGAATTGCCTGACCGCGCAGGCGTGCATGAAAACGAAGCGACGTTTTCCGGACGACATCCTGGCCATCATCCGGGATAGCAAGATCCTGGCCATCCGGGCCGGCACCCAGCCGCACCGTTTCATAGGGATCTGGGCCGTGGTGGTGGAAGGCCGCGTTTTTGTGCGGTCGTGGAGCCTGAAGCCGCGAAGCTGGTACCGGACGTTCCTCGAGGAACCGCAGGGCGCGGTCCAGGTCGCCGGTCGAAAAATCCCAGTGCGCACCATACGCACCAGAAGCGAGCGCCTGAAGGATCTCGTGGACCGTGCCTACCTGAAGAAATACGACACCCCAGGGTCGATCAAGTACGCCCGAGACCTCGGGCGCGCGAAGTCCAGGGCTACAACCACGGAACTCGTTCCGTTCTAGCCAGCGAATTGCCGGGCTTTCTGCCGTTCAGAAACCGATTTCCGTCCGACAATTCGCGGCCCGCCCCGAGTTCTCGCGGGATTTCCTTCCTTGCCCCCCCGCTTTCCCTTGTGCTCCCGGATAGAAATGCTTATAAGTTGGCCTTCGAAAGCGTAGTTCATGAAAGGACGTTTACATTCTCCTTTTCTTGGGAGCAAGATTTATCCGCCCCGCGTCGACTAGAATCTAGCGACGCAGAAAGCATTCGCCGGTTGTTTGATCCCCATCTCGTGCGACGGAGGAGCAAAATGTCGGGTTCCACTGACTCAGCGGTGACCGCAAAGCTGAACGCGGTGCACCTCGGGATCGTTGCGGGATTCTTCACCTGCTTGGCATACCCGCTCGTCGCCTTTCTTCGTCTTCCATTGCTGGCAACAACTGCACTCGCAGCCTGTTTCGGCCCCGCACTGGCGGTGGCGAGCTTTGGCCTAAAAGGGTTGCTCGATCTGGAGAGGCCAATGGTCTCAAGTACCTTGGGCTTACTGTTGAACGCGTTGGGTGGCGTGCTGTTTACTGCCATGGCCCTGGTGCAATTGGCGATCGGCTCTTTGGTCAGCGGTGAGAAAGTCTCGGCACCGATAACCGGTATCTGGCTCGGCATCGGCAAGGCGTGGGATGCTTACGTTGGTTTGGGGACCATCTGCTTCGCGCTCGCCATGTTGCGACATCCCCGCTTCGGGCGAGTGTTTGCATTCTCTGGGCTGGCCATTGCCGTAGGCCTGCTGGTCCTCAATTTCTACACCTTTCCAGCTCCGCCGGCGGACGCAGGCCTAGTCGATCCGGGGCCGGCCATCGGTCTCTGGTACCTTGTTGTCACAATTGAGATGTGGCGCTCCCTGTCTTGGGCGAAGCGTCGCGCGTCCGCAACCGTCGCGGAGTTCTTGTTAAGCTGAACAGTTCGTGTACCGTGCCTTCATCTATTTGTTACTGGCGCTCGTGGTCGCCGCAAGTTGCCTACTTTCTCGCAGTCTCTCTACGGTTGAAAGGGAAGCTTGTCGGGGTCATTGGTGTGGCTGACCTGATCTTCTTCACCACCTGTGTGAGTGTCATGAGACGTTTGGGCTGGCCAGAAACTCCAATGTTGGTCGTGCCCCTTCTGGGGATTCTGTCGGCGCTGATGGTGGGCCTCTTCGCCGGCTTAACGCCAGCGCCTCCTTTTCTCGCGGCAGCGGTGATAGCATACGCCAGATCCTCCATGGAACAGGACCCGTGCCGCAATTAGAAATGCGGCGCAGGCACGATTATGAGCGACGCAGTTTCTGCCGATTTGTTTCAATTGCTCTGGGCCATCGTTGTCGCACAAGCTCTGGTGAAATATATCAGCCCCGAAAACCGTGCCAAGTCTCGAGTGACGGCGTACTCGGAAGTAATTCCGCGGTTGCGCGCGCACGGCTTTTCGCTGCAGGTCTGCGACGCGGTCCAGAAGTCCCGTTATGGGAAACCTGCGCTGTCGAACGGTGGCCTCCGCTCGTCTGCCCTCCTCCCCGGGCCTCAGGTTCCTGATGTGGAAGGGCTATGAGGCTTTGACTGAACTGAATGAATAGGTATAATCTCGCCTATAGCTCGGGATTTTCGAATTACATGTAATAGGTTGACGGTCGTATCAGAGCTTGTCCATCGAATGATGTCTGCTGAGGAACGGTTGTGACCCTGTCTTCTGGGACGTTTCTGGGGCCATATCAGATCATGGTGCCGCTCGGCGCGGGTGGCATGGGCGAGGTGTATCGGGCGCGCGATACGAAATTGATTCGTGACGTCGCCTTGAAGGTCCTCCCGGATGCGTTCGCGGCCGACGCTGATATCGTTTTAGCCTACAATCCTCAGGCGGGGGAGGTTCACGCCTCGTGGTTGACATAACACCCCATATCAGAAGCAGGGCCGGCGCTCACGACTGAGCTCCGATCCCAAGGCACCAGCTTATTTGGACTATCGTGCTGAGGTAAACATCTTTGAAGTTCGTACCGTGATAGTGGCAAATCGACACTCAGAAAAGGGATGAAGGATCAATCATGCGTGGAATTCTTGTCTTAATCGGCGCGTTGGTATGTTTTTCTCCGGTCGCATCAGCTCAAACCGTCGACGAGATCGTTGCCCATTACATCAAGACGATCGGCGGCATCGAAAGGATCCAGGCAGTAAGTTCGTTGCGCCGTACCGGCAAGATCATCGTCAGCGGCGGGCTTGAAGCCGTCGTCGTCCAGGAGAACAAGCGCCCGAATTCGGTGCGCGAAGAGTTCTCGCTGCAGGGCATGACCGGTATCAACGCTTATGACGGCAAAACCGGCTGGAAGATTGAGCCCTGGAACGGCAAGAAGGACGCCGAGTCGCTGGGCGAGGAAGAGATGAAGTCGATTCTTGAGATCTCAGATTTCGACGGCCCCCTTGTCAACTATCAACAGAAAGGTAACAAGGTCGAGTTTGTCGGCATGGACAAATTCGAAGGCACGGACACTTTTAGGCTGAAAGTGACGAAGCCAAACGGCGACGTTTACTTCTATTATCTGGACACTGATTATTACGTGCCGATCAAGATCGATACCAAGCGAGTAGTGCGCGGAGCCGAGCGCGAGTACGAAACCGCACTGGGGGACTACAAGGAAGTCAATGGCTGGTACTTGCCGTTCTCCGTTGAAACCAACACGAAGGGGATCCAGGACAAGTCGAAGGTAGTCTATGAGAAGATCGAAGCCAACGTTTCGCTTGATGATAGCCGGTTTAGCAGGCCAGGCCCTCCAAAAATGCCGTAGGCATCCCGGCGCCTGACGGAACCGCAAGCGCTGTCGAATTCAAACTGAATGTCGGAAGGAAGGAATGACACAATGAATCGAAAACTTATCGTTTTGTCAGCGACACTGGCCCTGACGTTCGCGCTCGCAGCCTCCGCCGCCGCGCAGTCACAGGCGGTGAAGATTGACTCAGAAACGATTTCCGGACTCGGCGCGCGCAATATAGGCTCGGCCGCGATCAGCGGGCGCATCGCCGCGCTTGACGCAGTCCAAGAAGGCCAGCGGCTCACCGTCTACATCGGCTCGGCGAGTGGCGGAGTGTGGAAATCAGTCAACGGCGGAACGACATTCAAGCCGGTCTTTGATAAGCAACCGGTGCAATCGATCGGTGCGATTACAATCGATCCAACAAATCCGAGAGTCATCTGGGTGGGAACGGGAGAATCGTGGATGCGCAACAGCGTCTCGATCGGCGATGGCGTATATAAGTCCATTGATGGCGGCGAGAACTGGACGAACATGGGGCTAAAGGAATCTGAGCACATCTCGAAGATTCTGGTGGATCCGGCCAGCACAAACACGGTCTATGTCTGTGCGCCCGGCAAATTGTGGAGTGACAGCGACGAGCGCGGCCTTTACAAGACGACTGACGGTGGTCAGAGCTGGACCAGAATTTTGAAGGGACCCAATGCATCGACGGGCTGCTCAACGATTTCAATGGACCGGCAGAATCCGCAGACAATCTACGCCGGACTGTGGGACTTTCGACGCAAGGGCTGGACGTTCCGCTCCGGCGGCGAAGGACCGGACGCTTTCAGCGGCAGCGGCCTGTTTAAGAGCACTGATGGCGGGAAGACCTGGACTGAACTTGATGGGAGGAGCGCTCCCGGTCTCCCGTCAAAACCGTGGGGCCGCATCGCAGTGGCCGTGGCCCCTTCAAAACCGAACATCGTGTACGCATTCATTGAAGCCGAGATACCAAAGAATGGCCTGTATCGTTCGGATGACGGTGGCAAGACGTGGACGGCGCTAGATCGGAGCCAGAACATGATCTACCGCCCGTTCTATTTTGCGAATCTGATCGTCGACCCCAAAGACGAGAACAAGGTTTACAAGCCGGACGGCCCGCTCATCGCCAGCAACGACGGCGGCCGGAGCTTCAGCAACATCTCCGGCGGCGCTCACGGCGACTTTCACGATGTCTGGATCGATCCGAACAATACTGATCACTTGATTACGGGCGACGACGGTGGAGTCTGGTACTCGTATGACGCCGGTAATCGCTGGTGGAAAGCTGACAACCTGCCCGTGTCGCAGTTCTATCACGTCAGCGTGGATATGGACACGCCTTATCACGTCTATGGCGGTTTGCAGGACAACAGTTCATGGGTCGGTGACTCGCAGTATCCGGGCGGCATCACCAACAGCCGTTGGGAGAATATGTACGGCGGCGATGGGTTCTGGATGTTTGTCGATCCTTCCGATCCTGACTATATCTATGCCGAGTCGCAGGGCGGCTACATTGGCCGCGTGAATCGCTGGACCCACGAGTCGCGCAATATCCAGCCGCTGCCGCAGTACGAGGAAAGCAAGCTTCGCTTTAACTGGAACACGCCGATTCATGTGAGCTCGAAAGGCACGGTTTACATCGGCGCGCAATTCTTGTTTCGCTCGCGCGATTACGGGCAGACCTGGGATCGCATCTCGCCCGACCTAACGACGAACGATCCGGAGAAACAGAAGCAGGAACAATCGGGCGGAGTGAGCGTCGACAATTCGTCCGCGGAAATGCACACGACCATCTTCGCGATTTGCGAATCGCCGAAGAATCCGAACTTGATCTGGGTGGGCACCGACGACGGTAACGTGCACGTCACGCGCGATGGTGGCAAGACCTGGAAGAATGTCGTCGGCAACATCAACGGGCTGCCCAAGAATGCCTGGGTGACGTCGATTGAGGCCAGCCACTTTGACGAAGGCACCGCTTACGCGACTTTCGATCTGCACACTTTCGGCGATATGCGGCCATACGTTTATAAAACCACCGACTTTGGCCAGACATGGACGGCGGTGATCATGCCCACGGGAAATGTAAGAGGCTATGCCCACGTGGTGAAAGAAGATCTGGTCAACAAGGATCTGCTTTTCGCCGGCACTGAACTGGGTTTATGGGTCTCGCTCGATGGCGGCAAGCAATGGGCGCAATACACGGGAGGCAACTTGCCCAACGTTGCCGTCCGCGATCTGGCAATTCACCCGCGCGACAATGACCTGGTGATTGCCACTCACGGCCGCGGCATCTGGATCATTGACGACATCACGCCACTGCGAGTTCTCACGCCGGAGATTCTTGCGAGGGAAGCCGCGTTCATTGACGCCCGGCCGGCCGTGCAAAGGCTTCCCGCAAGCGGCGGTTGGGCTAACGGCGATGCTTCGTTTGCCGGAGACAATCCGACCGACGATGCGGTAATCACCTACTACCAACAGAAGCGGCACATCTTTGGCGACTTGAAGGTCGAGATTCTCGATCAGAGCGGAAAGGTTCTGAGCACGATTCCCAGCAGCAAGCGCCGCGGCTTGAACCGTGCGACCTGGTCGATGCATCTTCCGGCGCCGCGCGTACCTAGCGCAGCCGTGGCAGCCGGCGGCGCCTCCATCGGTCCGCGCGTTTTACCCGGGACTTACACAGTGAGGATGACGAAGGACAAGAGCGTCTACACGGCGCAGTTGGTGGTCGCCCTTGATCCGCGCGCCAAGTTCACGATGGCCGACCGCAAAGCGCAGTTTGATCTTTCGATGAGACTGTATAATCTGCTCGGCGATATGACGTTCGACGTTGATCGCATCAACGGCGTTCGGCTCGCACTCGAGCAACGAGCGTCGCAGTTGCCGGCGAACGATCTGCTGGCAGCGCGTCTGCGGTCGGCTTCGGCGCAAGTCGACGATCTGCGGCGAAAGATCGTCGCTACCAGAGAAGGCGGCGCGATCACGGGCGAGGAGCGCTTGCGCGAAAACCTCGCCGATCTCTACGGCAACGTGATCGGCTATGAAGGCCGCCCGGCGCAGACACAGGTCGAACGCACGGGCGCCATCGCTCGCGAGCTCGGTGATGTGGTCAGGGACTTTGACGCCTGGCTCGCAAAGGAAATGCCCGGCATCAACACTGCACTCGCGTCGAAGCAATTGCCGCCAATTACCGCTTTGACGCGCGAAGAGTGGGAGAAGATCAACAGCAAGTGAGGTTCAACCTCAACGGACGTTGCGGAACGCGACCTGCGATGAAGGCTTCGCCCTGCGAGGTTGGTGTTTGGGTCAGGATTGCGGTAAAGATGACAGCCGAAGTACTGCCCGCGAATCCCAGTCGGCCGGTATATTGGCCATCGCGGTCGTCAGAGGTCGCTGGACCAAGCGGCTCGATCTAACATCACGCCCCCGATCAAAAGCCAAGCCCAGCCCCATTAGAAAAACGCGTCCTATTCTTACTATCAGCCAAACCGCGACACACTCCCGCGAAGTCCCGTTCGAGGAAGTCGACTCGCTTATGCTCCTTCGCATGGACGTCGTCGGTCTGCCAAAAACCGGGACCAGGATAGAGGATAGCTGCGTCCGTCATCCATCAAAAACGATGCATCAAAGCTGGATTCAAATTTGATCTCATGGGGACAATTTTTTCAGACTGTCACCCCTGCTGCGGCGATTTTATGAGTTTACGGGCAAAGTCGGCCTGTTTTGGGCTCTGGTGGGATTAATCCGAAGCTGTAAATTATTGAGAATAATGGCGCACCCGGCCCGACTCGAACGGGCGGCCTGCGGATTCGAAGTCAGACGTAGCCTTCCTGCAAGTTCTTGCAAAAACCCGTAAAGGATTGTATTCCGGCTGGTTGGCGGGTTTTCGCGCAATCCCGTTTAAGTCAATCTGCCATAAAAAGTAACCGTTTTTGGCACAATTCTGGCACACGCTTTTCATTGGATCGGGAGTTTCAGCGATGCATCCGTGCCCTGTGGAGAGGTCTGTTTGTGCAATGGCCAAGCTCTAGAGCATACGTTCTGAGTGGCAGGCTTTTTAGCTGATTTTCTGATTCTCGACCGCGGTCAGGTTCAGTTCTCCTCAGTTTGTGGTTTTGCATCTGCAAACTCGCGCTGTGAGAGTTAAGGACTGGCAGTTCATTCGCCGACTCAAGTTTGAGTAGTCAGTAGCAATCGTATTCTGTTTCCGCACCCGCAGTGTGTAGGCCTGTCGGGTCGTGCTTTTCTGGCGCGGACCGGCGAGACCGTGCTCTGGACGGAGGTGTGTCGTCATGATTCAAACCGACTCTTTCTTACCGGAGGATTTATCGATGGCTCGTATCAGAACGGTCAAACCGGAGCTGTTTAAGCATGAGGAGTTGTACCAGGCCGAGAGGGAGTCTGGGCTCCCGCTCAGACTGGCGTTCATTGGGCTCTTTACCGTGGCCGACCGGGAGGGGCGCTTCAAGTGGCGTCCGAACGAGATCAAGCTGGACGTCCTGCCGTATGACGAACTGGATTTTGAGGAGGTCCTGGATGGGTTGCACGCGGCTGGCTTTATCTTCAAATTCTTCGTTGGAGGGAAGCCCTATGGGGCTATTCCGACGTTCGCGGAACATCAGGCGATTAACAACAGGGAGATGGACAGCAAGCTCCCTGGTCCGAATGGCCCCGAAGTGCAGCCAGGGATTCCGGACGGAAAGACATTCGTCTACCTTGTCGTTTCTCCGCACGCGAAGGTGTTCAAGATTGGCAGGTCGCGCAACATTGACGGCAAGCTGAGAGACATCCAGGCAATGTCTGCGTGCCCTATCGAATTGGCTGATTACATCCTGGGCGACAAAAGCCTGGAAGCTGAAATAAATCGGGCGCTCATCGGCCATCGCGACCACGGGGATTGGTTCCGGTGCAGCGAGGAAGCCGCTTCCATACTCGGCGCGTGGTTCACGCGTGCTTCGCGCGTGGCTGACGTGAGCGGGACGCGACGGGATGAAGCAGCCGAAAACAGGACGCTGGACAGCGATTTTGGGGCATTCCACCCAAATTCACGCGTGGCTGACGCGTGCTCCACGCCACTTGATAGTGCACAAGGGGAAGGGAAGGGAAAGGAAGGGAAGGGAAAGGAAGGAGATTATTGCTCGGAGCGCGAAGCGTCCTCGCCCACCGTCATCTCGATGCCGCTTGTCAGCGGCGACGAACGCAAGATCACCGAGGCGGACGTGTCGGAGTGGTCCAGCCTGTTTCCTGCAGTTGATGTTATGCAAGAGCTCAGAGAAATGCGGGCCTGGTGTATAGCCAATCCGAGCCGTCGCAAGACCCCCAAGGGAATTCTGCGATTTATCACTACTTGGCTTTCCAGAGAGCAGGACAAAGGACGTGCCCCCACAAATCCAATCCAGCCAGTTCCGGGCACCGATGCAGCAAAGCCGTCGGCACATGAGCATAAGTTCGACTGGAGCCATTGCGAGACTTGCCAGGGGGATGGACGCCTTCATGTTCGGACCAAGGCCGCTCCAGGTGACGAGCCAGCACCGGATGACCCGGTAGTCCCCTTCTACAAACTGTCGGACCCCCGCCGTATTGTAAGCCTCGACGCCGAATATCCGAGCAAGGAATGGCGCATTGTGAATTTCCGCTGCTCATGCTCCGCCGGGAAAGCCAAGACGATCCCGCAATGTTGGCCGCAGTTGAAACCACCCCTGCAGTCGTTGAACGCGGAGGAGTGGCCAGTAACCGCAGGTGTTGTGCATTGATACTGATCGGCAACCTGCCCGGCTTGAAGGGCGTGCGGCGAATTGGATCCAGCATCGACAGCATCCTGCACGGACGAGGCCGGTATCGAGGCAGCTATCGGGCAGAGGAAGGCAAAAGGATGAGTGAGAAGCGGAAGAGGGTAAATGCCAAGCGGAAGGGGACGCGGAACGAACACAAAGCCATTCGAGCGCTCGAGGATGCTGGATATCACTGCACCCGGAGCGCCGGAAGTCTTGGGCTTTTCGATATCATCGCGATCGGTCGCCAGGGGATCCGTCTGGTGCAGGTGAAAACGAACGAGGATGCCCGGCCGCATGAACGAGAGCAAATCCAAATGTTCGACGGCATCCCGCCGGGAGCCACCAAGGAAGTCTGGATCTACCAGGACTACGCGCGTAAGCCGGTCATCAAAGTGCTGTAGGGGGCTTAATGGAAACCGAGCAAAAAGAAAAATGCTACCGCCACTGTCAGCGGTTTGGCCAGGCTGTCGTGGTGATCGCAGCGATGATCAGGCAGCTGATAGATCGCAAGTACACGGGGAGTTTCACCATCCATTTCTGCGAAGGCAAAGTCAACAAAATGGACCAGCACGCTTCCTATTCGATGGACGAAGTGAAGAAGATATCGGAGGCTGTGTGAGCGTAACAAAATTCAAGCCGTCGGAAAACAGGTCCATCCCGTGCAGTCTCGATGCCGAGAAAGCGGTCCTGGGAGTCGCGCTTCTTGACGACAAGGCGATCTACACCGCCCGCGCGCTACTCACGCCCGAGGAGTTCTACCCTGAAGCTCACCGTCGCATTTTTGAAGCGATGAGTGTCCTGGCTGTTCAGGGCAGACCGATCGAAATCATTACGGTCAAGAACGAACTCGAAAGAATGGACGCCCTGGACAAGGCC
>Ga0187878_1002204_pt1 | contig 17638 bp, 14 predicted proteins | sample June2016WEW_17_1_FD_132979 | JGI IMG/M metagenome (GOLD analysis project Ga0187878, IMG submission 132979) | Peatland microbial communities from SPRUCE experiment site at the Marcell Experimental Forest, Minnesota, USA - June2016WEW_17_150 | ecosystem: Environmental > Terrestrial > Soil >...
CTCCGCCTGTTCCGGCTGAAGGAAGAAGAGCAGATCGCCCGCGCGCGCGGCGCCGAGGTCGCGCGAAACCGGGAAGGAATTGAAGCGCATCAGGGTCTCCGCATCCGCAAACTCCTGGAAGGCGCCACTCGCAACATCGCCAAGAGCAAGCGGCCCCGGGGCGGTGCGGAACAGGTTGTGGCCGAGCGGCCAATCCGCATAACGAAAGGCAGTAATGCTGGCGAAGCCCGGCTCGACGCGCAGGCCTTGCGCGCGACGCCACTCCGCCGTGTGCGCGAGGAGGGCGTTGCGATAGGCATAACGGATCAGCGCCGCGCAGTCGTGGACTTCCTCTTTCGCCTGTGGCGCGGGCTGGTAGTAGAGGGATTCCGCGAGATAGGTCAGCCAGCGGGTGAAATGCTCGCGGTCGGCGGCGGTCGCGAGCCGCGCGCGGTCGGGCCAGCCGTCTCCGAAGCTGTCGCGCCAGCTCTCCGCGGGCCCGGGACTGAGGTGGTCCGGAGCCACGGGCAGCGGTCGCGCGGGAGCAGACGTTCCTGACCTCTCGGCCGCAGTGGCGCGCCCCGGCTGCCGGACCGACATGACGACCGCGGCGGCGAGAAAAGCGGACGCCACGACTGCCACCCACGCGGCCCACCCTCGCACTTGCCCAGGAAACACGGGTTTATCCCCTTGCCTAGAGTTTGGCACATTCTACGCAGGCGCTGCCGTCTCTGCAAGCACCACGCGGAATTCCGGTTGAACTATTCAGCGAAGGCCGGAATAATGGTGGATTCAACTTTGCAGCGAGGAGAGGAAATGCTGAAACGCGTGATGTTGTGGGTTGTGGCCCTGGTCCTGGTGGTGGCCGCCGGAAGGACGCTGGCCGCGGAGGAGATCACGGTGCAAGGCGCTCCCGCGGACACTGGCTACAACGTGGGTTCGGAGGCGACAATTCGCGCTACCCTCGAGGGAGTGGAAGGCGACCCGAGCCGGTTCGTGGTTTTTGCCGATATCTCCTATCTCGGCACCACCGCCGTCAGCTCCGCCCAGCTCGACCGCCAGACCGGCGGCGCGCCGGGTGAGGTCTACTTCGCGGGCGGCTGGCTGATTCCCGCCGAGGCGCCTACCGGCATCTACGGCGTGATTCTGCGCGTCGAGGACCGCGCCGCACACAAGCCCATCGCACGTCAGAAGATCCGTGGCTTCGCTGCCTACAAGAAGCTGATTCGGATCGCCCGCACCGAGCTCGACCAGACCTTCTACGCGATCGGCCAGCCGATTCAGTGCGAGGTGGTTCTCGAAAACCTCGGCGACCAGGAAGCAAAGAACCTGCGCGTCGAATTCTCCAACGCCAACTACCCCTGGATTTCCCTCTTCTCGAAAGAAGGCGCTGCGTTGAGCGACACGCAGAATCCAGAGCTGGCGATCAAGGTGATGAAAGACCAGCTCACCATCCCCCCTCACCGCGAGGTCACCATCCCGATGATGCGGGCGGGCATAGCAGCCTTCCTGCAAGGCCAGCAGGTGGCGGTGATGGGCGCGGGCGGCCCGGCGCGTCACGAAAAGCTTCCACCGCCGGAAGTCGACAGCTACACCGTGGCGGTGTGGAACGCCGACCGCACGCTGCTTTATGACATGCAGTTCACCACGCCCGCCGTCCTTCGCGCTGCCGACCGCGAGCGACCCACGCCCTACGGCCGCAACTTCGTTCACCTCTACAATTCCGATATCGACTTCACAAAATATCGCGAGTTCTCCGCAGCGGACGGGATTTCAGCTGCGATCCAGCTTGATCCCTCCCGGACACTCTATCGACCTGGAGACACTGTGCGCGTGAAAGCGACGGTGAAGAATCCCGACGCCGCGGAATGGAAAGACGCCACGTTGGCCGTGGAATTCAAGGACGCGACCGGCAAGACGGTTCAATCGGCGACGCTGGCTTCCGGCCTGCGCCTCACGAGCGGCGAATCGCAGGCCGTTGACGCGGAGGCGTGGCAGATCCCCGCGCAAAGCCCTCCCGGCGTCTATCAGTTCAGGCTCACGCTCTCGACGCCTGATGGCCGGACGCTCGGGACGCTGAAGTCCGACGTTGCGGTTAACCCATTGCCCGCCTCCCTCATGCTCTTCAACGCGCACGAGGACGACGAAGGCGCCTACGGCGGTCTGATTCGTGCTGCGGTGGAAGCGGGGATTCCGGTGCGCGTGGTGTTCTTTACCAGCGGGGACGTAGGCGCCTGCGAGCGGTACTACTCGAAGCCCTGCGGCCCCAACGAAGCACGCGAGTTCGGGATGGTGCGCATGGAGGAGAGCGCCGACGCCCTGGGGCATCTCGGCGTGCCGCGCGAAAACCTCACCTTCCTGGGACTGCCAGACGGCGGCTCGGGAGCTATCTGGTTCCAGCACATCCCGGTTTCGAAACCCTTCCGCTCCGTCTATCTCGCTGTCGATCACGCGCCCTACGAGACGGTCTACCGGCCCAACCTCCCTTACGCGCGTGACGCGGTCATCGAGGCCACCAAGCAGCTCATCGCAGATTTCCATCCCACCATGATCGCTCTCACTCATCCCGACGAGCGGCACGTCGATCATCGCACGGCCAACTGGTTTGCCATCAAAGCCTGCCAGGAACTTCTGCGCGAGAAGCGGCTCGACCCGAACACCGTTGTGCTGGCCGACATTGCCTACGGCGCGGGCGGCTACAAACCCGCGCCTTACAAGTACGAAAAGGTCACCGTCCACCTGAGCGGCGAAGCGGCGGCGCTCAAGCAGGAGATGGGCTGGCTCTATCAATCGCAGGATGGAAACCTGGCGGAGGGAATGCGCAAGAGGATGACCGAGCTCCCGCGCGAAGAGCGTCACCTGCGAACCGTGGACTGGCAGGAACACGCGGGGTGGAATGAGTGACAGCGCTGCCGTGGCACCCGGTAGCTGACGGCTGGACGGCGCCGCTCATCGAGCGGTGGTGGAATCGACGGAAGTCGCCCCTGTGCGCCGAGTGATGCTACAATAGCCTTCAGCAATCGCTGCCCCGGGTCCCGCGGTTCTGAAACTTCTGCTGATGACCTTTTGTCTCTCGCAATCTGCGCCACGCTGCGGCACACTGTCTTACCCGGAATTGGAAGCGGATTTTTGACGGTTGATTGACGGAAAGGATGCAATGAACGAACTACGCAATCTGGCTTCGCTGGCGAAGCCAAGGATGGCGCCGCCTCTACACAAGAATTTTGCGCCCGCAGTGCTGGCCAACCAGGCTTTTCGCGAACTCGCCCGCAAGACCGGGCGGGCCGTGCCGCTCGTGATCGGCTTGGAGCGCGGCGACGGATCAACTTCCGTTTACCGCACCGAGTGTTTCGATGAGCGTTCCGAGAACGCGGGACTGAACCTGCCCTATGCCGAGCGGCTGGTCAAGTTCCTGCTCTGGCAGCGCGGCGGCTGGCGCGTGACGGTGGCCGGCCCGAAGAGCGTGGGCGAGTATATTCGCCGCACGTACGCGCCCGGCGGCGCGCGCGTATTCGATTTCGACTTCATGAGCGGCGTGTACGAGCACCCGTTCACCATGGAGATCACCGATCCAGAGAAGGTTCCGCCCGCCGCGGAAGGTACGATGAAGCTGGGCGGTCACCTCAAAGGCTGCCGCATCGGATTCGACCTGGGCGCCACGGACCGCAAGGTAGCAGCGGTGATTGACGGTGAAGCGGTGCACACGGAGGAAGTAGTGTGGGACCCGCGCCCGGCCACTGACCCTGCCTATCACTACAACGAGATCAACGCGGCCCTCAAGTCCGCCGCGAAGCATATGCCCCGCGTGGACGCCATCGGCGGCAGCTCCGCCGGCGTTTACATCAACAACCGCCCGCGCGTCGCCTCGCTCTTCCGCGGTATTCCCAAAGAACTCTTCGACCGCAAGATCACGCGACTTTTTCAGGATTTGAAGGAAGCTTGGAACGGGATTCCCTTTGTGGTCGTAAACGACGGCGAAGTGACGGCACTGGCCGGCTCGATGTCGCTCAACGACAATGCGGTGCTGGGCATCGCGCTCGGCTCCAGCCAGGCGGGGGGCTATGTGACCGAGAAGGGCGAAATCACCACCTGGCTCAACGAGCTGGCGTTCGTGCCCATCGATTACGACCCGCAGGCGCCCATCGATGAATGGTCGGGCGACCCGGGTGTCGGCTCGCAGTACTTTTCGCAGCAAGCGGTCTTTCGCTTGGCGCCCGCGGCGGGCATCGATTTGCCGGCCGCGATGGGCGCGGCGGAACGCCTCAAGGCGGTGCAGAAGTTGCTCCACGAGGGCGACAAGCGCGCGCGGCGGATTTTCGAAACCATCGGCTGCTACGTCGGCTACGGCGTCGCGCATTACGCCGATTTCTACACGCTGCGCCACGTGCTCGTGCTCGGACGTGTCACCTCGGGTGAGGGCGGCTCGATCATTCTGAATCGCGCCCAGGAAGTTTTGCAGGCAGAATTCCCCGAGCTTGCCGCCAAGGTGGCGCTGCATCTGCCCGATGAGTCGAGCCGGCGTGTGGGCCAGGCGGTCGCCGCCGCCAGTCTGCCGGAGATCAAGTCGCCTCGCTGAGGCGTCTCCGTGGCGGCCGGAAGGCCGGCGCTACAGCACGAAGGAGAGAACATGCAATTCCACAATCCCACTTCCGAAATCTACGTCCCGGACGGTGCGCCGGCGGACAAGGCGCTGGCGCGAACCACGCACCTGGGCATCGGCGCACACCAGGATGACATCGAGATCATGGCTTTTCACGGCATTCTGGAGTGCTTCGGCAAGAACGACAAGGGATTTACCAGCGTGACCCTGACCAACGGCTCCGGGAGCGCGCGCGCCGGCGTCTACGCGAATTACACCGACGAGCAAATGCAAACGGTGCGCCGCACCGAGCAGAAGAAGGCCGCCTATCTCGGCGACTATTCCGCCCACGTCTCGCTCGATTACACGAGCAGCGCGGTGAAAGACGGCAAGAACACCCACGTTGTCGAAGACCTGAAGCGGTTGCTTGGTGCCACGAAGGCGCAGGTCATCTACACCCATAATCTGGCCGACAAGCACGACACGCACGTCTCCGTGGTGCTGCAGCTGATTCGCGCCCTGCGCGAGCTGCCTCCCGACGAGCGCCCGCAGAAACTCTATGGCTGCGAGGTCTGGCGGAATCTCGATTGGATGAACGACAAGGACAAGGTGGTCTTCGATGTCTCCGCCCACGAGAACCTGGCGGCCTCCCTGGTGGGCGTCTTCGATTCGCAGATTGCAGGTGGAAAGCGCTACGATCTGGCGACCATGGGCCGGCGCCGCGCCAACGCCACTTACTTTGAATCGCACGCGACCGACGCCGCCACTTCCGTCATCTTCGGCATTGACCTTACGCCGCTGATCGCTGACGTGACGCTCGCTCCCAAGGATTACGTCGCGAGGTTCATCCAGCGCTTCGCTGACGACGTCTCCAGCCGTCTGGCCAAACTCTCCTGAGGCTTGCCAGCCTGCCTCGCTGGCGCTCAGGCATTCTCGCTCAACATATGCACCTGGCTGAACTCCACCAGGATGGAGTCGAGTTCGCGCTCCACTTCGGCGCGCGAGATGGGCTGCATGACAAGCCGGTTCTTGAGGAACAAGAGTCGATTGCCGAGGTAACTCAGTCGGTGGGCGTTCCCGCCCGCCACCCCCGCCATGCGCTGTGAGAGCTGATTGGCCACCGGCTCGAAGTCGCGCAGCTGGTCGTTGGCGCGAAATTTGAGCGTGGGGAACTCGCCGGACGAAATCTGCAGCAACCCCTGGCGAAGCTTGTAGAGCGGCCCCGCGACACGGTTGGAGTGGATCAGCGTGTAACCGCAGGTCAGAATGGCCGCGAGAGCCAGCGCCGTCCAAAGGCAGATGTGAATATCCGCCACCTGGTTCAAGAGCGCGGCTTGGACCATCTGATTCGGTTCCTGAGCGGCATTCCGGTAGAGCGGATAGAACATGATCATGGCCAGGAGGATGACCTGCACCAGGGCGAAGACGCCGACGGGAACCAGCATCCAGTACTGAAAGGGGGGATCTACAATCAGCCGCCGCCGCACCCAGGGCCGCGACTTGCCGGGAATGGTCTTAGGGCCTGCCGCGCCAGAACGTCTGTCCATACCTCTACCTCCCGACCACCGAAATGGTCTCGAACAGTGGAGTCTCCTGGCGCGGATCCCCTCTAAGATGAGATTTTAGCGCAAAAGCCAAGCTGGAAAAACAAGTATGTTCTGTTCCCTGCCCGGCGACTGACGCATGGAGGTCTGCCCGCGACGGGTCGCCCCTTGTCAGATATATTCAGAGATACTTGGCGATGCTTGACCGCTCGACTTATAATGACCTGGCGCGAGACGGGTTGCATAGCCCGGTGCAACGCGCAGGGGGATTAACAAGACTTCAGGCGTCAAGCATGCAATCCACGGCCTGCGGGCGCAGATCCAATCTTCGAGTCGGAGTGTAGCGGAATGCCGGAAGAGCCGATCAAGCGCCGGAGCGATCGGGTGGCCATGGCCATCACCATTCGTATCTCCGGACTCGACGAGGCGGGAACCAAGTTCGATGTGGAAGGCCGCACCGTGAACCTGAGCCGCCACGGCGCCACGATCGTCCTGAAACAACCCCTTCAGGCCCACCAGGAGGTGACCCTCCGTTATCCCCGCGTTTCGAAGGAGGCGGCCTTTCGCGTCGTGGGGCGGATCGGTGGGGAGAGCGAAGGCCACGTGTACGGCGTCGCCCAGGTAGATCCCGCCGCCGACCTCTGGGGAATCGGCTTCCCGCCCGTGGCGGACGGGAAGCGTGTAGTGGGGCGACTGCTCATGGAATGCTCGGTGTGCGCAAGCCAGGAAGTGGCTTACCTCAACGAACTGGAGGTCCAGGTCTTCCAGGCCAACCAGGCGCTGACTCGGCCTTGCGTGCCGTGCGCACAGCCGACGCTCTGGAAGGGCGTGGGGAGTAGCGGCCCCGGGCGGCCGGCCCAGGCCGGTCCGGCGGATTCATCCGGAGAGGCGACGCCACAGCCTCAGCCCTCGACGGTGGGCAACCGGCGCAATACACGAGTCAAAGCCAGTCTGGTTGCCTGCATTCGCCAGGCGGGCTTTGCCGACGAGGTCGTGGCCACTGAAAACGTCTCACGCGGCGGGCTCTGTTTCCTGAGCCCGAAGGCCTACGTCGTGGGCTCTCCGATTGAGATTTCCGTGCCCTATTCCCGGGGCGGGGCAAACATCTTCGTCCCCGGTCGGGTTGCTCATACCTATAAGAAACCGGGAGAGAGCCACAATAAGATCGGCGTCGCGTACGTCCAGTCCGCAGACGACTTCCTACGCCATCAATGACCGGCTTCCCGCTGACCAAGCAAGGGAACTCCCCTTCAACGCGGCGGGCGACACTCTGCCGTTTGCCGTGACCAACCTACCCTTGTCCTCCGCGCAGCGCCTCTTCGCGCGCCGCCGCCAGGCTGGCTACTGCATCGTGCGTGGGAAGGAATTCCATAGTCACTGAGCCGGAGAATCTGAGCTCCACAAGTTTCCGGTAGATGTTGCGGTAGTTGATCTCGCCCGTGCCCGGCTCGTGGCGTCCAGGTACGTCGGCGATGTGCACGCAGGCCGTCTTGGCAACGTTCCGCTCCAAGTGGGCGATCAGGTTCCCACCGGAAATCTGCGCGTGAAAGAAATCATAGAGCGCCTTGACCTGTAGATGGTTCACTTCACCGATAATCTTGAATAGATCTTCCATCGACCAGAGGTAATACTTGGGATTCTCCTCGAGGTCGATGTTCTCCAGCCAGAGCGTGACGCCCCTGCCTTCCACGACTTCCGCCGCGCGCTTCAGGCCTTCGACGCAACTCTGGTGCTGGATTTCCGGCGCGAGACTCGGAATCCGATCACCCGACATGACGATGACGGCGGGAATTTCGAGCTTCTCCATCACCGCGAGTTCGTTGCGCAGGTCGGCCAGAAAGGCGTCGCGGGCGCGCGGGTCGCCCACGCCGTGGGCGAGACCCGCCGTGGTGTCGAAACGAATTCCCAACTCGCGCCGCTTGGCATTGGCGCGGCGGAAATCTTCTTCCGACCACTTCTTGTATTCGCCCACGAGTTGCACGTAGCGGTAGCCCGCTTCCGCCACCTTCTCCAGCCGCTGCTCGAAGGGCAGGTTTTCGAATACCGTCCAGAGCATCACGGAAAGCTTGTAGGGTACGCTCGCGGGTGCGGGCACGGGGGTGGCCAGCAACATCCGGCTAGGGGACGCGCCGGCGCCAAGGGCGGCACCAGTCATCCTCCGGGCGAAATCGCGTCGGTTCATGGTTTCACCTCCTGGTGGAATGCTGAATATCTTTAGGGGGATACATTAGCTTCTTCGCCGCAGCTTGTCACTTGCCCCTACAGTCGTCCGCGGCGGAACTCGTCCACCAGATATTCGCAGCCGCGGACCGCGAGTGCCATCATGGTTAAGATGGGGTTGTGACACGAGGCGGAGACGAAAGAGCATCCATCCATGACGAACAGGTTCTTGACGTCGTGGGACTGGAGGAAAGGATTGAGAATGGACCTCTTCGGGTCGCTTCCCATGCGCGCAGCGCCCACTTCATGCCGGCCATAGTCGAAACGCTGGTGAAGGCGAATCTCGCGCGCCCCCGCAGCCTCCAGCATCTCTGCGGCGCTTGCCGCGACGTCCGGAGCCATCTTCCGGGCGTTCTCACCGTAGTCCATGCTGATGCGAAGGGCGGGGATTCCCCACGTGTCCACGGCATTCTTGTCGAGCTCGCAGAAGTTCTCCCACTGGGGAACGATCTCGCCGTAGCCCTGCAGGTGCATGGTCCAATCACCGTGTTTGATGCGCTCCTTATACTCCGGTCCAAATCCCGGGGCGTGCGTATTAAACGGCGGAGAGAGATAAACCTCGTAACCAAAGCCGCGGATGTAGTCGGGGTGACGCTCGGTCAAGTTGCGGAAGCGGGCAATATATGTGCCCGTGGGGCGCTGGGGAGGACCGTACCAGACGCGCCGCTCGGCGCCGGGAATCACCCCGCTCGCTCCAAAGCCTGAGAAATGGTCCATCATGTAGTGGCCGAGGACACCGCTGGAATTCGCCAGGCCGTTCGGGAACTGGCGCGTCGCCGAGTTCAAAAGAATCCGCACCGACTCAAGCGATTGCGCGCAGAGGACGACGACTTTGCCACGAGCTTCGCGCACGCTACGCGTCTGGCGGTCCACGTAGAGGACGCCCGTCGCCTTGGCTGAGCCATGGTCACAGGTCACATGGCTGACCACCGCGTCGGTGATCACGGTAAGCCGGCCGGTCTTCGCCGCGCCGGCGAGGGTGACCGTTGGACTGTTGAAATAAGATCCGGTAATACAACCACGCTCGCATGGTCCGCAGTAGTGGCAAGGTGCGCGGCCGTTGAGCGGCTGGGTCAGATTAGCATTCCGGCCGAAGAGCAAGTGCCGCCCGAATTTCTCCTTCAATGTTTTGCGCAAGATGGCTTCGCTGCAAAACATCGGCATGGGCGTCTGAAACTTCCCATCGGGAACGTGAGAAACGCCCTCCGCCAGGCCGCTGACGCCGATGGACTCTTCCACCTTGTCGTAAAAGGGGGCGAGGTCGGCGTAGCTGAGCGGCCAGTCCTCGCCGTAGCCGTCGCGGCGGGCGGCTTGGAAATCAAGGTCGCTTAGGCGCAGACTCACGCGGCCCCAAACCAGCGACCGCCCACCCAGAATCCGCACCCGGATCCATTTAAAGGGCCGGTCGGTGGGCGTCGTGTAAGGGTTTTCAAGATCGTTTACGAACCAGTCGTAGTTGTATTCCATGCAGGCATAGAAGTCCGATTGGATGGGCCGCGTCCTGCGCATTTCCGGGGAATAGCCGCGATACTTGACCTGATAAGGTAGGACGTGCTCGGTGAAGTCTTTTTCTGGAACCAGGTTGCGGCCCGCTTCTATCACCGCCACCCGTAGTCCCGCTTCCGCCAGTTCCTTGGCGGCCCAGCCGCCGGTGGCTCCGGACCCAACGACAATGGCGTCGAAGACCTCCCTGCGAGGTGCAATCTGAGACATGCCACACTCTCCCCGGATTCGTAGCGACGATGTCCACGCGGTAGCCCTGAAGCAACACGGGGACGTTCATCATGGCATTGCAGGGAGGTGGGAGACAAGACCCTTTCCGTTCGGCTCGGATGTCGGCAGAGTGAGGGGGATGAATTTCTTTTCGGGTCGGGTCGAGGGCTCGCGAGGAACCGGAACCGCTACGGAAACCACTTCGGTGAGCGTACTGTGACCACTTCCGGGTGCTCGCGCAACAGCGTCTCGGCGATGTGGCAGTCCCAACAGACGGGCGCATGAGTGGCGAAAACATCGGGCAACTTCTCGGCCGGGATCGCGTCCCAGTAAACCGTCTTGCGTTCCGGGTCCAGCAGGGCCGGCTTGTGGCCCAGCCAATCGACTTCCTGAATGATGTGGCCGCACAGCGCGCAAGCCTTCCCCGCGTACCACTGCGTGACGATCGTGCGCACAAGGCAGCCTTCCGGGGCGAGTTCGATCTGCTGCAGGCACTCCTGGCCGCACCCGGCGCGCTCCGGCCAGCGGGAGCAGCGCTGCAATTCCAAATGCTCCAATCCGGCGGAGGCAGAGAGCGCAGCGCGCGCGGCATCGACTTCAACCGCCGCCGGACGCTGAGTCTCGGGGCAGGTCACCAGCCTCTTGCCGCGAAATCTGATGTAGGAGCGGATGACGCGGACTGCTTTCGGGACTAGGGAAGCGAAAACAATCAGAGCGAGGACGGCGACAAGCCAGAAGGTTACGGTGTTCATAAGACCTCCTTTCGCCAAGAACAGGGTACCACTCTTCGGCGTGAAAAGAGATGCCCACGGCCCCCGCAAACAAACGGTGTTTCTGGAGTTTCCCCGGAGCTAGGTATTCTGGCTTTGCACAAGCTGGCGAGCGCGCTCGGCCGCACGCACGACGGCCTTGATTAACGTGACGCGCAGGCCGCCCTCTTCAAGTTCGAGCAGGCCATCGATGGTGCAGCCGGCGGGGGTGGTAACCATGTCCTTGAGTTTGGCGGGATGTTCGCCGGTGTGGAGCACCAAGGCCGAGGCACCGAGCAGCGTCTGGGCGGAAAGCTCGGTGGAGAGTTCGCGCGGCAGGCCCAGCTTCACGCCGCCTTCGGCGAGCGATTCGATAATCATGTAGACGTATGCGGGGCCGGAAGCAGAGAGGCCGGTAATCGCGTCCATGTGCTTCTCATCGACAACCACCGTCCGCCCCATGGAACTGAAGATCTGTTCCGCAAGCTTCACATCGTCGGCGGTGGCGTGCTTGCCAGCGGCGATCGCCGTCATGCCGTGGCGGATCAGGCAGGGGGTGTTGGGCATGGCGCGAACCACGCGTGCGGGATGGCCCAGCTCGCGCTCGATCAATGAGGTGGTGACGGAAGCCGCGGCCGAGATAATCACCGCGTCCTTACGCAGCTTCTTCTTCACTTGCTGCAAGAAACTCTTCACTTGTTGCGGCTTCAGAACGATGAGAACCAGGTCCGCACCCGCCACCGCTTTGCTGTTATCGGTGTGGGCCTTCACGCCATACTTCTCCGCCAGATAGTCGGCGCGCGGCTGGTGGGCGACCGTGGCCTCGACGTGCGAAACCGGCACCATCTGCGAGCCCAGCAGCCCGGAAAGCAATCCTTCGCCGAGCTTGCCGGCGCCAATCAAGGCCAGCTTGCGGACGCGGCTGGGGAGGTCCTTTGCGCCCGAGCGAGTCCTCTCGGATCCGTCCCCGCCTGCTTTCGTTGCGCTCATGCTTCTCTCCTCGAAACTCGTCTCAGGGAAATCAATGGGGCGCGGCATCCTGCGCCCCCCGAAGAACCGAAAAGGTTGTGGCCCGTTGAACCTCAGGCGCGCGCCTGGGCCTGTGCCGCAGTGGCTTCGTCTTCCTTGCGTTTCCAGGCCATCATTTTGCGCAGTTCACTGCCCACTTTTTCGATCATGTGGTTGGCGCCCTTGGCGCGCATCGCCTGGAAGTTTTTCCCGCCACTGGCGCTTTCCTCCATCCACTCGCGCGCAAAAGAGCCGTTCTGAACGTCCGCCAGAATCTTCTTCATCGTCTGGCGCACGTGCTGGTCAATGACCACCGGCCCGCGCGTGTAGTCACCGTATTCGGCGGTGTCACTGACCGAGTAGCGCATGTACTTCAGGCCCCCCTCGTAAATCAGGTCAACGATCAGTTTCAGCTCGTTGGCGCATTCGAAGTAGGCGATCTCGGGCTGATAACCAGCCGCGACCAGGGTTTCGAACGCGGCGAGAACCAGCTCCGAGACGCCGCCGCAGAGAACCACCTGCTCGCCGAAGAGATCGGTCTCGACTTCTTCTTTGAACGTTGTCTGGATGACGCCCGCCTTCAGGCAGCCCAGGCCCTTGGCATAGGCCAGCGCCGTCTCGAGAGCTTTGCCGGAGGCGTTCTGCTCCACGGCGACGAGCGCCGGCACGGCCAGCCCTTCCGTGAAGAGCTCGCGCAGCCGGTGTCCAGGAGACTTGGGCGCGATCATGATGATGTCCACCTCGGGAGGTGGCACCACAAACTTGTAGTTGATATTGAAGCCGTGCGCGAAAAGCAGCGTTTTTCCCTTACGCATATGAGGCGCCATCGCCTCCTTGTAAACCTTCGCTTGAATGGGGTCGGGGACAAGCACGGAGATCAGATCCGCGCGCTTTGCCGCTTCCGGTGTATCCACCACTTCAAAGCCCGCGGCGAGCGGCCGGGCGCGCAGTTCGGGCTTGGCCACCTCACCCACAATCACCTTCACCCCGCTATCACGCAGGTTAAGGGCGTGAGCGTGCCCCTGGCTGCCATAGCCGATGATGGCCACGGTCTTGCCGGCCAGATATTTCAAATCGCCGTCATTTTCGTAATAAACCTTTGCCACAATCTCCTCCTGAACGTAAGTCAATCTAAACAATGAACTATGGATGATGAACGATAAGACCAAAAGGAAGGCGCAGCCTTTTGCCTCTCATCCAGCGTTCATGGTTCTTCGTTGGTCTGTCAAGATGCCTGCGCCGTGATGAGTTCCGGCTGCTGAATACTGCTCCGGACGCGGACGAACGGGAGAATCTCCGCGCTGCCGCCGGCGAGACTGGCGGACCGGGCCTTGCGGTCTCCCGGGATTTCCAGCAGATACTTACCGTGGCTGGCGAAAATCAGCTTCGACTCCGGGAAGGTCTGGAGGAAGCGCGCCAAACTCGACGAGCCCGCGTCGGCATCGATGAAGACGAATGACGCTTCGCCCAGCGGCTCGTGCTGGTAGTAAGTAACGTGCTGCACGCCTTCCACGCGCCGCAGGAAGTTGAAGATATGCTCCACCTGGGCCTCCGGAGTCTCCGCCACCGCGATCACGGAGTAGCCCTCGGGCCGCGCCGCCATCACCAGCGTCACGATGCTCACCCCCTTGCGGCGGAAAATGTTCATCAACCGGCAGGAAGTGATCGGATCACCGTTAGTCTGAAGCGCGATTAGCCACTGCATACTCAACTCCTCAAAACGAACTCAATCTTTCCCGGAATCCTCCGCCGGCCCGGGATTCGGTCCGGCGTGCCGCCTTGAAGGGGGGCGCTCCTACACCGCCCACAAGTCGTCCAGAGCTTCTTCCTCGACCATCACGCGCGGCGGTTCCACGACCATCTCCGCCAGCGACGCTCCGGGGGGAACGATGGGATAGACGTTTTCCGCCGGGTCCACCCAAAAATCGATCAATCGCGGCTCCCGATCGCTCAGGAAGTCACGGATCGCATCGGGAACGTCGGTGCGATGATCGACCCGCACGCCGCGAATGCCGTAGGATTCCGCCAGCTTGGCAAAATCCGGCGCAAAGCTCAGATCGATATCGCAATAACGCTTCTCGAAGAAGATCTCCTGCCACTGCCGGACCATGCCCAGCGCACGGTTGTTAATGATGGCGATCTTCACGGGCACGCGGTACTGCGCCACAGTGGCGAGATCGTTCAAGGTCATCTGGAAGCCGCCGTCGCCGACGATGGCGATCACCTGGCGGTTGGGGTCTGCGAGTTGCGCCCCCATCGCCGCCGGGAAGCCGTAGCCCATCGAACCCAGACCGCTGGAACTGAGCCAGGTGCGGGGCTTGTGGAATTTCCAGTACTGCGCCGTCCACATTTGGTGCTGTCCAACGTCCACAGACACGACCGCGTCATCGGCGGTATAGCGCGAAAGCGTTTCGATCACATACTGCGGCTTCACAGTGTGCGCGTACTTGTCGTAGGTAAGCGGATGCTCCGCACGCCAGGATTCAATCCGCTGCAGCCATTGCTGCCGGTCGAGCGGCGCCGCCTTCCGGCCCTGGCGTTCGAAGCGCTTCAGACACTCGATCAGCGCGCGCAGCGTCTCGCGGGCGTCGCCCACGAGGCCCAGATCCACGCGGACGTTCTTGTTGACCTCCGCCGGATCCACGTCGATGTGAATCTTGCGGGAAAGCGGCGCAAAATCCTTCAGGCGGCCGGTCACGCGGTCGTCGAAGCGCACACCCACGCCGATCAGCAGGTCGCAGTTGCAGATCGCCAGGTTGGTGGCGTAGGAACCGTGCATCCCCAGCATGCCGAGCGAAAGGGGATGATCGGAGGGGAAGGCGCCCAGGCCCATCAAAGTGGTGGTGATGGGAATGCGGGCGAGTTCGGCCAGCTCGCGCAGCTCCTCCCAGGCGTTGGCCGCAATCACCCCGCCGCCCACGTAGAGGACGGCGCGCTGGCTCTCCAGGATCATTTCCGCCGCGCGCTCGATCTCCTCATCCTTCCACTCACGGATCCGTTCCAGTTGCCTGATGCCCGGCTCCGTCGGGTAGGACACCAGCGCCGATTCCATCAGGACGCTCTTGGGCAGATCGACAAGCACGGGGCCAGGGCGGCCGGAAATCGCCGTTTTGAACGCCTGGTGCATGATGCCGGGCAGCTCCGCCGCCGAGCGCACAAGAAATGAGCACTTCGTCGAGGGCATGGTGATGCCGATAGTGTCACATTCCTGGAAGGCATCCTTGCCGATCAGCTGGAGGGGCACCTGGCCGGTCAGGGCCACGATCGGAATTGAGTCCATCATGGCAGAAGTGAGCCCGGTGGTCAGGTTCGTCGCCCCCGGGCCGGAGGTCCCCAGGCAAACTCCCACCTTCCCGGTCACTCGCGCGTAACCGTCGGCAGCAAACGCCGCGGCCTGCTCGTGGCGCACCAGCAGGTGATGAATCCCGCTGCTGTACAGGGCGTCATAGAGCGGCAGCACCACCCCCCCGGGTAGTCCGAAAAACACATCCACGCCCTCACGGCGAAGGCTCTCCAGAAGAATCTCTGCACCAGTAGATGGCTTGCTCATAGTGTCTCGTGTTGGTGACGGCCCGCAAAGCGATGATACCGACCAGTCGGTAGGTAATGTACCACGGCCCCCGACCGGGCGTCAATACCCTTTCTGGGGCCGGATTCTCAGGCCGGAATATAGGGGAATTTGAAGCTGGGAACAGAACGCCCCCGCAACGGGGGCGCCATAATGTCCGGTCGCACCGCGTTCCAGTCACGTGCGCCGGCGTTGGTGGGCCGGTAACGGCCTGCCAAGGAATCGACGCCGTGGCGAGCAAAGCATTCCCGAACCGCGGTGACCGCCGCGAGCGCATCACTCTGGGCCAGAATCCCTACGGCGGGACCGGACCCGCAAGCGAAAATGCTGAGAACGCCGGGCAGCCGAAGCGCGAGCGCTTCTTCCAGTCCTGGAACCTTCTTCTCGCAAGTGGAATGCAGGGGATCGCCCAGCGTCGCCCCGTGACCATTGCTCGGATCGGCAAAGAACTCCCCAAAGGCGGCAGCGCGCTCGTGCCCGGAGGAGTCGACGGACTTCATTCCCCTCGTGCCAAGGCTCTCGTGCCACGGTTTCTTCGCCAGCGCTGTTTCCGGGACGACGACGTGGAGGGCAAAATCTCCGGCGACCGGCGTTCGCCGGTAGGTCGGTCTGGCCGCTTCCTCGAGGCTCGCCACAAAGCCTCCCAGCCAAGAGGCACGCAGGTTATCCTGCCGGTCCTCGAACCTTCCGGCGAGTTCCAACAGGTCTTTCTCCTGAAGACTCAGATGGAAGAGCTGATCGGCGGCGATTACCCCTGCAAGTATTGCTGCGGTGCTCGATCCCAACCCCACAGCGACCGGCACGGAACTGAAGATCGCAAAATCGGCGCCGGGGAACTCGACACCCCTCGCGTCCAGCGCGGCTTCCAGCGCCTGCACGGCCAGATTCGATCGGTCGCGCGGCACGCGCTCGCCATGCTCCCCGAAGTAGCGGCTCGCCACCTCGCCATCGGAGCGCGGAGTGACCTTCACGTTCAATGGCGCATCCAGTGCCAGGGCTGCACAGTTCGTCGCCCCGCCGAAATTACCCACGGTGGCCGGCACCCGTACCAGAACAGATTGATTTGCCATAACGGCCCCTTCGCGAAGGCCGAGTCGAGACACGACCGCACGGAAGAAAACTCGGCAGACTCCAGCATTGGCTGTCCCCCGGCATAAGTACAATTCGAAATTTTTATGAGGGGAATAGGGAAGCTCTATCCGGCCAGGGCCGGGCAACGAGCCAGAATGCCGCCAAGTCTGGGGCGCACGCGGGGAAGGAGAAACAACTCAAGGCCCGAATTGTTGCAAGCGGGGTCGTAAAGGGGGAGCGCGCTCCGGTTTCAGCGCAGCAGCTCTTCCAACCTCACCGCCTGATCCGTTTTCTCGTCGCGGTATTTGATGATGACGGGAGTGTAAAGCGAGATTGCCAGTTCTTTGCCGCGTCCCTTGGTGACGCCACGCGAGCCGGGAACAATCACGGCGCTGGGCGGAACCATCAGAGGCTTCGCGCCATCACGGCGATAGACGGTGTCGCGGACGAGATCGTAGACCGGCGTCGAGCCGGTCAGAATCGTTCCCGCGGCGAGCACCACTTCTTTGCCCACAATCGTCCCTTCGTAAACCCCGCAATTGCCACCCACCAGAACGTCGTCTTCGATGATCACCGGCATCGCGCCGATCGGTTCGAGCACGCCGCCAATCTGCGCCGCGGCGGAGATATGCACGCGCTTCCCCACCTGCGCGCACGAACCGACGAGTGCGTGCGAGTCAATCATCGTGTCGTCGTCCACGTAGGCGCCGGCGTTCACGTACATCGGCGGCATGCAGACCACACCCTTGCCGATATAACAGCCATCTCGAATCGACGACCCGCCAGGCACGACGCGAATGTTTCTGTCGTCAGGAATCTCCTTCAGCGGATACGTGTGCTTGTCACGGAATTGCCTTGGTAGCGCAACATCCGTATTTTGATGTTGCGGCTTTTCCGTAGTACCGGCCGTTAGGCCGGCATCTGTAGCGGCGGTTTCTGACCGCCGACTTTCGTGCGCGGCATCTCCATCCTGGCGGTCTAATTGCAGTGGCCACGAAGACCCCGCCACAGGCGGCCTCATGCCTGCTCCCGGCCGCCAAACCGGCATCTCGACAACTCGCCCAATCCGGAACCCCAGCAGAATCCCCTTCTTCACCCACGTGTTCACCTTCCACCCCGTGGGCGATGCCGGGTCCGGCTCCGCCGCGCGCACGCGCCCGTCATTCAACGCCGCCTTCAACTCGTCGAAGGCTTGGAAATACTCCTC
>Ga0187878_1002208_pt1 | contig 17624 bp, 17 predicted proteins | sample June2016WEW_17_1_FD_132979 | JGI IMG/M metagenome (GOLD analysis project Ga0187878, IMG submission 132979) | Peatland microbial communities from SPRUCE experiment site at the Marcell Experimental Forest, Minnesota, USA - June2016WEW_17_150 | ecosystem: Environmental > Terrestrial > Soil >...
CCGCGCGTCGTAAACGGCAAGATCTTCTCCCCTCCGCTTAACCCGCCTTACGTCAATTCGATGCGCGGATACGCGCGCGGCGTCGAATTCTTCTTCCAGCGAAGCAGCGCCAACCGCTTTACCGGCTGGATTTCCTATGCCTACGGCCGCACGGGGTTGCGCGACGGCGTGACCCGGCAGGCATTCCCATCGGATTACGATCAACGCCATACGGTCAATGTATACGGTGGCTACCGCCTGCGCCCAAGCGTTAACCTTAGCCTCCGATGGAGCTATGGCAGCGGCTTCCCGATGCCTGGCTATTTACAGAAGATCGGAACTACGTACTACCTGACCAGCGCCCGCAACCAACAGCGGCTCGACCCTTACCTACGCGTCGATTTCCGCGTCAACAAAGCCTGGACGCACGACAAGTGGAAGCTGACGCTCTACGGCGAAGTGGTCAACCTGACCAACCGCGCAAACTACATATTCGACATCCTCGATAGCTTCAACTCGAAGACCGGCCAGGCCTTCATCACGCTCGACAAACTGTTCCCGATTCTGCCCTCCGCGGGTTTGGTCTTTGAGCGCTAGGAGCATGTCCGAGAGTCAGAAATCTCCGGCAAAGCCGGAGGCGTGTTTTGTGCACCGCTCAAGGCGGCATCACCTGTTCATCCGGCATTCATTGAACTGCCCTATTCTCACGCTCACACAGCCCCGCAGGGGCGGCACAGCACAGCCCAGGGCGCAAGCCCTGGGTACTGCGGCCGGATTTGGAGCGAGCCCTGAAGGGGCGACACAGCCCGTGCCGCTCCATGCCTCTAACCTTTCTTCGCGCCGGTGTCTCTATATAAGTTGAGCGGAGACGAGAGCAGCCGATAATGGTTGATTGATGGCACAAACGGATGCGGATACGCCGGACGAAATTCTCGTGGTTGCAGCGATCCTGGGAGATCTTGCCGCTTTCGACGTGCTTGTGCGCCGTTACCGACCCGCCGTAATCCGGGCAGCTCGGCGGATCGTGCCACCGGATGATGCGGATGATGTGGCCCAGGAGGCGCTGCTGCTCGCGTTCAAGGCCCTCCCCTCGCTGGAGGAACCGGGGAAGTTTCCCGCCTGGCTGCACGCGATCACGCGCCGCAGCGCCTTACGCTTCCAGGACCGCAGTCGTGCGCACCAACGCGGGCGGATGGCGTTGGACGAGGCGATCCTGCAACAGGTTCCCGCACTCAGCCATCCTGCGGCCGGAGACAGCGGAGGAGAAGAATTGCAGCGGGCGCTCGCAGGCATTCCGCAAGATTATGCCCTGGTTTTGCGCCTGCATTTCCTGGACGACATGCCCTTGAAGCGGATAGCGGACTTCCTCGGCATATCGTTGGCAACCGTCAAGTGGCGCGTTTATCACGGCAAGAAATTGCTGCGCGAGCAGTTCAAGACACTTCAAAGGAAGATTGAATCATGGAAAGAGAGAAGGAAATAAGAAAACTGATCAATGTGCTCCTTCAGACCGCACGCATGGCCTTCCAGTCCGAATGGACCGGTTCAGGCAGCAGCGATGCAGCGGCATTATGCGTGGATCGCCACAACCGGATCCTGGCACGCCTCAAGGAACACGAGCCGGAAATTTCGGCTGTGTTCGAGCCGCTGGCAGCGGAGAGCTCGCTGACAACCGCGGCCATCGCTTGCCGTCAACTGGCCTCCTATTTTGAGGACGAAACCGGCTGGTCCTCCCACTGGAAGAGCGCTTACAAAAATGCCTGCGATCCGAGAGCTTTCAAGGAGTTCTGGCGTAAGTCCGCGAAGGACGTTCAGGACTTGGGCGAATTCATGCGCCAGTGCGCTGAGGAATGGGCTCGGCGTCGGAAAGCCAAAGCCGAGAGCGAATCACCCGTAACGCCTGCATCGCCGCCCGCATGAATAGGGCCTGGGGATAGCCCAAACGCGCTGCCATGTTGCTTTGGCCGTTGCCTGAATCGGAGATTAAGAAATAGACGGGCGATCCCATTCGGCATATAAATGTCGGGCAAGAATCGATGGGCGAGCGAAAATGACGGCGCGCAGGCGGGGACTCTGGATTGGAACGGCGGTCTTGCTGGTGATCCTCATCGGCGGGAACGGCGCTTCCATGCTGTGGCGCTGGGGTCGCCCCCTATCTGGTGCGGGATCCGCTGGCAGGTTATCCGCGTGTGTTCCTATGGGCATGGGAACGGCCCGAAAATCTCGAGTTCCTGGATCCGCACTCCACCGGGGTTGCCTTGTTGGCAAAGACTCTCTACCTCGATGGGACGCGCCTTTCAGCACGACCCAGAATGCAGCCGATCTGGTTGCCTGCCGGCATCCCAACCATCGCCGTGGTTCGCATCGAGACCCAGGGCACGGTCGCACCCAATGCAGATACCATGAATGAAGTGGTGCGGCAGGTCTTGAATGCGGCTGTTGGACCCGGTGCCGATGGTGTTCAGATCGATTACGATGCCGCCGCTTCCGAACGTGCTTTCTACAAGGATCTGCTGTCGGAACTGCGCAGGCAAATGCTCCCACGCATGACGCTATCCATCACCGCGCTCGCCTCCTGGTGCATCTATGACGATTGGATTTCTGACTTGCCGGTGGACGAATCGGTTCCGATGCTCTTCCGGCTTGGCGTAAACGGCCCCGAGGTGCTGCGCTATTTAGGAGGCGGAGGAGAATTCCGCGCGGCCAAGTCACGATTCAGCGTGGGGATCTCCCTGGATGAACTGCCGGTAAAGGCCCCTGCGGGACGCCGGGTCTATGTGTTCAATCCCAGGCCCTGGACGCGGGACTCCGTGAATCAGGCCTTGCGTTATGTGAGGGAATGGCGATGAAAGCAAAACAGGCTCTTCTGGCTGCGCTGCTGCTGGCCACGGTTGTTTTCTGCCCTTCGAATCTCCCCAGTTGCGGCCCCTTCTTCGCGGTGGCGATTTTCACGCAAACGGGCCAGCCGCCGGCACCAATCTCTGATTACGCGCGCGGCCGCCTGGGTGTGTTGCAGAGTAACTATCGACAGGATTACCTGGTCGTGGCGTATCGCTATCTGTCGGGAAAACCCCTGTCGGCCACCGAGCAAAAAGCGATCGAGCTTCCAATGTGGGGGGCCTATGAACGGTCTACCGTTGTCAGGGGGGAAACTTCCGAGCCGGCGGTCCAGGCGTGGCTGGATGCCCGCGCCAAGGTACCTGGCGCGGGAGAACCCCAACCGATAGAAACGTATCGCAGTACCCAGAGTCCCTCCTGGGAGAAGTTCTTAAATTGTTCCGATGACTCGTTTCGCAATGCCCGTGAAACGGTGGAAGCACGCATCGGGGCCTTTGGCCCCGGACATCCGGGAATCAAAGGCTGGGTCTCAGCCCAGGATTCTGTTTTTGCCAACTGTTCTGATGGAAATCCAAGCATCCCTGCTCCGCCCGAGCACACGCTCCCTCAGGCGCTGAAACATGACCGCGAGTACCAGATTGCTGCCGCACATTTTTATGCGATGCACTATGACGAAGCGGCAAAGCTCTTTCGCGCCATCGAAGCGGAGAAGGAATCCTCCTGGAGCCACATGGCGCCCTATCTGGTCGCGCGCTGCCTGATCCGCAAGGCCGTCGTACCCGGAGCAGAAGGAAAGTTCGACTCCGGAGCCTTCTCGCAGGCTGAGGAGGAGCTGACCTCCATCCTGCACGATCCGGATCGCAAGGATCTGCATCCCATGGCGCTCAAGCTGGAGAACTATGTCGCACTGCACATCCACCCTCTCGAATATCTGCGTACCGCGGCTTCCCGGTTGCAGGATTCCGCGAATGCCGACGATTTCAAGCAGAACCTTGTCGACTACCGATATGTGCTGGAGCGCAGCGCGCCGTTTCATTTCACCATGGACAATGCGAGGCAGACCAGCGACCTGTCGGATTGGGTTCTTACCTGGGGCGGCGGTAAACCCGCCTATGCATATGAGCGCTGGCAGGCGACAGGAAGTGTCGCGTGGCTGCTGTCGGCAATATCCAAAATTGAGCGGGGCGACCCGGAATCGGCTGATCTCCTTGCAGCCGCCCTCAAGATCGCCAAGGATTCTCCGGCCTATCCCACAGCCCAGTATCACCGGATCCGGCTTCTTTCGGCTTCCGGTAAGCGGGATGAGGCGCGCACCGTCCTCGACGAGATTCTGCCGGGATTGCGCACGTCCCTCGACCGTTCCTCCTTGAATATGTTCCTGGCCTATCGCATGTCGCTGGCGCGCAATTTAGACGAATTCCTGCAGTTTGCGCCGCGATTCCCGGTCGATATCCAATTCGGCGACAAGGATATCCCTCTCCCCTTGCTGGACTCGGATTCCACTGAGGTGCTGGACGAGGAGTTGCCACTCTCGATGTTGCAGCGCGCGATGAACATCAAATCCCTGGCCGTGCATCTGCGCAGACAACTGAGCCGCATGGTATGGACGCGGGCAGTCTTGATTGCGGCTGATGCCGTTGCGGGAGAAGCGGCTGCCGTGCTGGAGCAAAACTTCCCTGAGCTGCGGCCGGATTTGCGTACCTGGCATGACGCCGCCGACGCAGATTCCAGGCAGTTCGCCGCTGCGCTATTGATGTTGCATTTCCCCGGCATGAGTCCGTTCATCTCCAGTGGCGTTCCAAGGCGTAAATACCTGGCCGGGATTCATGATTATGGGGAGAACTGGTGGTGCGGATTCAGTACAACAGGTGCCCTCGAAGAGCCCACGGGAGATCGCCGGTCGGGATCCCGATACGAACCTAAGGTGGAAACGAGACCGGAACCCTCGACGTCTCCATCCTTCCTCAGCGACGCTAAAACCGCCGAGGCTCGGAGCGAGTGGCAGAAGCTCGCGACGATGGAAACCGCGCCCGACTATTTCGGCAGGATCGTTCTTGCATATGCGGCGAAACATCCCGGCGATGCGCGCGTTCCCGAGGCGCTGCACCTGGTGGTCAAGTCCACGCGCTACGGCTGCAACGATGCCGACAGCGGCCGTTACTCCCAGTCTGCCTTTGCCCTGCTGCACGGCAAATACGAGAACACCCAGTGGGCCAAAATGACGCCATTCTGGTTCAAGTGAAGCTGTGGCAAGGCGGGAGTCTGGAGAGCCTTTGCAGAAATGCCAATTACGGTTTGATCGCTCGGGGTCGGTATCCGAATCGGTATCGGCTTTTTCTGGTTTCGATTCCGATGTGTAAAAGGCGATCAGGGGTGAATTCATAAAGAGACTTCGGTTTTGCGCGATGACACGAACAGTATCGCTCGCGGTCCGTTCGCACATTGCCTTCACAACTCTGTGCGTCCGTGAGACAATGTCGCTTCAACGGGAGATGACTGATGACCCCCCAAAATTCGAAATCACCGTGTATGATCTGCAACCCGGCCGGGGCGCAAGAGGGGGATTATTGCGAACGACACCAGGAGGAACTTCATCGCCTGGAACACTATTATGAAGGGCTGTTCCGGTTGCAGCGGGGCGCCCGCGGCAAGGATCACGAGGCCTACGACATCTATATGCAAGCACAGTGCAATCCTTGCGGCCGCGTCTTGCTGCAGGAAACGGATCCTGACAATCTCGCGATCACTGTGCTACTGGCAGAAGATGTCAAATTGGACACCGGACTCCCCGAATACGAGGCGTTGGGAATCCGCCGGACCTGGGGCGATTTGCTGCGCACCAAGATCTCTCAGGAGCTGGTTCAGAGCTGGTATGGAAACGCACGAGCCTGCGTCGATCTGTTTCACACCAATTTCGGGAGCCAACTGCATTGGGATCTGGAGCCGCCAGATTCCATGACGGATGAAGATGAGAATGCTCCTCCCGAACCCCATTCCCACGGCGGCGGCAAGCACTCCATCCATTAGTATCCGAGCAAGTCCTGTCCCCGAAATCCCACATGAAGCCAAATCTCGGGCTGCGTCCCGGGTTTCCGCGTCCCCGGTTTTCCGATTCTTGATTGGGATTTTGGAGATCGTCACGAATGGCCCGATGGTATATTTGCGGACAATGACATTCAGTGAGTTGGTTCGACTGCGTGAGGCTCATGGATATTGGCTGGCGAAGGAAAAAGGGTCAATCCGGTACTACATGAGACCCGGCTGGCCCAGATTGATTCGCCTGGACTTTCATGGCTCCAAAGAAGTTCCAACAGGAACCTGCCATGCCATTCTGAAGGCCACCGGATTAGCGGAGTGGAAAGATAAATGATCAACCTACCATATTCGCTTGTGATCGAGGCAACGGAGGATCCTGAGTTTTTTGGCTTCTACTCACGGGAACTTGAGGGCTTTACTGGAGTCGGCCATTCCATCGAGGATTGCGTCCACAAGGCCCGGTGGGGGACGAAAGACCACCTGGAGATGCTTCGTGCGCACGGTCTTCCGGTTCCCAGCCCCACTCCCCGCCCCACCATCCTGGTGCAGAACGAACAAAAACTGCAGCCGGCATGAGGGGATTATGGTGACGGTCCCGGAATTCATCACTCGTCCGGCCAACTTTCTGATGGGCGCAGTCGCGATCAGTCGCGAAAACTTTCATAGAACGAAAAAATAGGCCCGAAAATCGAGCGCAAGCCCGATTTTCAGGCCCTCCCAGATGCTCATCTCTTTCAACGTGTGAAGTTTTACGTGGTCCGTCCCCGATCCACACACAGGCTGACCTTGAAACACGGTGGCGACCCAGAGAAGTCGCGCGTGCTGGAGGCAGTCTTCGTGCGCTCGCATTTTGGGCACCAGCACTTCGGCTCGCCGCGAAAGGGCAGCAAGCGAAGATCCGCCACGGTGCAGGCGCGGATGGTTGTCGGTGAGTGTTGATCGGTTCGACGTGCGACAAGGATTCCCTGAGACAAAACCTACTCTGGCGAGACATCAAGGGTGCACGGACCGTTGCCGCTCCCTGGCACCTCGGGGCAGGCCTGAGCCCTCAAAGACCTGCCCTGATCTCCTCGAACGCCGCAGCAGCCCGCGCCATCGCCCGCAAGCCGCCGAGCCGCTTGAATGACGGGCATACGACAAAATAGTCCTTGTGATCAGGTGCGAATTTAGGATGTAATGTCGGAAAATCTCATGGTTAAGTTGAGCGCTTGAGAATTGGAGGGGACGAGTGCCGACGGAGTTTATCGCGCAGATCCCATTCTTCAGGGCCGTCGAGTTCCAGCCCATCGAGCTCCGCGATTTATGGGTGGAGCGCGTCCTGGAGGCAGTCACCGGATTGTCGGGACAACTGGCTTTCCCAATCGATGGTTACGGGTCCTTTTATCCTGAGTTCACAATTCACAACAAATGGCCGCGCGACGAACCCGAGCTCGCTGTTGATTGGCAGCCATATGCGGTATTGACGATCAAATTTGCCACTGAGATTCCCCACGATGTGCCTCTGAATTGGCACGACCCTCATAATTGCCACTGCTCTCAAAAGGACGTGATCCTTTCGGAAGGGCAAGTTAATTTTTTACAGCGCAGCGTGATTGCATCAGGATTGCGTGAGCGTGCATTGGATCTCGTGACCGTTCTCGGTCTTGCTAGCCCGGGTAAGTTTAGGGCAAAAAGTGGGGAGATCTTTTTTAACGGGCATCTCGACAACGAGATTCCTGCGTTCGACCCACCGCTCGACATAGCCGTTGAGACAGCTGCCGAATATGAATGGCCGCGTCTTTCCGACCAACCAATCGAAGAGATGTGGCGGTAGGCCACGGGCCGAGAAGGCTCCTTGGACGGAATCAGCCGTAATCGGATCGACCGAGCTTTAGCTGCATACTCACATCTCGATGGTGGACCCGCCGATCTGTTTTGGGCGATGCTCGCTATCGAAGCCCTTTTCACTCAGACCAGTGTCGCCGTTCAACAACAGGTGGTTCAGAATACTCAGTTGCTTCTTGGCAACAAACCCGGAATCAAGAAGCGCCTCGATAAGATGTATAACTTTCGTTCCCGCCTGGTTCATGGAGACCTTGACCTCCCCGGCGCATTCCGCGAATGGGACTCATGTAGGGAACCATATGCAAAGGGATACGAGGCGAGTCTCGGCCTCGCAATGGCGATTGTGATCGCGACATTTCAGGAGCTAGCGCATCGAGGATGGAATGAACTGCGTTTCAAGTACGTCCTCGACCCGCCTTAGAGGAAGCCCCTCTCCCAGTCTCATAGCCGCCTTCTTATCCCAACCAGTTGTGAGTTCGGCGTGAGTTTTGATCGAAGACGGCCGGTGAGAGCATAAGGCCTCATCCAGCTACCATCCATAAACCATTGATTTTATTGTGGTTTTTGGTGAGCCGTCCAGGAATCGAACCTGGAACCTACTGATTAAGAGTCAGTTGCTCTGCCAGTTGAGCTAACGGCCCGCCTTGTCAATTCAATGCAGCATCGCGCCCGGCGCCTACCGTTTGTGTCCCCTGCAAATCCGGATGCGACAGGCATCAGCGTAGCACGACCTCGCTCCATTTCAAAGCCCGTTTCGATGGAAACTCGCGACTCTCGGAAGCGGAGCGCCCGGTACCGGGTACCAACAACTGACCCGCACATCCTGCCGGCGCGATTTGGCACAAAAATCCGGGCCGTGAATTTTACGAATTGGGCGCAGCAGACGGACTCCCTGCAGAGCTGAGGAGCTGCGTGCGTTTCGCGCGACTGATGGCAGACTAGGAGAGATCAACCGTTTGGCTTGACAGGGTTCCCTTCCGCACTATACTACTCCGTTGCCGTTACCGGCTGCCAATGGCCGGCAACCGACAACCCAGGCTTTGCAGTTCAAAATGTCAAGCGCATGTCCGACCCTGCGGCTGCCCCGGGGATCGAGGAGGAGAAGGACCCGTGAAAAAGGAAATCAGGAAGGTCATGGTCACCGGCGCCCTGGGGCAGATCGGATCAGAACTTACGGCTGCCTTGCGTGCCAGATTTGGTGTGGAAAACGTGATTGCCACCGATTGCAGGCCTCAGCCGCCCGAGAGGCTCATGGATCGTGGTCTGTTTCATAGCGCGGACGTCATGGATATTGATGCTCTCGAACGCGTGATCCAGCAACACGACGTCGATACCATTTTTCACCTGGCAGCCATTCTATCTGCCAGGGGTGAGCGGAATCCACAGCTCTGCTGGCAGGTCAACATGGTGGGCACCCTCAACATACTCGAACTCGGCCTGCGGCACGAAATGGCGCGCATTATCATACCCAGCTCAATCGCAGTTTGGGGTAAAGGAGTCCCGCTGGAGAACACACCTCAGGAGACAGTGCTCAAGCCATCCACAATGTACGGTGTTACCAAGGTGTGCGGGGAACTGCTTGGCGATTACTACGTAAAGCACTTCGGGCTTGATGTGCGTGGCTTGCGGTATCCCGGAATCATCTCCCACGAAACCCCGCCGGGCGGCGGCACAACCGACTATGCAGTGGCGATCTTTTATGACGCGGTGGCCAAAGGCAAATACACATGCTTTGTCAGAGAGGATACGGTCCTCCCGATGATATATATGCCGGACGCGATTCGCGCAACGATCCAGCTGGCAGAGGCCGACTTCTCGAGTCTGCGCCACCACTCCGATTTCAACCTGGCAGCCATGAGCTTTAGTGCCGGGGAGCTGGCCTGCTGCATCAAGAAATACCTTCCTCATTTCGAGGTCTCCTATGAACCCGACTATCACCAGGCGATTGCCGACTCCTGGCCACGTTCCATCGACGACTCCGCGGCTCGCGAGGAATGGGGGTGGAAGCCGGAGTGGGACCTCGATTCCATGACGCAGGAAATGCTCAAGCAGCTTCAGGCCCGCAATGCGAATCGTGAATGATCGGGTAGAAGATGTCTCGCACTCACCAATCAGTTCATAAGTAGGTTGACATTTGGTGGCATCAAAAAGAGAGGAGAGCGCTCGATCCGTCGGTATCGGAATCGGGGTCGCAATCGCAGTCGCAATCGGTTGTATAGATCTGCAAAGGCCGATAGCGATTGCGATTGCGACCCCGATTCCGATACCGATGATCGCCACCTGGAGCGGTCATGACCGCCGTCCGGCTCCTCATTTTTGGATCAAATGTCCACCTATTTATGAACTGATAAGTAAGAGCTGCGGAGAAACAAGATCCCCGGCGTTAGTCAAGCCAACCACCAAGACTCCAAAACTCGAAGGAAACCTTAAGAAATTGCATTTCTACGATTCGCAGAGTCATGCATCAGCGCTTATGGTTTCCTTCCAGCTTTCATAATGGGTTTCAGGCCGCCGGCGCTGTCGAGCAGCTGCTGGCGTTCTTCTACAGAGAGCGGAGTTACCCTGGGTGCGAGTTCGAGAACCATTCGGTACAGGCGCTCATCTGAAGGCGGAAACACCGCGGATACGTCCTCGGAGAGTGAAAAGCGAAGGGCCTGCAAGGCCAGCGCAGGGTCCTCGATCGGACGATACCAGCAGTTCTGATATCGACGGACCTCAAGGTGTCGCAAGGGGGTATAGGCCAAGGCCTTGAGCGCCACACGGGCAACTCCGCGCGCCTGCGCCTTCTCCAGTACTTGAGGTCCAAAGTTGCCCCGAGCGTAGCAAACGTAATTAACCGGGAAAAGGACGGAGTCAAAGCTGAAGCGGTCCAGCAATGAAAGGGCGGCCGGAATCGAGTGCGACGAAAAACCAAGAAAGCGTATCAACCCTTGCTCTCGGGCACGGAGGAAGGTTTCCAGGGCACCGTCAGGCGCAAAGATTCTGTCCACCTCTTCCGCCTTATCGACGGCGTGGAACTGGTACAAATCAAGATGGTCGGTTCGCAGCCGGCGAAGCGATTGTTCAAGATTCCGGCGGGCACCAGCTGCGGAACGTTCGAAGGTTTTGCAGGCGAGGAAGACACGGTTGCGATGAGGCTTCAGGGCGAGGCCTAACCTCTCCTCAGCCTCACCATTGCCGTACAAAGGCGCGACATCGAAATAATTCACACCGCGCTCAACGGACAGTGCGACCAGGCGATTCGCCTCCTCCTGGTTCATGCCGACGAGCACCAGGCCGCCAAATCCCACGATCGACAAACGCACACCGGGCCTGAAGTCTCGCCAGGGTATGGAGCCAGCGCTTGAATATTGGCCGCTTTCGCAGTTTTCAAGAACTGGCCCCATCTTGGATGGACAGACTCCTTGCCGCGGAACCTTAGCCGGCGTTACGATCGTTTCGGGGTATGGGGGACTCGGCGGGGAGCAGCGTCGAGGCGGGGGGACTCCACGTCCCCGAGCGCCTCCCGTTAGAGCTTCACCACATCTTGGGCTTGCAGACCCTTGGGGCCTTTCGCAACGGTGAATTCCACGGTATCGCCTTCGCTGAGTGACTTGAAACCAGTAGCCTGAATTGCGGAGTGGTGGACGAAGACGTCATCTCCGGAAGCGCGCTTGATAAACCCGTAACCTTTTTCGTTGTTGAACCACTTCACTGTGCCTTGTTCTTTCATTTTTCCTCTTATTATAAAGCTATTCCTGCGCCGGCAGGGTGTTATCGGATCACCTTAGTTTACAGTTTGGCGCTTGTTCGCGGGATCCTGACTTAAAACGCCATGCCCTGTTCAAGAGTCTGCGGCTGGCGTTGACGACGCGGGGCAAACACCTGATCGGGTTCGAGCGACTATACATAGATAAGGGTAAAGATTCAATAATTTTCATGATCTCGTGCTGCGATTGCGGCATTGAACCTCAGCGCGACGAGAATAAAACCGACTGCGCATGCGCTGTCGATCCCTACGCCGATGCCGACTCACCGGCAATGGCTGCGGCAATTCCCTTTTGACATTTAAATCGAGATCGCCATCGCCCCTGCGTTCGGTTTTTCCCTGCTCATCTCCCCTGGCTGCCGGCCAATGCCAGAAAGACAACCGATGCCGGATCAGCTTCCCAAATATCTGAACCTTGGAGCAAACCGAGAGAAACCTGCCGCCGGCGGCCCTGGGCGCCGGTGACGTCCCTCCCGGGAACTTAGAGCACACGCAGTAGTGCATCACTTGAGAGGTTGATTCAAGTGCGGCGGCCGATCCTGAGGAGGGGCAGAAAAATTCATTAAGTGATTGATTCATAGACACTTATCCATCAAAACCTGTGTCAATAAATCTTACAGTGATGAGAAAGTTATAACAGGCCACAAAACGCTTATTTGTACGTGTTTGAAGACGATAAGACAGTCGAGCCCGGATTCAATGTAAAATCTCTTTACGATTGCTGACCCATCGGGGACCTGAGCATGCGATTGCCAAGCCGTCGTCTGATTTGTTTAAACAATTACAGATATTATAGTTACAACTCTTATGGAACAAACTTACCGGCTGTGGCGTGGATATTGCCTGAGCTTAGGGCGTCTGCCAATATCTGAAATGAGGTGCAATATGAAGTTTCGTGTCTTAGTAATGCTCGCATTAATTTCGCTTTTCGTGTTGATCAGTTTGCCCGCGGCGATGGCAACCTCAATACCCGCTAAAGGCGATACGATGGTTCTTGACTCGTACAATCCTAGTGATATGGCTGGGATAATGACCTTCAAGGTCTACCCAGGTGGCGGCACAACCTATTATTATTTCAGTACTTTTTGCATCCAGGATAACGTCTACATTACCCCGGGAGCGCAGGATTACGTGGCCCAGGTATCGAGTATGGTCGGGTACCATGACACAATGGGTCCCCTCGATTACAAAGTGGACTATCTCTTTAGTCAATTTGCGTCCGAAGTATACGCCTCATTATTTAAAGATGGCACCCTAGGCATAAGTGGCCAGGAGTACCAGGCGGATTTCCAGAATTTGCTCTGGAACTTGCAAGGAAACGGTTCAAGTAGTTATCAACCATACAACCCCTATTGGTACAATTCTTTGATAACCGTCACAGACAATCTCGCGCCTAACCAGCATTACGGAACCATGGTGCTTAACCTAACTCTTGGCGAGAACAGCACGGGTATAGATGTGCAAAACATGCTCGTGGATCCTCCCTCCGTCCCCGAGCCCGCCAGCCTGGTGCTGTTGGGTTCTGGGTTGATTGCCCTGGCATTGGCAATTCGAAGAAGGAAATAGCCACACCAGTTTTCTGAGCAGCTACAAGGCCGTCCCAGGGACGGCCTTTTTTATTGGTCGCGCTTCTCCGGCAAACGAAACGTGATTTCCAGGGTATAATCAGCTTCGGAACCGGCGATGAAGGTACCCGCCCTTGCTAACAAGCGGTTAATTGTAGCTTTGATCTGCTACGCGATTCTGGCGCTGATCGGAGCCCTGGCTCTGGACGGCATCCTGCGGGGAGCTGTTCTCTGCTTCTTTGCCATTCTGGCGGTCAAAACCATCAGCCACGCCCAAAAGGATGAAGAAATGCTGTAGCCGCCACCGCGAGGGCATCGGTAATTCAGGGTTCGGCGGATCAGGGAATCACTATCGGACCCGTTTTGGTGTGGCCTCGCCGGGGAGGCGTGCCGGCCAGCATCATGGTTGCGAACGCGCGACACACGGCCGCCAGTCCATTCATGATGTGAACGGAGATCAACCCTAGAACCAGGCCGACCGCCACGCAGAGCAACGCTTCTTCCGCCCTGGTAATGCGCCAGCGGAGAATTGTGAGGGGCACATGGCGGTACATCAAAGGAGCCAGAAGGAGGGCTGCCGTAGCAGACGTCAGAGAAATGGCGATGACGAATGAGGTGATCGCCAGCGGAAATTTGACTATCAGATATATCAGGCTCTTCCAGGTATAGGAATCGGTCACATACTTCTTGAGGGCCATCAGCGGGTGCCGCCAGGGCTCCGGCATGGAATTCGGTGGAGGTATGTGCGCGCCCAGCAACCAGATCCCGAGCTGGCGCTCCCAGGCGGCCAAGCCTCGCGTCGCAATCAGCATCGCCAGCAGGATGATAAGCCCAATGCCCAAAATCGACAGGCCTATGCCGAGAGAGAATCCAACCGTTAAGAAAATGAAGTAAAAGATCCCCAAAGGGAAGGAAAGCAGAAGATAGGTGATGTTCAGATAGGACTGTTTGCTTGCGAATACACCAAAGAAGCCTCCATCGTCGAGGTCCACTTCCTGCACAGTGCCGCCCATCGATTGATTCTCACTCATTCATGACCCTCCTGTTCCCTCGCGCCTAAGGGAGTAGCATAGATCCCCCTCAACTGCAATACGCGGAATTGTGGCGAAGAGTACAAAAAAACGGAGAACCCGCTTGGATCACCTACCCCTTTGCCACTCTGTCCCTTTTTCTCCGCGCCTTTTGGTTGCGGCTATGCCCCGCCGTGTCATTCGCGGTTGATTTTTTTTCTATGATTTCTCCTGGCTCCAAGCTGACAATGCATGGGTCTTCTGCAAATCCGGGAAACGCAATGCCAAGGTTCAGGCTTCATATCGAGTATCAGGGAACGCGCTACAGTGGCTGGCAGATCCAGAAGAACGCGCGCACGGTGCAGGGCGAGATCCAGGCGGCGGTGGCCAGGGCCACAGGGATTACGGAATTCGAGCTCTACGGCGCGGGGCGGACCGACGCGGGAGTGCACGCCTTATGTCAGGTGGCTCACCTGGATCTGAACACCTCGCTTGACCCGGAGGTCCTGCGACTCCGGCTCAACGATGAATTCCCATCCGATATTCACGTTCTGGCTCTAGAACCCACCCATCCACGATTCCATGCGCGCCACCATGCCGTCGCACGCAGCTATCTCTATCAGATCTCCCGCCGGCGGACTGCCTTTGGCAAGAAAATGCTCTGGTGGGTGAAGGAGGATCTTGACCTGGAGCGCATGCGCCGGACGGCCTCACTCTTTGTCGGCATGAAGAATTGCCAGTCGTTCTCCGCGGACGATCCGGAGGAAAAATCCACCAAGGTGCTGATCGACCGGGTGCAATTGCGCGAATGCGGCGATTTGATCCTGATACGGGTCGAAGGGTCGCACTTCCTCTGGAAGATGGTGCGGCGAATTGTCGGCGTGATTGCCGAAGCCGGCAAGGGGAAGCTCTCGCCGGAAACGATCGATCGTTTTTTCCGGGTGAAGTCGGACGAGCCTGCAAGGCTCGCCGCGCCCGCATCCGGGCTCTTCCTGGAGCGAGTCTACTACGAGGGGGAAGCCAAGCTGGAAACCCTCGAACCGGTAATTAACATCTCCTCCTCAGGACCCAGAAAATGGCTCCAGCCAAAAATCTTAACGCAGAGGCCGCGGAGATCGGACCCAAAAACGAGATAGGACAAGTGTATTCTCTGCGGCCTCTGCATCAGCCTCTGCGGCCTCTGCGTTAAGGTTTTGACTTTCGTGGCCTGAAAGCAAGAATTTGACAACCAGCAGTACGAAATACCCGAAACTTCTTGCGTGTATTTGGTGTAATTCGTGTGTTAAGTTAGGCCGTTCCGTCTAGGTTTGGGCGCAGTTTTCATCTTATCGGGAGGACTTTCGCATGAGCGTGCAGAAAACGAATCCCCCGGCTGGAGGGAAGCCGGGATACCGGCCTTATGTTCCTGCCGACATGAAAATGGCCGAGTTCAGCCTGAGGGCCGTCATCCTTGGCCTCATCATGACCGGCATCCTCGGAGCCGCCAACGCATACTTGGGGTTAAGAGCGGGCATGACGATCGCGGCGACTTACCCCGCAGCAGTCATTGGCATGTCGCTTTTGCGGGTAATGAGGGGCTCGCTGCTGGAAGAAAACATGGCGCGAACCATCGGCTCGATCGGCGAGTCCGTGGCTGCCGGCGCCGCTTTCACCATTCCGGGATTCGTGCTCGCGGGCCTCTGGCCCGGACTGGGAGTGGATAAGTTCTGGCAATCCATCGCGCTCATGATCATCGGCGGCCTGCTCGGCATACTTTTTGTCACCCTTCTCCGCCGTGTCATGGTGGAGGACCCCGAACTTCCCTTCCCCGAGTCGGTCGCGGCATCTGAAATCCATAAAGCCGGCCAGCAGGGTTCCAAGGCTGCAAAGATCCTCTTCGCCAATATGGGCTTCGGCGCACTGATCAACGCGCTCGGGCAGTTCAACATCTTCGAGCCGGTAAAGACGTTCACCATTAATATCGGCGCGCTCGGCAAGAGCCTGCTCCTCCGCACCAGTCGCAACCCGAACGTGACCACGGTTACCACCGGAGGCGTGAGCACCTTCAACTCGCCGGCAATCAGTCCCGCCTACATCGGAGTCGGCTACATCATCGGGCCGCGCCTGGCGGCGCTGAATTTTGCCGGCGGCCTGCTCGCCTGGGGCCTGCTAGTTCCGCTGCTAACCTTCCTGATGGGCCCGCAGCTGCAGGCTTCGCTACCGGCCGGCTCCGAAATTGGGTGGGGCACGCTTGCGGGTGCCGTCTACTTTTCGATCGTACGTCCGATCGCGGTCGGCGGCATGTTGGTGGGCGCATGCTACACGCTTTTCCGCATGCGCAAACAGCTCGGCGTCGGCATGGCGCGCGCCATCAGCGACTTGAAGAAATCCGCTGAAGTCCATCAGGCCACGGAACGCCACGAGCGTGATCTGAACATGAAGGTCGTATTTATTGGCGTCGGCCTGGTATTCGTCGCGATGATAGCCCTGTATTACTTCTTCATCTCCGGCGCCGGCAATCTGACACCATCGACGATTATCGGCGGCGCCATCGGGGCCGCCGCGGTCATGATCATCTTAGGGTTTTTCTTCGCGGCGGTTTCCGGCAACCTGGTCGGCATGATCGGTTCGTCCAACAACCCGGTCTCCGGTCTTACGCTCTGTACTCTGGTCGTCGCGGCGCTGTTGATGGTGGCTCTCGGCGTCGCCGGGAAGGGCGGCGTGGCTGCCGTGCTTGGCGTCGCCGCGGTGGTCTGCGTCTCGTCGGCCGTTGCCGGCGAGATGTTGCAGGACCTGAAGGTAGGCCACATCCTCGGGGGCACGCCGTCCAAGATGCAGATTGGTGACATCTTCGGCGTGATCATCGCATCGCCGATTCTGTTCTTCGTCCTGATGGTTCTCGATAAGGCATATCACTTCGGCAGCCCGCAGTTGGCCGCTCCGCAGGCAGGACTGATGGCCATGCTCTCCCAGGGGATTGTCGGCGGCAACATGGCGTGGCCGCTGGTGGTCGTTGGCATGCTCATGGGCGTCGCCCTGATCATGGTCCAGGTCCGCAGCCCTATGCTCTTCTCCGTGGGGATGTATCTGCCGGTCGAGACTACCTTCGCTATTTTCATAGGTGGAGTGATTCGCTGGTTCACCGACAACCTCCGCGATCGCCGGAATCTCAACGACGCCCAGAAGGCGCGCGTGGACAATGCCGGGGTCCTCACCGCATCCGGCTTGATCGCGGGCGAAGCGCTCTGCGGGCTTGCGATTGCCGGCATCTATCGTGGCACCCCGAGCCCCGTCTTCGAGGCACCCCACTGGATCGGCATGATCCTTGCGGCCGCCGCCTTGATCTTCGTCATGATCAAAGTGCCGCTGGCCAACGCAGGCCACCCGGATGAACCGGCGCCGCCAACCGCGATCATGTAGTTCAAAATGGGACCCGCGAAATGCACGAAAACTCCTTCGTACTACTTACCCGCAAATCCTTGCCATTTAGGCAAGAAAAGCAAAAGATCAACGCAGAGGTCGCAGAGAAAAGTCATTCGCAAGAAGTTCTCTGCGATCTCTGCGCCCTCTGCGTTGAAGCTTTTGGTTGCGGCTATGCCGTCTCGTGTATTTCGTGGGTTATTTGGAGTTCTCCGCATTTCGCGA
>Ga0187878_1002214_pt1 | contig 17599 bp, 13 predicted proteins | sample June2016WEW_17_1_FD_132979 | JGI IMG/M metagenome (GOLD analysis project Ga0187878, IMG submission 132979) | Peatland microbial communities from SPRUCE experiment site at the Marcell Experimental Forest, Minnesota, USA - June2016WEW_17_150 | ecosystem: Environmental > Terrestrial > Soil >...
GCGTGAATCCGATCGGAATGTTTTATTCGAGAACAAACAATAATTATGTTTCCGGAAGAACCAATTCTATTGCTTTTCATCCTTCGAATCCCAACATAATTTACGTAGGTGCAGCTCAAGGAGGAGTGTGGAAGACTACAAATGGCGGAATAAACTGGATAGCGGTTACTGACGGGCTTAGCTCTTTATCATGCGGTGATGTTGTAATTGATCCTTCGAATCCTAATACTTTATATCTGGGAACCGGGGAGCAAAACTATTCCGGTGACAGTCATTATGGTGACGGAATTTTTAAATCTACCGATGCAGGAACTACATGGTCAAAGATAGCCACTACAGCCGTAGGGACATATTTTTCAAAGCTCGCTATTGATCCATCGAATACATCAACCGTCTACGCTGCAGGTAATCAGGGAATTTATAAATCAACGAATTCCGGTGTTAATTGGACAAGTACCAGCAGCATCACTTATACTAATTGCATAATTATCGATCCAACCAATACACAAACATTATATACATCCAGTGGCACTTCATATTCTTCAGGTACAGTACGGAAATCTACAAATGGAGGTCTGGTTTGGCTCATGACAACCAACGGTTTACCTTCCGGTACGGGAAGGATACAGCTGGCTATGGCAACAGGAAATCCGAATATATTATATGCAAGCATTTCTAATACTTCGGGTTCTCTGGTAGGGTTATACAGAACCACTGATGCAGCTAACACATGGACTCTACAGGCATCTACCCCTAACTATCTCGGCTCTCAAGGATGGTATGATAATGTGGTTACCGTTATGCCCAGCAGTCCTAATAATGTTTTGGTAGGAGGTATTGATATCTACAGCTCGAATGATGCAGGTGTGACATTAAACAGAAAAACGAATTGGGCTGCAACGACATCGAGTAATTTTTCACATGCGGATATACACAATTTAAGTTATAACGGAGGATTACTTTATTGTTGTTCAGACGGGGGCGTATATAAATCGACCGATGACGGAACATCGTGGATCGATCTTAACCATGATCTATCGACTCTCCAGTACCAGAGTGCTGACTATGACCCTACTACATTATTAAAACTCTACGGTGGATGTCAGGATAATGACAAAGAAACCACCACAGATGGGGGTAATAATTGGAACCAGAGAACAACCGGTGACGGGGGATATACAATTGTAGACCCGGTAAATACAAATTATATATACTGCCAGTATGTAAGCGGTTCATTGGAAAGATCTGCTAATTATGGTGTGAGCTTTACGGAGATCCGGCCTTCAGGTTCTACAGGCGGATTGTTTTATAATCCTTTTGAAATGGCTCCCGGTGACCATAATACAATTGTTTTCGGAAGAGCAGATGTGTGGAAAACAACATCTGCACAAACAGCTACCCAATCATCCGGCTGGACCCAGATAGCTGCCACTACAGACATCGGGGGCAGTGTATCTGCTATCGGTATCAGTTCTATTGATATCAATATAATTTATATTGGTACAAGTAACGGAAAAATAATTGTAACAACGAATAATGGAGGGAAATGGACTGCACAGGGGGGATTTCCGTACGTAAGTGACTTTGTGGTTGATGCATCCAACGATGCCGTCTGTTACGCTAGCTTTGCAGGTACAGCTTATCAGCATGTTGCAAAAACAACGAACTATGGTGTAAATTGGGTTAATATAACAAATGATCTTCCTAACATTGCTGCAAATTCCATATCACTACGCAATAACGCTCCTAGAATGATCTTTGCCGGAACTGATATTGGAGTATTTTCATCGACGAATGAAGGTTCAAATTGGGTATCGTTTAATACAGGATTTCCTTCAGTGCAGATATATGATATGAAGTATAAGGATAACGTAGGGATATTATTGGTTGCAACCCACGGAAGGGGATGCTGGACATTTAATGTAAACCAGGCGGTTGGCATTGCAGGTAATAACAATGATATTCCTAATGAATACAGGTTGATGCAGAATTACCCTAACCCTTTTAATCCATCGACTAGTATTAGTTATGAGTTGCCTTCCGGCGGTTTGGTCACCTTAAAAATATATGACATTTTAGGAAATCAGGTAATCGAGCTCGTGAACGGACATCAGAATGCTGGTGTTCACAGGGTAGAGTGGGATGCTTCAGGTTATCCCAGCGGAGCATATTTCTACAAAATAACTGTCAATAACACCAATAGCGGAGCCGGTAATTTCTTAGATACGAAGAAAATGGTATTAATTAAGTAAAAAAGATTCTAAAATCTTTATTTTGGCAGTTATTCTAAAATAACTGCCTTTTTTTAATAGTATCCCTGATATATACAGGTTTAGATTGATTATTACCTTGATTTCTGCAGAGTATTATATTATATTTGTTTTATACCTTATCAAAATTGAGTTCTTTAAACAAAAATACAGTTTCACTATCTCACTCTATTTAAGGTGGATTCACCAATTAGACGAAGTCACCTGCCCGTTAGCGTGGCACTTTTATTACTAAGTTATCATTACTTACATACACAAAAAATGGCGATTCTGAGTTTCCTTATTACTTGTGATTACTTAAGTAATGGGTAGGGGTAGAGGTAAAATAGGTAGTATAAAGAATATTGAGAGATATACTAGATTTTATTATAAGCCTTTTATATAACTTATTTAATATTTATATATTATACTTAATTCTTAAAGTAATTTCTAAGCAATAGAAGTATTTATTATTTACTTCAAAGATTCAGATTTTTTAGCTCTTTTATCACACTCTGCGGTGTGTTGACAAATTTTACATTTCTTTTAATGAGCTCTTTAAGAGATTTTGAATCTAATTTTAGCGTTTCAATCACATTTTTCCAAAATGAAGTGAAAAATATCAATTTTTTCTCTTTCATTGCTTTTTTATGCATTATTTCAAGGGTAGTAGAGATCTCTACAATCGTTCCGGTACCCCCGGGAAAAATGACATAAGCATCTCCAATTGCTATCAGTTCCATGATGCGTTCCATGTGGTTTGACATTTGAATATTCTCATCGATGTAGATGTTTGGCTGTCTATCCCAGGTTGCTACCGTTACACCTAGTGTTTTTCCGTCATTTTTCTTTGCACCTTTTGAAACCGCTTCCATTGTTCCGCCGTATCCGCCGGAGCAAACAGTGTATCCGTTCTTTGAAATAAGTTCTCCAATCTCAGTACATTGACGGTAGAGTTTATCTTTAGGTCCGGTAAACCCTGAACCGAAATGTGTTATTATTCGTTCATCTGTTTGTGACATGGTGATTATAATAAATTATTTAAATTTTAATTTTGAGTTTTTCTAATTGTCCCTGCATATTTCTCTTATAATTATCTAAATCACTCGTTATATTATTAATTCTGATTTTTATGTATTATAATAATTTGTACAGCTTGAAATGGGATGGATTCAGTTCATCTTACCTAATCCTTTTCATTTTCCTTTTTTTAATTATAAGATTTATTCAGCTTTTGAAGTTAGTACCAGCGTTTTCCGCAGGGGAATTAAAAAATCTGCGGTATTTGTTACGGTTCCTGGTTTTATGCATTTTACATCCATTTATAACCGCAGCATTTATCATTAATTTATGCATTTTTTTATTTTAATTATACGACCTTATATAATCACATATTTGTTATAGTATCCGGATGAGAAGAAAGAAAATATTTAGATTTTTTGACAAGTATTTAGGCATTCCTGTCCTTATTCTGTTTGCCCTCCTTACCCGGAAAAAGAGGCGTCTTCCGATAGAAAATATACAGAACATTTTATTTATCAAGCTGGCTGCAATCGGCGATGCAATACTATTAATTCCTACACTAAGAAAAATAAAACAGTCATTTCCTGATACCCTGATAACGTTTATGTGTTCTGATATTAACAGATCCATTATTGAAGAAATCCCTTATGTTGATAAGATAATCAACTGCGAGGTATACGATTTTCTCAAAAACCCGTTTAAATTTATTAGGTTCATTCGTGAACTGAGAAAAACAAAATATGAAGTATTGATAGATGCTGGACAATGGGAAAGGATCAACTCCTTAATCACTCTTTTTGCAAGAAAAGATTATTCTATCGGTTTCAAGACAAAAGGTCAATGGAAGCACATCGTAAATGATTCCGTTGTGGAACACAGCAGAACAAAACATGAACTTGAAAATTTTACTGACCTTATGATACCGCTGGGTATAATTCCGGCGGGATCCAAACTGAGCTTTGATGAATTACAACTGGAGTTTTTCCTTACGAAAGAAGATAGAAAATTCAGAGATAATTTTTGGAAAGAAAATAAGCTCAAGGATAGAACAGTGATATGCTTACACCCGGGCTGCGGTGAGAACGGGAAACCTAGAGAATGGGATGTAGAAAATTATATCCAGCTCGGTAAACGACTTCATGAGTTCGATAATAATATATTGATACTCATAACGGGTACAAAACTAGAGGGACATATTTGCAATACTTTATATGAAGGGATAAAAGATTTTGCAATCAATACTTCAGGTCAATATACCCTCAACCAGACAGCTGCCCTCGTTGAAAGATCGTTGTTGATGGTCTGCAGTAATACGGGTATACTACACATAACAACGTGTGTGGGAACAAAAACTATCGGTCTACACGGACCTACAAATCCCCAAAAATGGGGGGCGTACCACAGGAATGCCATTGTTGTTCAAAGTGATAAGTTTTGCAGTCCGTGCCTGTATCTTGGGCACGATTATGGCTGCACTCATCCTACATGTATGCTGCATATTACTGTTGATGAAGTTTATATGGCTGTCAGAAAAGCTCTGCAGCCCGAGTTTTTTAAAAATAAATTAATAAATATCAATTAACCTTATGAAAATAGGAATATTAACAGGAGGCGGTGACTGCCCCGGATTAAATGCAGTCATTAGAGCTATCGTTCGTAAATCAATTCAATTCGGGTGGGAAACAGTGGGCATTGAAAACGGATGGAAAGGTCTGATGGAAATAGATACTGTTCCTCTGGATAGGAATGCTGTATCCGGCATTCTTCAGAAGGGCGGAACTATTCTTGGTACATCCCGTACAAACCCCTACAAAACTGAAAATGGGGATAAAATTGTAATGGAGAATGCTGCTAAAATTGGAATCGATGCCCTTGTGGCTATCGGTGGCGAAGATACGCTGGGAGTTGCTAATAAACTCTATAAGTCAGGGTTTAAAGTGGTAGGAGTTCCTAAAACCATCGATAATGACCTCAGCGGAACAGATTACACATTCGGTTTTGACACCGCAGTTAATATAGCAATGGATGCCATCGATCGTTTGCACACAACGGCAGAATCACATCAGCGTGTAATGATAGTTGAGGTCATGGGAAGGCATGCAGGATGGATAGCAATGCATTCAGGTATCGCAGCCGGTGCAGATCTTATCTTGATACCTGAAAAAGAAATTCATATGGAAGAAATTTTTACAGTTATAAAGACAAGACTCGAACGCGGCAGAAAATTCTCGATTATAGTGGTTGCAGAAGGGGCTATAATAAGCGAAAGCGATAATATTGAGAGCAAAACCGTTGTGCAGGACGAAAAACTAGACGCGTTTGGCCATGTACGTCTTGGAGGAATAGCAAATATCCTGGCATCTATCATTGAAGCAAAAACGGGTATAGAAACAAGAGCTACAATATTGGGTTATATACAACGGGGTGGTTCACCTACGGCCTATGATAGGGTGCTGGGAACACGGTTCGGAGTTTATGCAGTAGAGATGATAAATGCAGAGAAATACGGAAGTATGGCAGCCTTACGCGGAACCGAGATCATAGATATTCCGCTTGGAGATGCAGTGGATACTCTAAAAACAGTTGGAGAAAAATTTTACGAAACAGCTAGAGTATTCTTTAAATAATAATATAAATTTAATTAATTTAAGGCAGATATTATTAATTATTTAAATTATTAGTTATGTGTGAAAGATTGATAAAATTCAAGCATTTAGACGATATGCTTGATAATAAATGGCACCGCATTTATATTTGATGTTTCACAGATTAATGAATATATTTGTAAATTATACAATCAACAAACGCATAAATGTTAAAAGCACGTAAAAAAATAACAAAAAAAGAGATTAAACAGGATAAGCTAGTTACAGCTTATTTTCAATCAAAAGACTGGATATCAAGTGCAGAGAATAAGAGGCGAATTTACACGATTTTAGGTGTTATTGCACTAATTCTAGTATTAGGATATTTCTATTTAAGCAACCGTAAAGCTAAAAATGAAGAAGCTGAAACTAAATTATCAGCAGTCATCTCGCTTTATGAGCAGGGGAAATACCAGGAAGCTATAAACGGAGATCCAGCTTCCGGGGTTACGGGTTTGAATGATATAGTAAATAATTACGGGAGCACCGAGAGCGGTCAAACAGCTAAATTGTACCTGGCGAATAGCTATTACTTCCTTAAAGATTATGATAATGCCTATAAATACTTTGATGATTATTCAGGCAGCAACGACATGATAAAAGCATCCTGCTTATCGGGTATCGGTTCTGTGTATAAGGTGAAAGGAGATCTGAAGAAAGCGGGGGAGTATTATTATAAAGCTGCCGGAGTGAACAAAGACCTTATTATCAACCAGGAAAATCTGTTTTATGCCGTGAGAGCATATAGCCAGTCCGGAGATAAGGAGGATGCAAGAAAAGTATACGATAAACTTCGCAACGATTTTCCTAAGTCCAGATATATTTCCGAATCGAAACGCTTCGAGGCTGATTTTAAAAACTAAACTAATATAAAGTTTAACAGAAATACAATAATCAAAAATTACACAAAGTCGGCAGATATTAATGCTGTAACTTTGTGTTTTTATTTTAGGAGATAGTATTATTGAATGAGCTGGATTTTGTGATAGCCGCAATAATTGTGATCTCGACATTTATAGGATACAGAAAGGGATTTTTAAGAAAAGTTCTCGGGATTGCGGGTATCATTTTAGGATTCGTACTTGCTGTAAAATTTTATAAACCCATAGGAAACTATTTTGCTGAACTTTTCAAATTTAATCCGGTATTCACCTATGTTATTTGTTTTCTGTCAATTATTATATTATTATATTTTTTAGCAGTGTGGCTGGCCAGGTTCTTCTCAAGTATGAATTCAGGTACAGCATTCATAGATAAATTTTTGGGAACTATCTTCGGATTTATCGAGGGTCTAATTTTAGCAAGCGTACTTGTTGTAAACCTTTCATATTTGAACTACCCTAGTGCTAAGACAAGAGAATCTTCCGTGCTTTATCCTAAGGTTTATAACATTGCTCCGATGATATTCGATAAGGTGATTTCATTATCACCAGATCTAAAGACAGTCTACGAAAATTACAAAAAGACGTTCAGCAGCAATGAATAAAATACTGATAATTGAAGACGATAAGGCAATCGTAGATATTCTGAAAATGATCCTTGAACAGGATGGTTATCGGACCGACCATGCCTTTAACGGTCCGACCGGAATCCAGAAGTTCAAAGATAATACCCCTGACGTTGTTCTGCTCGATATTAAAATGCCGCGTATGGACGGGATAGAAGTGCTCCAGGAGATCAAAAAGATAAACGATAAACCGATAGTGATAATGATATCGGGACATGGTAATATTGAAACTGCAGTGCAAACGACTAAATTAGGTGCTTATGATTTTATCTCGAAGCCATTCGATGTTGACAGGCTGAGATTGACCATACAGAACGGGTTGAATTACAAGAAGCTTCTTTCCGAGAACGAAAGCATGAGAGCTATGATGGGATCAGATGAAGAGCTGATTGGTAAAAGCGAAGCCATGAGAAGGTTAAAAGAACTGATTAAAAAAGTTTCAGCATCAACGAGCAGGGTACTGATAACAGGAGAGAATGGTACAGGGAAAGAGCTGGTAGCTAAGGAGATCCACCGATTAAGCGATAGGAAAGATTCTCCGTATATACAGATAAATTGCGCGGCTATACCCAATGATCTCATCGAATTAGAACTATTCGGCAATGTAGAAGGCTATCTTCAATATTCACCAGATAAAAGAGCAGGTAAATTTGAATTGGCAAACGGTGGTACTCTCTTCCTGGATGAAATAGCGGACCTAAATTTGAATGCACAAACAAAATTACTTACGGTTCTTAGCGAGAACAGGATCCAGCCTTTAGGAAGCAATGAGTCGATCTATGTAGATGTCAGGATATTGGCATCTACAAACCATGATCTGCTGGCATTGATTGAAGAGGGCAAATTCCGCGAAGACCTGTATCACAGGATAAATGTGTTCACTCTCAATGTACCTTCTTTGAGGGAAAGGAGGGAAGACATACCTCTTTTCATAGAATATTTTACAGAGCAGATTTGCAAGTTGAATAACCTAGGGAAGAAGAAATTTACACCTGTGACTATTGAATATCTGAGCTCGATGCTCTGGCCCGGTAATGTCAGGCAATTGAGGAACACGGTTGAAAGAATGATTATACTATCCGAATCGGAAACTGTGGATAAAGAACTTTTAAAGGAAGAAAGTCCCAGGTTCCTTACAGACCTTGACAAAGTGATAAATTCCGCTTCATCGCTTCACGAGTTCCAGGACATGTCAGAGAAGATATTTATCGAAAAGAAGCTTGCTGAAAATAATTGGAACATATCGAAGACTGCCGAGATACTAAACATACAGAGGAGCCACCTTTATACAAAGATCAAACAATACGGTATAGAAATTCCTTCAAAGGAAGATATCAAGTAATGTCAGACTGTTCTTTGCCTAAGGGCTTCGAACAAAATTACACCTGCCGCGACGGAGACATTTAATGATTCGATTTTACTGTTGATAGGTATCTTAATAAGCTCATCGCAAAGCTTCAATAAATTTTTTCTCAATCCTTCACCCTCATTTCCGAACATAACCGATATCCTGCCCGAATAATCCAGATCATAATGTGTTTTACTTGCTTTAAGAGATGTTCCTATTATACGGTATGAATTTTCTTTGAGATATAATATAGTTTTATAAATATTATTTGACTGGACTATCTTAATATAATTCACTGCACCTGATGAAGATTTAATAACGGTGTGATTCACACCGGCGGAATTTTTTTCTGAAATAATAACAGCATCTGCACCGGATGCCGCTCCTGTGCGAATTATAGCACCTAAATTATGGGGGTCCTGAATTTCATCCAGAATTATTATAAGAGGATTTTCTTTAGAGGAAATCTCATCCATTACTTCATTTAAGCTCGAATATTTAAATTCACTGACCTCAGCTGCTATACCCTGTGAGATTCCTTCAGATTTATTCTTTTTATCAAAATATTTCTCGAATTCTATCTTAGTATTTCGTTCAATAACAATATCATATTTCTCTGCATATTTAATGATTTCTTTGATCTTTTTATCTGCAGGGTTTTCGAGAATTAATATTCTTTTTATTCCTGAGGGGTTAAATCTTAAAGCTTCAATTATAGGATTCCTGCCAATTATGAACATATCTTTCAATTAATTATTTTTAATTCAATCATAGGTGGGATGAATTTATGGTCAATACAAATTGATGTAAATTATACCAGAAGGATAAGATATAAAAGAATGAGAATAATACCAGCAATAGAAATGACCGCATAATCCTGAATAACGCCGGTTTGTAATTTTCTCCAGTCAGTAGAAAGACTCAGGAAAAACCTTCCGCTGCCGTTAACTATTCCGTCAATGATATTGAGATCCAAGAAGGAGTAGAATAAATCAGAAAGCCTTTTGATTGGTTTTACAATAATGAAATTGTAAAATTCATCGATATAATATTTATTGCTAACAGTTCTGTAAAACCAACCTTCAGCAAGTTTTAGTTTTCTCCCTGCAGCATAAGACTTTAGTGAAAGAAAAATTCCAACAACTGCAACTATTACGGATATTATTATGAGAAGAATAACTACTGAAGAAGTCAATTCATGCACCGGAAGCAACCCCTTAGAGCTCTCAAATACCGGATTTAGAAAGTTTTCTATTAAATTACTGCCAACTACTTGAGGTAGCCCAACAAATCCACCTATAACAGATAATACAGCCAAAATAATGAGAGGTATTGTCATTACCTTGGGTGATTCATGCGGATGAATTGTTTCTGTATCATACCTGCTGTGGCCAAAGAAAGTTAGGCTGATAAGACGGAATATATAAAAGGCTGTCATGAATGCTGTGATCAAGCTAAGGATGTAAAAGAAATAATTACCGCCCGCAAATACACCGGACAAGATCTCATCTTTGCTGAAAAAACCGGAAAACGGGGGAATCCCGGATATGGCAATCGCACCCATAAGGAAAGTGAGATAGGTCACCTTCATTTTATTTTTTAACCCACCCATCTGCGTAATATCCTGTTCGTCATGCATCGAATGGATCACCGAACCGGCTGCAAGGAACATTAAGGCTTTGAAATAAGCATGAGTTGTTACATGAAATATTCCGGAAGAAAATGCACCTGAGCCCATTGCCATGAACATATAACCTATCTGGCTTATCGTTGAATAAGCGAGTATCTTCTTTATATCATTTTGAGCAATGGCTATGGTTGCAGCGAAGAAAGCAGTAAATGAACCGATTATTAGTACAAGTTCCATTGTAATAGGGGAGAGAGCAAACATTAAAGAACAACGTGCCAGGAGATAAACTCCTGCAGTTACCATAGTAGCTGCATGGATCAATGCCGACACTGGTGTAGGACCCGCCATCGCATCGGGCAGCCAGACATATAACGGTATCTGGGCTGATTTTCCTGTAGCTCCGACCAATAATAGTATCGTGGTGGCCGTCAATAAACCTGTATTTACAGGAGTAGTTTTGAGTATTCCGAACAGCGTTCCGAAATTCAATGTATGAAAATTGGAAATGATAAAAAATAAAGCAATCAGAAAACCTGCATCTCCTATTCTGTTCACCCAGAAAGCTTTATTAGCTGCATCTCCGGTAAATGATTTTTCGTACCAGAACCCTATCAGCAGGTATGAACATAAACCCACGCCTTCCCAGCCCAAGAACATGAGTAGAAAATTATCGGCAAGAACAAGGTTCAACATTGAAAATATAAACAAATTCATAAATGAAAAGAACCTTGCAAACCCCCGGTCACCGTGCATATAACCTATAGAATAAACATGAATAAGGAAACCCACACCAGTAACGATTAAGCACATTACAAGCGACAATGGATCTATTAAATATGATATTCCGGCGGAAAAATTATCTACTGAAACCCATTGGTACAGCTTAATAGTATAAGTCCTATTACCAGGATCAAATGAAAGAAACTGGAAAAAAGTAACTGCAGTGATTAAAAAAGATAAAAAGACCGTTCCGGAACCTATTATACCCGATATTTTTTCATTCTTTATCCTGTAACCTAAAATACCGTTAACAAGAAATCCTGCTAACGGTAATAAAACAATCAGATAGAACTCATTTACCATTTCAAAATATTAATTTCATCAATGTTTATGGTCTCTTTATTCCTGAAAAGGGCTATTATGATGGCTAAACCTACGGCAGCTTCAGCTGCTGCAACGGTCATAATAAAAAATACGAATATCTGGCCGGTAATATTGCCCAAGAAAGCTGAAAATGTTATAAAAACCAGATTTATTGAATTAAGCATTAATTCTATGCTCATAAATACAATAATTGCATTTCTTCTCAGAAGAACACCTATTACACCAATAGAGAATAATATAAGAGCCAGAATCAGAAAATAGTTTATGTTCATAAATACAAAGATACCAATTAATAATTATTATATCAATTTATTGAATAATTTATCCTTACAGATAATAATAATCATTTTAAGAAAATAATTTATTTACATAAAATTGATCTAAACAGAAATAGGGGATACAGCTTATAGAAACACAGAAAAGATTTAACAATATTACTAACAATTAACTTTACATAATATATATTATTTCTCATATTATGAACATTATTGTTAATTTCTTTGAAAATCATTGTTTTCGAGGATTTTCAGGGTTGAAGCTCTGAACTAATTTTTGTATATTTATTTTTCATTTCTAAAAATTAAACAATGCCTATGAGAAAAATTAATGTATTGATTATGGGTGCAGCTGGCAGAGATTTCCATAATTTTAATGTGTTTTACAGGGATAATACCTTATACAACGTAGTTGGATTCACTGCAACTCAAATCCCCTTTATTGATGACAGAAAGTACCCAGCATCATTGAGCGGCAAGCTTTATCCCAATGGAATACCTATTCATCCGGAAACCGAGCTGATTAAATTAATAAAAAAACATAAGGTTCAAGAGGTAGTGTTTTCATATTCAGATGTAACATTCGAATATGTAATGACCAAAGCATCACAAGTAAATGCTGCTGGAGTTTCGTTCAGACTGCTCGGGGTTGAAGAAACTATGATTAAATCCAAAAAGCCCGTTGTAGCAGTCGTTGCAGTCCGAACAGGTGCCGGGAAAAGCCAGACTTCGCGAAAAGTGATGGAAATTCTTCGCCAAATGGGTAAGAAAGTGGTAGCCATCAGACACCCGATGCCTTATGGAAATCTCACCAAACAAAAGGTACAGAGATTTGCAAAAATTTCGGATTTGAAGAAATATGACTGTACTATAGAAGAAATGGAAGAATATGAACCTCATGTTTCACACGGTAATGTTATATACGCAGGTGTCGATTATGAAGCTATAATTAGAAAAGCCGAAAAGGAAGCAGACATCATTTTATGGGATGGTGGGAACAATGATGTATCATTCTATAAAGCCGACCTGACAATAACAGTGGTAGATCCGCATAGACCGGGCCATGAACTTTTCTATTATCCGGGAAACACAAATATTTTATTATCAGATATTGTAGTAATAAATAAAATTGACTCGGCTAATCCCGATAATGTAAAGATAGTTAGGGACAATGTTTTAAAAATGAATCCAGGGGTACAGATCGTTAAAGCTGCCTCCCCTATCGCTCTAGATAAGGAAGAAGATTATAAATCAATAACAGATAAAAAAGTTCTCGTTATAGAAGACGGACCTACTCTAACCCACGGCGGTATGAAATTCGGTGCGGGTATATTAGCAGCTCAAAAATTTAAAGCGAAAGAAATTATCGATCCGAGACAGTATGCAGTAAAAAGCATTGCTGATACTTACAAAAAATATCCCGAAATAGGAACACTTCTTCCGGCAATGGGATATGGAGATAAACAGATCAAGGATCTTGAAACCACAGTGAACAGAGTGCCATGCGATTCGGTGATAATAGCTACACCTATTGATCTTAGAAGATTAATTAAGATAAACAAACCTACTGCCAGAGTTACTTATGAGTTACAGGAAATAGGTCATCCTAATCTTACTGATTTGATAAAAAAATATTTCTGAGCTTTCGATATAAAAGTAAATGGCTGAAAAAGAAAAAGAACTACTCCTGATAGCACTTGGAGGCAATGCACTGGTTGAATCCGGCAAAAAAGGTACAATATCGGATCACCTGAAAAGCATTCAAAGTACTTGTGATGTATTAGTTCCCCTTTTCGAAAATGACTACGATATAGTAATTACCCACGGAAACGGACCCCAGGTAGGCAATATACTCATTCAGAACGAAGAAACAGCTGAAAAGGTGCCTTCCATGCCCCTGGATGTGTGTGTATCCGAATCACAGGGAGAGATTGGATATTTATTACAGCAAACACTAAAAAATAAGTTCAAAGAAAAGAACATTAAAAAAGACGTGGTCACTCTCATTACGCAGGTACTGGTAGATAAAAATGACATAGCTTTTGAGAAACCATCTAAACCGGTGGGTCCTTATTACACCCAGGAACAGGCACAATCATTGATAAAGCACAAGAAATGGACTATGCATGAAGATCCGTCCGGGAAGGGATTCAGGCGTGTAGTACCTTCTCCCAAGCCTGCACATATCCTCGAAACCAGAGTGATAAGACAGCTCCTCCTCCTTGATCAAATCCCTATAGCAGTTGGTGGAGGCGGAATTCCCGTATATATGTCTAAAGACAATTCCATTATAGGTGTTGAAGCTGTAATTGATAAAGACCTTGCTTCAGCTCAGCTTGCAATAGAGATTAAAGCCGATAAGTTCATAATACTTACTAACGTAAAGCAATGCTACCTAAACTATAAGAAAAGAACACAAGTACCTATTTCTGACATGAATCTTGATGAAGCTCATACTTATCTCGATCAAGGACAATTTTCTTCCGGAAGCATGGGACCAAAAGTACAGGCTGCGATCGAATACATCACCAATGGAGGTAAAGAGGCATATATTACGGATATAAAAAATATACAAGCTACGATTGATAAAGAATCAGGAACTTTCATACACCATTAAAATAATTAAATCATACAATAATTAGCATGAATAGACTTAGCTCTAAAGATTTAATTTCAATAAATTTATTATCTATTGATGAAGTAAATTTAATTATAAAAGAATCGGATGTAATGAAGAACGGTCCCCGGCATACCGATGATCTCAAGGGTAAGATATTAGCTATGATATTCGAGAAATCATCTACAAGGACAAGGGTATCGTTCGAATCAGGAATATACCAGCTTGGAGGTCTAGGAATGTATTTTTCATCTAAAGATCTACAAATGGGCAGAGGCGAAACAGTACATGACACTGCTAAAGTTCTCTCACGCTTCGTTGATGGCATCATGGCGAGGACTTTTTCGTATCAGACGATACTCGACCTGGCTAAATATTCTACCATTCCTGTGATCAATGGTCTTACAGATTTTGATCATCCCTGCCAGGCACTGGCGGACCTATTCACAATCTATGAAAAACGGGGAGACCTGAGAGGATTGACATTAGCATACATAGGAGATGGAAATAATGTTCTACATTCGTTGATTCAAGGTTGTGTTAAAGTAGGTATGAATATCAATTATGCTTCACCCGGAGGATACACTCCCCTGCCATCAGTGGTTAATGAAGCCCAAGAAATAGCAAAACATACAGGTTCTAAAATTTTTACGCCCTGTGATCCGATTGAAGCAGTGAAACATGCCGATATAGTTTACACTGATGTATGGGTCAGCATGGGTCAGGAAGAAGATAGGGACAAGCGTTTAAATGACTTAAAAACTTATCAATTAAACTCCGAGCTTTTAAGTAAATGCAAGAAGGATGTTTTAGTTATGCATTGTCTGCCTGCACACCGCGGAGAAGAGATCACAGATGAAGTTATGGATGGACCTAATTCGATAGTATTTGACCAAGCTGAGAACCGAATGCACACTCAAAAAGCTATTATAAAGCTGCTGATGTCATAAGTTATTGCGTTGTCTAAGAAATAGTTACATTTATCAAGAAATAGAAAGTATTTAGTATGATACCAAGTACAAAAAATTTAGAAGCTCTAAAAAAACTTAGCTGGGAGGAGTTTTATACAACTAACCTCAATCATAAACTACAATTTTTTGCTAAAGATAGCCATATTTTTGATTGTCTGTTTTCCCAGCAGTTTAACCGCAGACTTTTAGATCATCTCTTTACACTGGCTACGAGAATAAGAACTATTGCCAAATACAAAGAAGGCCTTGACTGGCTTCAGACTCTGCTCTCACATAAACGGGCTATACTGTATTTTATTCAGCCATCCACAAGGACTTTTCTTTCATTTCAGAGTGCTTGTTATATTTTAGGAATGAAAGTTAGCGAGATACGTTCAACTTCTACTTCATCGGAATTAAAAGGTGAATCACCTGAGGATACAGTAAGAACTTTCAGCTCATACACTGACCTGATTATCATGCGTCATTTTGAGGAAGGGTTTGCAGAAAAGACCGCATGGCTTCTTAATAAGACCAAAAGACCGGTTCCTGTAATAAACGGTGGCTCCGGTAAGGACCAGCACCCTACACAGGCACTATTAGACCTGTATACATTAAACTGGGCATTTTTCGATAAAGGAGGCATCGACAACAAAACAATAGCTATGGTTGGTGACCTTAAACGCGGCAGAACGGTGAGATCTCTTACTTACCTGCTTAGAAATTACAAGAATATCAAATTTGTCTATGTTTCGCCCGATTATTTAAGAATAGAAGATGATATTAAGAAATTCCTGAAGAAACATAAAATGCAGTACAAAGAATCGGATGACCTGGTAAAATCTATAAAAAATGTAGATGCAATTTATATGACGCGCATACAGGATGAATATGACATTAACAACGAATCGAAAGATATCGATTACAGTAAATTCCATTTCAAAAAAGAGTATTTACGGTTGATAAGAAATCATACGATCATCATGCATCCACTCCCCCGCCGCACTGAAATAGATACGGAAGTTGATGCAGATCCGAGAGCAATGTACTGGCGCCAGGAACGAAATGGTATGTGGATGCGAGCAGCTCTTATAGCTCACATTTTCAACCAGGACAGTACAATATTGCAGAGATGATCTTATATAAAATCCTTTCATTTTGAACCGCCGTAAAGGCGGTTTTTATTATCTAATCTATTGTTAATTGTAACCTTCTTCTTTTTTACTGATATTAGTATATAAATTAGATTAGGTTGAAATCGAATAGACTTCTTATTACTATACTCGTAATCTGCCTGTTGGTGAGATTGCTTGTATTTCTTCAATTGTATAATTCCCCTGTACTTCAAATTCCGATTGCTGACTCTAAAACATATCTAGTATTAGCTGGGGATGTGCTGAAAGGTGATGTTTTGTCATCGAGAACTACCTTCACTAACCCATTTTATTTTTATTTCATAGCAATAATATTTTCTGTCACACATCTCATCTCACAACAATCTATCGTCATGGTTATTCTGGTGCAAATCTTATTGAGCTGTATAAGCATTTTAATTCTATATCAGATCGCTGTTAAAGTATTCGGAATTAAGGAAGCATTACTGGTGGTATTCTTTGCTTCCATATATGAGATACTAGTATTTTTCGATAATGTTATCTTAAGTGCTTCTCTTATTAATTTTTTAAACTTATGCATGATGTTTTACCTGCTGAAATATTACGAAGCAAAGAGTTTAAGATACATTTTTTTTAGCGGACTATTATGCGGACTTTCTATAATAACCAGAGCTAATTTATTGCTTTTTATTCCTTTCGTTCTCATCTGGCTGTATCTTATAAACAAGAAAAGCCGATCAACTATTCTCAAGAGTACGGGAATATTCATAGCCGGAGTTGCTATCTTAATAGCTCCCATTACCATCAGAAACTATATCCTGACGAAAGAGTTTATTCCGGTAAGCTCGAATATGGGATACAATTTTTATATTGGGAATAACGAGAAGGCAAACGGAACTTATTCTAGGCCTGAGTTCATTCACTCAACCTACCAGTATTACGAAGAAAAAGAATCGCTTCAAGAAGCAAATAAGAGAAGCGGAAGGATTTTATCTAATAACGAAGCATCGATGTTCTGGTTCAAAGAAGGGTTAAATTATATATACAATAATCCTTCAAAATACCTTTCTATTCTGTACAGGAAGATTTATTTGTTCTTCAGCAACACCGAAATTGCTAATAATTTAAGCAATTAC
>Ga0187878_1002220_pt1 | contig 17579 bp, 12 predicted proteins | sample June2016WEW_17_1_FD_132979 | JGI IMG/M metagenome (GOLD analysis project Ga0187878, IMG submission 132979) | Peatland microbial communities from SPRUCE experiment site at the Marcell Experimental Forest, Minnesota, USA - June2016WEW_17_150 | ecosystem: Environmental > Terrestrial > Soil >...
ACGAGACCTTCTTTGGAGATGTCTTCTTAGATTTTAATTCAGTTTTCATTTGTTCTTCCTCTTTCTCAGCCTTAGCGATTGTAGCGATTTCTTCGGCTCGAACTTCGACTGCCTTTTCCACTTTGGCGGGTTCCTTCTTCACAAATTCGGAACCTCCAATCTGTTCCACGAACAGACGTGTGTAATTTTGGCGGTGTCCAATTTTAACGCGAATGCGCTTCTTGGGGCTGTAATTAAAGGTATTCACCTTCGGCCCTTTGAAATGCTCCAAAACCGTAGTCCATACAGGGAGATCTTTAATGAGAGGTTTGCCAACGATGATGGTTTCCCCGTCCGCCAGCAAAAGGACCTGCTCAAGCTTGACCCTGGTACCAGATTCGACTGGCAGGCGATCAACCTCGATGGTGCCACCTTCGACGGCTCGAAATTGTTTACCGCCGGTTTCCACAATTGCGTACTTCATTTTTCTCTCCTGGTCTTCGCTTCACCACCGTGCCCGCGATACGGTTCGGAAAGTGACCCAGTTAAGGTCTTCAGGCCGAAACCCTACGCCGGTCCGCGGGGAAGCCGGGATACAAACTGACGCCCCAGCAACCTGCCGGGGCAGAACAGAACGATATTATACTTGTGAGGAGCATGCGTGTCAACGGCTGGAAGGAAAATCAGGAGGACGGTCCAATACCTTTTATCAGTTCAATTGCCTCATGATTCTTCCAGAGCCTGAAACCTTAAAACATTCCACCCCGGATGGCTTACCAAATTATAAACAAATTTGTATCCTGAACTTAAACATCACATACCGAACAAAATTACTCCACCTAAGAACCCCAATACTGAGGCGATGGCGAAACTTACAAAATATGCGGCTACATACAGAGCCTTGGTGGACTTGGAATAAAAAAGTTCCTTGTTATTCCACCGGGCGATCGCCGTGATTGTAGTAACGATGAAAAGTGTGCTTGCCAGGATTATTTTTGCCACGTGATTGGGGGCCCCGCCGTGATAAAACACGATATTATCGCGAATACCAAAAAGCGCGGCAACAATCGTGCTCACGGCTGCGAGCGATATATTCGCGAAAGAGACTTGCTCAAGAATCTTATTCCGCTTCCAAATGGCCAGCAGAATAAAAAAAAGCGCTGCACCGGTCAGTGCAATTGGAAAGTGGACGATCAACATGTGAGGGGGATGTACCTGGGTTAAAGCGTGGAAAATACTTTGGATCAAATTCATGGATGCCTCCTTATACGAATATCAATCCAATAGTAATTAAAATTTTACCATGATTATTTTAATTGCAGCCATATATCCAAGATATGTCTCATCTATCTGGTTGACAAATCCCTTGGTTTCCGATAATCTTGACATGTGAACCTCACTGAAGCACAACTTAATATTGTTGATGCCCCCTTTGATAGAAAAACCTTCCTTTCCGGTCCGGCCGGTTGCGGTAAAACGACCGTTGGCGTGGAACGCCTCCGGACGCTGCTTGCCTCAGGTATGCCTGGCAATTCCATCCTTATTCTCACCCCCCAGAGGACCCTGCAATCTCCTTATGAGACAGCCCTGCAAGGTCCCAATATTCGTCCGGGCGGACAGGTGGCTCTTGCAACTGTGGGTGGACTGGCGCGACGCATGGTGGAACTTTTCTGGCCGCTGGCTTCAGAACCCATGGGATTCGCCCGTCCAGACCAACCACCCATTTTCCTTACTTTGGAAACAGCCCAATATTACATGGCGCGGATCGTACGCCCAATGCTTGAGGAGGGCTTATTCGCTTCAGTGACAATCGACCGCAACCGGCTGTACAGCCAGGTGATTGATAACTTGAACAAGGCTGCCTCGGTAGGCTTTCCTCACACGGAATTCGGGGACAGGTTGTCTGCGGCCTGGGTAGGCGACACGGGACAGCACCGCATTTACGCAGATGCACAGGAGAGCGCCACCCGCTTCCGCCAATATTGTCTCGAGCATAACTTGCTAGATTTCTCCCTTCAATTGGAAACGTTCTTGAAGATCCTCTGGCGAACTCCGGAGTGCCACGATTATCTAACGAGCCAGTACCGTCACTTGATCTACGATAATGTAGAAGAAGATATCCCAGTTGCCCACGATCTGTTTTCAGACTGGCTGCCGAATTATGATTCCGCACTGGTTATATTTGACAGCGACGCAGGTTATCGGCGGTTCCTGGGCGCAGATCCGGATTCTGCCCACCGAATGGCAGACCTTTGCAGTACAAGTGCTGTATTGAATGAGACTTTCGTCTCTTCTCCTGAAATCCAGGCGCTGGAGATCGCCTTCACATCGAAACTGCAACCTGATCATCCCGTGCCTATAAACTCGAATAGCCTGGCTGCCCTCACCTTCCCACCGGCTGAGACTCCGGCACGCTTTTATCCTCAAATGCTGGATTGGGTGGCGCTGGAAATCAAACGCCTGATCACAGACGGAGGAGTACGTCCATCGGAAATCGTTGTTCTGGGTCCCTATCTCTCCGACGCGTTACGTTTTTCGCTCAGCAACCGGTTGGAAGAACTGGAAATCCCCTGGCGCTCTCTCAGGCCATCGCGGTCACTCCGGGAAGAACCGGCCAGTCATTGTCTCCTGACCCTGGCGGAGTTGGCCCATCCGGGATGGAATATCCAACCGACTAAATTTGATGTGGCATATGCTTTTTTATTCGCAATCGATGGCATGGACCTGGTGCGCGCTCAATTATTAGCGGACATCGTTTACCGTCTTAAGGATAATTCTCTTTCGAGTTTCGCTGCCATCCGGACGGAAGTACAAGAGCGCATCACGTACGTTTTCGGACAGCAATTTGAATCCTTGCGGGAATGGATTCAAGCCTATCGCCAGCAAACTGTCCCTGACCCGCTCGACCACTTCCTGCGACGCCTGTTCGGAGAAATCCTGTCACAGAAAGGTTTCGGATTTCACCGCAACAATGACGCAGCGCGGACTGCGGCAAATCTGGTTGATTCGGTGCAGAAGTTCCGCCAGGTTATGGATCCGGCGTTTACCAATGAACAGAGCGACAAGGCAGGAGGCACGACCAAAAGCCTTGAGATGGGCATGGAATATATAGCCATGCTTCAAGATGGCGTCATCGCTGCCCAATACTTGGAAGCCTGGCACGCAGGACGAAGTGAGGCTGTGCTGCTCGCCCCTGCGCACACTTTTTTGATGATGAACCAACCTGCAACCATCCAATTCTGGCTGGACGCTGGATCAGGAGGATGGTGGGAGCGGCTGTTCCAGCCGTTAACCCAGCCATACATTCTCAGTCGTTTCTGGGATCGGGACCGTGCGTGGACGGACGCCGATGACCAGGAAGCCAACCAGCAAACCCTCGCGCGGCTAATCACCGGACTCCTGCGACGATGCCGAAGCCGCGTTTTCCTGGGCCTGAGCGACCTGGGGGAAGCAGGTTTCGAGCAGCGCGGTCCCCTGCTAAAAGCCATTTGGAAAATGCAACTGGAGATGCGGACCCGGAATGAAAATTAATCTGTCAGCGGTTAGCATTTTTCTTGTGGGCATATTACTTACTGGCTGTGCGGCTTCCAACATGACCGTGATAAATACCGCCGATCCTCCCGTGGAAAGCCCAACCCGCACCCCGTTCCTTCCGGTGAGCGATACGCCCATATCCGCATCCGCAACGCCTACGTTCACAGCCACTGTCACGGATACGACAACTGTGACACCAACCGGCACACCGACGCCCAGCCTGCAGGTCAAACTGATGGCAGTGGGTGATATTATGCTGGCGCGCACAGTGGGGTCACAGGTGCAAGCCAGGGGTCCCGGAATCGTTTTTGCCGGGGTCCAGCCAATGTTAAATCCAGCAGACATATTAGTGGGAAATCTGGAATGTGCCCTTACAACAAGTACTGATCCTCAACATAAAAGTTATACCTTCGCGGCGCCACCAGAGACAGCCAAAGCACTGGCACTGGCTGGATTCGATATACTCAGCCTAGCAAACAATCACGCCATGGACTATGGCAGCCAAGGGTTGTTCGACACCCAGGATACCCTGAGCCAATATGGAATCGAAGGTCTGGGGGCAGGGGCGAATACCAAAGAAGCTCACACTCCCGTCATCCTTCAGCGGAACGGTCTGAAACTTGCCTTCCTGGCTTTTGCAGATATACCAAATGAAATAACCGGGTTCGACGCGCAATCCTGGATCGCCAACGCCACCCAGCCTGGAATTGCCTGGGCTGACCCGGAACAAATGAAAAAGGATGTGGCTGCTGCCAGACTCCAGGCAGACGTGGTTGTGGTGTTGCTCCACTCAGGGCTGGAAAATAGCACCGTGATCTCCGCCAACCAGCGAGCAGAAGCATACGCTGCCATAGATGGCGGGGCAGCTCTGGTCATCGGGTCACATTCGCACATCCTGCAAAGCATCGAAAAATACCACGGAGGATTGATCGCATTCAGCTTGGGGAATTTCATCTTTGACGATTACAAAGGGATTTCTAATGCCACGATCATTCTGCAAGTTATCCTGACCAAGCAAGGATTTCAAAGTTATAACTACATCCCGGTGCTGATCGAGAATGGCCTGCCGGCGATTACGAAGATTGATAACGTGCATGGTATCGAGACTCTGGTAGCTCCTTAATATGTCTGGAGTGCATAATGAAATCCAAAACCATTATCGGGTCCATCGCCATCCTGGCAATCCTCCTTGGAATTATCATTATTTCTTTGAGCAATAAAAATATCGGGCTGGTCAGCACCCCGACATCCAGTCTGACTATGACAGTCACGAACACACTTACTCCCTCGACGACTCCATCGCTAACACCCACCATGACAAGCACGCCAACCCCTACTCCAAGCGAAATTCCAACCGCCACCAATACCACTTCGGCTGCCTTCGCGCCTACCGAAACACCCACCTCGCCATCAGCAACCAACATCTCATCCACGCCTACGCATTAAACTGAAATTTTAATGACTAACTTCATTCCCCGCCCCGACCAATCCCAGATCCTCGCCTATATCGGCGGGAAAATGGGCATTTCAGCCGTACCCGGCTCTGGCAAGACGCATACCCTTAGCGCCTTGGCTGCACAGCTCATCCGGGCCGGAGCTCTCACCGACGAGCAGGAAGTGTTGATCGTCACCCTGGTAAACTCTGCGGTGGACAACTTCGCCAGCCGGATCAAAGAATTTCTCGAAATGCCCATGCCATTCGGATACCGCGTACGCACCCTCCACGGACTCGCACACGACATCGTACGGGAGAAACCTTCGGCTGTCGGACTGGAGGAGCGGTTCTCGATCATCGATGAACGTGAGGCCGATTTAATCCGCAAGGAAGCAGCAGCAGCCTGGCTGCAAGCACACCCGGGCGAACTGGATAACTATCTTCTCCTGGATATAGACGAGGGCAAACGTGACTGGGTCCACCGCCAGCAGTTGCCAGATCTGGTAACCGGGATTGCCCTGGCATTCATCCGCTCCGCTAAAGATAATCGTCTGACCCCGGAAAAACTCCGGAACATTCTGGAAGAGGCTCCTGCTCCATTATCATTAGCAGAGATGGGTTTGTCCATCTACAACGATTACCAGCGCGCTTTGACTTATCGCGGCGCAGTGGATTTCGACGACCTGATCCGCCTGGCGATCGACCTGCTCGAGAATGACACCGAATTCCTGGAGCGACTGCGCTATCGCTGGCCGTACATCCTCGAAGACGAAGCCCAGGATTCCAGCCAGTTGCAAGAACAAATTCTGCGTCTCCTTGTTGGAGAAGGGGGAAACTGGGTCCGCGTAGGAGATCCCAACCAGGCCATTTTCGAAACCTTCACTACAGCCTCCCCCAAACATTTGCTCGACTTCATCCAGGGAGAAGCCGATCAATACAAGGAACTGCCCGACTCAGGCCGCTCTCAACCGAGTATTATCGACCTGGCGAACCGGCTAATCAAATGGGTGAATGGCGAGCATCCCGAACCAGTAGTGCGAGACGCGTTGACCGTCCCCTATATCCGCCCCACAAGCAGCGGCGACCCGCAACCTAACCCTCCCGACGACCCGCAAGGGGTCAAGCTCATCGGGAAAAAATATACACCTGAAGAGGAAGTGGAAGCGGTGGTCAAGTCCATTGAGCGATGGCTACCAGAACACAAGGATTCGACTATCGCTGTTTTAGTGCCGCGCAACCAACGCGGCGTGGATGCGATCAATGTGCTCAAGAGTCGCAATATTGATTTTGTGGAATTGCTCGGGAGCACCTCTTCCACCCGCCTAGCAGCCGAGCGTCTTGGTGATATCGTCAGCACACTCACCGACCCTCAATCCGCAGGACGGCTGGCAAAAGCATACTTGGCCTGGCGCTGCGACGACGAAGAGGGATCCAACTCTGAATTTCAGCACCATGTTGCTAAAAAAATCCATGCATGCGGCCAGGTGGAGACTTTTATCAGCCCAAGGCCGGACCGGGATTGGCTGGCAGACCTGGGGGTAGAGGGAGCCACAAAAGAACCCATAGAGGAACTGGAAGAATTTCGGGCTTTCGTACGACGTTGGCAAGGGACGACCATGCTCCCGATCGACCAGATGATCCTAGCGCTTTCGCAGGACCTGTTCACCGCCCCAAACGACCTAGCCCTGGCGCACAAGCTTGCGCTGGTTCTACGTCAAGCCAGCGACAATCATCGCAACTGGCACCTGCCAGAACTGAATGGAGAACTCAGCATGATCTCCCATAATGAACGGCGCTTCCTTGGATTCAGCGAGGACGATTCTGGCTTCGATCCGTCGCATCATGCAGGGAAGGTGGTGGTGACGACCATGCATAAGTCCAAGGGGTTGGAGTGGGATAGGGTTTACCTGATGTCTGTTAACAACTACGATTTCCCCTCCGGGCAACTCAATGATCGTTACATTCCGGAAAAATGGTTTGTGCGATCCAACCTAAACCTGGAAGCTGAAACACTGGCCCAACTGAAAGCTGTAAGATCGACCGGCGAGTACGAGTTCTACACTGAGGGCTCGGCCAGCCAAACCGCCCGGATGGATTACGTTCGGGAGCGCCTACGGCTGCTCTATGTTGGGATTACGCGTGCGAAGAAAGAGCTTATCCTGACATGGAACACCGGTCGCCAGGGTGACCAGACTCCGGCAATCCCATTTGTAGAGCTGCAGGGATGGCTAGAGAATTTGTCTAAGAAGGGTTAGACAAAATAAATATACGCAGAATTGCCGTTGGAACCCGAATTTATATAATTAGAACCTTTAGTTGATAACCTTTATTCCAGTCCATCGTTTTAGTAAATTGACAATCTCCTTTATTTTGTGGTAACGTCTTATATATTTAATAAGGTGGAGGAGCGTATGGCGCAAGAGCATAAATCCTCGGGGATGCGAACCGCCTTGATCGGACTGATCGGTACTTTTTTGACGGCTTGCGGGGGAATCAGTGGTGCACTCCTGACAAGTGCAGTTACGATCTACCAGGTCCAGCGACAGAATCAACAGGTTTCACTACCTGCATCCACGGGTGGAGAAACGCTAAGCGTCGATACAGGGACCATCATCATTAGCCGTCAAAAAGCAGCGGCATTGGATCCCGCTGCATATTACATAAACCTAGAGCAGGGTTTTGTTCTCCACCGGCCGCTTTCTGGATGGAACGAGATGCAAGAAATGACCGTACAGGAACAATTGAAGGAAGAGAATGTCACCTGCCTGGACGTGTGTGATCAGCCTGTCTTCCGCATCCGTTACGGAGAACAGATCGAGATCGAATCGGATCAAAATACAACCATTAACGGGCATCTCATCCCCCAAGATCTCCTGAACTCTATCGAGTCACTATATGGAAATCCTCCCTGGAAATTGCCATATTATAGCGAAATGATCCTGAATGTTTTCGAAAAGAGTGAAGTTCAGAAATTAGGGATCCACAGTCTGCCTGACATGATCTTACTGTCGACGCGTTATTCAGCGGGGCGGATAAACAAAATCGTAGCCCAAGCCAAGAGTCATTTCGCTATTGTGCAACTTTCGAGCGAATACGGAGGGATTCGTGCAGGTGGGATTGCAGCAACCATGACCATCGATAACTGGTTCCTGCTTGCCGAGGCTGACAACGAATATTATGTAATAGAGATCAGATACACCCCTCAAAGCGGACAACCTCTCCAGGTGTGGGACGATCTGCAACAATATATTGATCAATTCCGGGTAGTCCAGTAATAAAGTTGAGGAGCGGTGCAATGGAAAGTGAAATTAAGCAGCAGAAATCCTCAAATCGAGTGGCAATTATCGGGTTGGTTGGGACGATCCTGACAGTCTGCGGAGGCATCTCCGGGGCACTGATCGGGGGAATAACTACCATATATAAAATACAGAGGGATGCCCAGCAGATTGGGCTCGCGGCTCCCGCAAGCGATCAACCACTGACTGTGGATACCAACAAAATTACGATCACCTCATCTGAAGCGGATGTCCTGGATCCATCAAAGTTCATTGTTTTACAGGATTTAGGATTTGTAATGGCTCAACCCGGAACCGGGTGGAAAGACAGGGGGCAAATGAAATACCAGGATCTATTCCTGGAACAAGCGACAAACCTTTCCCCTTTGATTTTCTTCTCTACGTGGGTAAAGGATGCCTGGGATGACCAGCCAGTCCGCCAACTCCGGTATAACGAACCGGTCATGGTGGAGTTCTTGAATGGGTCCACTGAGAATGGGGTTCCAGTTGATCCCACCAAGCTGCAAAATGATACGATCGCATTCTTCAGCCAAATCACTACACTAGCGCTATCCAAGGAAGTCGCAGGACAGGATTTTACGCTGTATGGACTGGCTCTTGCATGGGGAAATCTGCATCAAGGCGGTGTGAATGAGCTGGTCGCCAACCCCGACAGTCAGTATGTTTTTGAACAGGTTTCCTGGGCGTTGAAAAATGTAAAAGTGGATGGACAACAGACTGACATGACACTGCAGAGATGGGCATTGTTTTCGGAAGGTCCAGACCAGTTCTACATCGTTGAGCTGCAATTTGTTCCTGCTACAGGCCAATCTGCTCAAGTTTGGGATGATTTGCAGGCCTATATGAGTGCCTTTCGGGTCATCCATTAGAACATTTCCCTCTGAATTCTCAACGTCACACTGTTATACCGCGAACCAATGCTTAGTAATTTGCATTGGACACAGTCTCTCTATCACCAGGGTTGATTCCGGTCAAAGGTGTTTGAGGGTGGTGGCCACTGGCAGTATGTGAGTGAACAGCCCATTTCTGATATAGAATCCTAGACACCTAGGTGACCGAATCCATTGGTAGCACTCATGGCATTACCAAGGTAATTAGGCTAAAAAGAAAGATAGCAACTATCAGATTGCTTCCATTATTCAAAAGTACTAAAATGATCCAGTTATAGAAAGGAGCCATCTGCCCATGAAAATTCGCATTGCAGTCGCCATGCTGGCGATCTATCTGGTGTGGGGCTCGACCTACCTGGCGATACGGTTCGCCGTAGAAACTATACCGCCTTTTATCATGGCCGGGACGCGCTATCTGATCCCCGGCCTCCTTTTGGTTGTTTGGAGGCGGTTAGCAGGTGACCCTGCCCCTACGCGCAGGCAATGGATTGCAGGCATTATCGTCGGGCTCTTCCTGCTGTTGGGCGGGAATGGACTGGTCTCATGGGCGGAACAAAGAGTTGATTCGGGAGTGGCTGCTTTAATTATCGGTACGTCTCCCATCTGGATGGTGGTTTTCGATGCCGTCCTATCCCGAATAAAGCCGCGCTGGCAGGTGATTGTGGGGCTTGTGACCGGGTTCGGAGGTATCCTCTTGCTGATTGGTCCGGAAAGCTTATTTGGGCAGCATCCTCGGTACGACCTACTAGGCATTGGAATTCTCATGCTGGCGGCTCTATTGTGGGCAATTGGATCCATTTACAGCCGGGATGCCAACCTGCCCCGGTCCCCCCTGTTGGGAACTGGCATGGAGATGCTGGGCGGCAGCGCCGGGTTATACCTCGCCAGTCTGGTCACCGGCGAATGGAAAACATTCAATGCGGCGGCCGTTTCCCAGCACTCTTTGTTAGGGTTGCTGTACCTAATCGTATTAGGAACGCTTGTCGGGTTCGTAGCGTATACCTGGCTCCTGCGTAACGCTCCGATCAGTCTGGTATCAACCTACGCGTATGTGAACCCACTGGTCGCAATCTTATTAGGGAACTGGTTAGCACAGGAATCCCTCAACTGGGAGGTGGGCCTGGCAGCGGCAATCATCATCGGATCAGTAGTGTTGATAAACTCGTTCAAGAGAAAATTAGTCAGGTCACCTACCGAATAGCTACACGACCCCTCGTTTATTCGCCCAGATAATAAAGGCCTCAAATGATTATTTATGCGTTTACTCGTCCGAAATAGTAACTTTATCTCATATTGAAAATCAGGCTTAAATATTACCAACCTCCACAGCTGCTACTAAACCTTGCATGGGGATGAAATAAAACCCTTAATTACTAACAAAAAATATTTTCAAATCTCGTGTCATCAAAGAATCGGTTTATATGAGCTTGTCAGTACTCAAGGCATGCATATCAGTTAACCCGATGGCAAGCTGAAAGGATACTTTCCAGGTATAAGGTAGTAATTGCACTATAATCTGGTAGTCAATTTTAACCGAACTTCCTGAGTCATTTAAAATACCTTTATGCAGAAGAAAAATCCTCATTTTTTTGTTTCCAAATTAGTGGATGGTTTCACCTCAGTCGCTAGTCGTGTAGACCGTTTGATACGATCAGTGGGTCAAAAGCCATTGACTCCAGCGCTAGTTTTCACGCTGATACTGCTCCTGGGAATTTTTGCCCGGGTGTGGCAATACGGGACACTTCCACCCGGCCTCAACCAAGACGAGGCTTCAATTGGCGTGGAAGCTTATGACCTCCTGCATTTTGGTGTCGACAGGAACGGACAATCGTTCCCGGTTAATTTCATTTCCTGGGGGAATGGTATGGATGCCCTCTACGGGTACGTGCTTATTCCTTTCGTGTTCTTCGGGCTCTCACCAATGAGTGTTCGCCTCCCAAGCCTTCTCGCTGGGGTGCTAACTTTGCCTTTGATTTACTGGATCGGCAAACGAAGTTTCGGGAGAAAGTTCGGGCTGCTGGCTATGTTCTTGCTGGCAATTAGTCCCTGGCACATCCTCATGTCACGCTGGGGAATCAACGAAAACATCCTGCCCTTCATCTTAGCACTTGGTTTTGCGTGTCTCCTGAGGTCTACCAGGGAGAATCATTGGTTTATCGCCGCGGTTATCTTCTTTGGATTGAGTCTGTATGCTTATGGTGCAACTTACGTGGCGGTACCAATTTTACTGGCATGTACCATTCCTGTTCTTCTGATCTCGGGGCGATTGCGACTCAACACGTTACTTCTTGGGATTGGCATATACGCCTTACTGGCGGTACCGATCGTCCTATTAGTTCTTATTAACTCCTTCGATTGGACCACGATCCGCTTAAGTATTTTTACTATTCCTCGGTTACCTGTAAAAGCCCGATTTTTAACCGTGGCAACCACATCAAACACAAACCCATTCGTATTTATTGTCAGGAACGCCTGGTCTATGCTGAAGCTTCTCCTTTTCGATCAATCCGACGGCATGCTTTGGAACGTCGTCGATCCCTTCGGCTACCTTTATTCATTCAGCTTTCCGCTGGCGGTGGTTGGAGCAGCCCTCCTGCTCCCTTTGCGCAAGACCAAGAATATCCCCGAAAAGTTACTCGTGCTGGCTTGGCTCCTTTCTTCTTTGAGCATCGGGTTGGTCCAGAGCGTGAACATAAACAGGTTAAACCTGGCCTTTCTGCCAATCATCCTTTGCACGGCGTTCTGTCTCGCCTGGCTCGGTAGCCAGCGCAAGATCGTATTGACATCTTTGATGAGCATCTACCTCTTTAGCTTCCTTGCTTTCAATTACACATACCACGGCATCAATTACCAGTCAAACGCCAACGAAGCCTTCTTCGCTGGCCTAGTCCCCGCCCTGGATCATGCCCGCCAAACCGATAATCAGCCAATCTGTGTGACTGATCAGGTCAATATGCCATATATCTTTGTCCTTTTTTCCGAAAAGCCAAACCCTGCAACATATCTAGACACGATCCAGTACATCGATCCGGCAGCCAGCTTCCGCCAGGTACGCAGCCTAGGGAGATACACCTTCGGGCTGGCAAACTGTTCGGCCGATCCACGAACTATTTACGTGCTGGAGGACGAGAAACCACCTTCCAACGGCATCCATTATATAGAGACTAATTTCACGCAGTTCCATGTTTATACCCCGTAAAGGAACGATTTTTTCTTCATTGCAAAGAAATAATCCGCCCGGACTTCATCCGGGCGTCCGATTTATTCAACACCCCTCGTAACCTTGGCGAAAAATGATAAAGATGAACATCCCATAAACAATCATCCCTTGATAGCATATTTCGCCCTGGAATTCTAAACAATCCCTAAATGACTCCTAAATATTTCTGTAACAAAGATTTGATACGATGGTGCAGGATAAGTGAACGAATTCTAGCATAAAGAAGAGCCCAAAAAAAATTCGTCAGCTCTTCCTAATTACAAAGTTAGGAGATATAAAAATGAAAAAGGCTATCCTCATCATCCTGCTTATTCTCATGCTCGTCCTTTCCGCCTGTTCATCGACGTCGCCCAAACAGACTCCCGCAACCGAAGCAGCCGCTACAGAAACGACAGCTACAATGCAGTCCACCTCTGCAACAAACGTAAATCCTCCGTTCGGAAACCCTCCCGTCGGAACCCCTCCAAGTGGAGCTCCGGAGGCCAATCCTCCCATTTGGACCTCCCCAGATAAAGGAACAGGTAGTTCTAATGCAAGCTCAGGGTTGGCGACAGCTACCGGCGCGTACACCCAAAACGGAGGAATCATCTCCCGAGCAAACCAGGCTTATCGTGCAACGATAGCTGATGAATCTGCAATCCTAATCACAAACGCTGGCACTTTTACGCTGATAAATTCAGCCGTAACAACAAGCGGCAATACTTCATCACAAGATAACAGCAGTTTTTACGGTCTCAATGCCGGCGTATTGGCGACCTCTGGCAGCACCATCAACCTATCTGATAGCACGATCACTACAAGTGGGACTGGCGCAAACGGTGCTTTTGTCACTGGAAGCGGATCGTCGATCACCTTGACCAATGTTACTATTAGGGCCGCCTCCGACGGTGCACATGCGGTCATGGCGACCCAAGGCGGCTCGATGACAATTACCAATGTGGATATGATCACATCGGGCGGTAGTTCGAGCGCAATAGCAACCGATCGCGGTGGAGGTACTATTAACGTCACTGGGGGAAGTGTGACAACCTCTGGGGCAAATTCAGCTGGGATTTATTCGACTGGGAATATCACAGTCACCAACGGAACATTCATCGCAAGCGGAGCAGAAGCAGCTGTGATCGAAGGTGCTAACTCAATCACGCTCGCAAACACCAGCCTGACCTCCACCTACGCTGGAAAATGGGGTGTCATGATCTACCAGAGCATGTCGGGGGATGCACACGGATCTGGAGGAACCTTTACGATGACCGGTGGGTCACTCGCTTATACTGCCAATGATGGTCCCCTGTTTTACTTAACCAATTCGATGGGCACCATTATCCTCAAGGGTGTGAATGTAACGGCTGCTTCAGGTACGCTGGTCAAAGCTTCGGCAGGAAACTGGGGAAACAGTGGATCAAACGGCGGCATCGTTACCCTTAACGCAGATGGACAAACCCTCACTGGGAATTTAGTAGCTGACTCGATCAGCTCGATCGCCACCACTTTGGAAAATGGCTCCACCCTAACAGGCTCGATCAACTCAGATAATAATGCCCAGACAATCAACTTGACGTTGGATGGTTCCAGCACCTGGACTGTTACCGCGGATTCCTTCCTAACCTGCCTGACCGATTCAAGTGGGATCTCGGGGGCTACCGTCACCAACATCATCGGCAATGGTCACACGGTTTATTATGTTAAGAGCACCTGTTCGGTGCTTGGCGGACAGACGTATTCTTTGAAAGGAGGTGGAAGGCTGGAACCTGAACAATAAATAATATAATCGTCGTAATTAAGGCTGGGAGTTTACCGGCCTTAATTTATTTCTTCCGCATTACCTGATATAAGGGCTGTAGGCGTTTATACATTTGCTTGTATACGCCATGGTACAGCTCATCATAGCGTTCATGGACTTTCGCATCCGGTTCAAATGTATCACGAATATGCGTCATCTCCCGGATGGCTGTTTGAAAATCTGGGTGAACTCCGCTTCCCACTGCGGCGTCCATTGCTGCACCGAGTCCCGAAGCCTCGTACACGTGTGGACGTGATGCTGGCAAGCCGAATACATCAGCTGTCAACTGTAAAGCTGCATCGGACTGGCTGCCACCACCGGCCACCCGCAGTTCCGTGATGGGCACACCGGAGCGTTTGGTGGTCCGTTCAGCTCCTTCGCGCAGGGCATAAGCCAGCCCTTCCAAGATGGCGCGGTAAATGTGGGCACGCGTGGTAACATCGCTAAAGCCAATGATGGCACCGCGTGCCTCCGGTCCAGGGAAGACCAGACCGGGGGACCAGTAGGGTTGGAGCACTAAGCCATCTGAGCCAGGTGGAATGGTGCGAACCAAGCCATCGAACAAGGTTTCGGGTTCGATTCCCTGCGCCTCAGCAATACTCTGTTCGCGCAAGCCGAATTCCTGTTTGAACCAGGTCACCATCCAATAGCCGCGGTAGATCTGGATCTCAAAACTGTACTGCCCCGGCACCGCGGCCGGGTAGGGAGGAATGAGCGGGATGACTTCAATATATTTCTTATGTGTAGTATTTATGGTAGCTGTCGTCCCGTAACTGAGACAGGCGATTTGCGGTTCCAGACAACCTGCTCCGAGAACTTCAGTGGCCTTATCGGCTGCAGCAGCGATGAGCGGCAATCCCATCGGGAGACCAGTTAAGGCAGAAGCCTCGGGAGTGATCTCGCCCAGCTTCGAGGCGACCGGGATGAGGTCCGGAAGGAGGGCTTTGTCAACCGGCACAGCCAGCCATTTCCAGCCCCATGAAGCCTCCCAATCCTGTTTCTTGTAATCGAAGGGGATGTACCCTACCTGACAGCCGACCGAATCCACGAATCTTCCGATCAACCGGAAAGTGAGAAACCCTGACAAGAACAAGTATTTAAAGGAAGCCTTCCAGATTTCGGGCTGGTATTTCTGCAGCCAGTTTGCCTCAGCTTCCGCCTGGAGGTAGGCAACTGTTTCGGAGGCACCTGCGACTTTAAAGGCCGCCCCCCAAAAACCACCCAGCGGTTTCAGTCCATCGGTGCGTCGCTGATCGAGCCAGTGGATGGCCGGACGAAGCGGCTTGCAGTCTTTATCCACATTGATTAGCGTGCTGCGCTGGGTTGTGAGGCTGACGGCGGCGAGACTGGATCTATCCACACCCTGCGCCCATAATTTTTGACAGGCTTCACAGACTGCCTTCCAGAAGATTTCAGGGTCCTGCTCAGCCAAGCCGGGGGCAGTGGAGAAATAAGGTTCAAGGGGAACCCGAGATTTAAACAAAATCCTCCCGTGAGGGTCAAATACGATGGCACGCACTGACTGGGTGCCGTTATCGATGGCAAGCAGGTTTTCGGGCATGAAAAATTCCTTTCATTCGCCGGAGGTAATCAGGAATATCTGAAGATCTATCAGGATATAATTCATCCTTTTCTATCCCAGTTATTTTAGCCGAATCGATAAGAAGTGCGCCACAATTCGGCATACGATTTTTCTTCCGCCTGCCAGCGGACATCATCCCAGCCCAATTCCGGCTGAACTGTAGCACGGATGCGAGACATCTGATCTAATCCACCGGTGGGGGCAAGCAACCCAAGGCGGAGGCGTCGAAGAAGTAAATCATCGAGGTGGACGACTCCTTCTTCGCGCGCAGCCTGGCGGAGTTCAGCCCATGAATAAATAGTCCCAGCAATGGGTTCGAGGTCTGTTCCAGGGGCGGTAAATAACGCCGCAGATTCAGGTCCGTAACGCGCCAGCAGGCGCAGACACTGCGTTGGACTGAAATTCGAGGCTGCGCAGGCAGCCACGGCTTCCGGTGGAATGACATCCAGAACGGGGACATCGGGGTCGAAGGGAATATGCCCGAGATGGCGGCGGACAGCGATTAATGCGTCGCGGGCCATAATGCGGAAAGTGGTCAGTTTCCCTCCGCTGACAGTAAGCAAACCACTCTCGTCCCAAAGGACGTGTTCGCGCGATTCTTTCGAAGGGTTTACTTTGCCAGTATTAACAACAGGACGGATCCCGGAGAAAGTGGCAGTTATATCGGCAGCGGTCAATTCCTGAGCAGGGAAAACCTTCTTCAAGCCGGTCAGCAGGTATTCGACTTCGGCTGCACTAATGCATGGGTCAGTCACCAGGTTCGAATCCTGATCGACATCCGTGGTGCCAAAAATGACGACTCCTTCCCAGGGAATGGCAAAGACTGCACGACCATCCAAAGGGTGAAGAAAGGTGATGGCACGCGTCAGGGGAAGGCGTTGGTATGGAAAAATTAGATGACTGCCGCGAATTGGGCGCAGTCGAGGCGACCTGCCCACCTCCCTACGTAATGTATCCGCCCAAGCACCGGTGGCATTGATCACCACCCGGCCTTTTACCTCCGCCCGCCGATCTGATTCGCTGGAAGTATCATGCAGGACAACACCACACACCTGTCCTGAATTTGTCTTAAGCAGGGACTCGACCCGTGCGTAATTTAAGGCCAATCCTCCTGCTGAAACAGACTCGCGCAAAAGGCGCAGGACAAGACGGGCATCATCAGTCTGGGCATCGAAAAATCTGAATCCCCCGTGCATGAGTGGCGCAGTCAACGAAGGGCACAGTTCGCGCAAATCATCATTATCGTAGGAGCGATGACTCCATTGGTGAGCCATCAGGTCATAGATGACCAAACCAGCCCCGAAAACCCAGCCTGGCATGTGGTCACCAGGCAGGATGGGATAGATGAACCCGAGACGACTGATAAGCCCGCGTCCCTGTTTCAACAAATACTCCCGCTCGGTCACGGATTCTAGCGTGACCCTGACCTGGGCATTTCTTAAGTAGCGCATGCCACCATGCACAAGTTTCGAAGAACGCGAGGATGTGCCCGAGGCGAAATCGTCAGCCTCGACCAGGATGACTTTCAGCCCAGAATGCACACACTGACGGAGAATCCCCGCACCAGTGATACCGCCGCCAATGATGAGCACGTCCCAATCCTGATTGAGTTCCGACCAGACCCGGTCACGCCAGCCTTTTGTCCAATCCATAGTTGCTCTCCTGGATAATCCCGTCACGGATGAAAACTCACAAACCCAGATCCAGCATCTAAAACAGTTTTCCCGGATTCATCATCCCATCCGGGTCAAATGACTTGCAAATGGCACGGATGGCATCCATGCCTAGCGAACCTTTCTCTGCCGGTAAGTAAGGAGCATGATCAATACCAACCCCGTGCTGATGGGAGATCGTCCCCCCATG
>Ga0187878_1002222_pt1 | contig 17565 bp, 16 predicted proteins | sample June2016WEW_17_1_FD_132979 | JGI IMG/M metagenome (GOLD analysis project Ga0187878, IMG submission 132979) | Peatland microbial communities from SPRUCE experiment site at the Marcell Experimental Forest, Minnesota, USA - June2016WEW_17_150 | ecosystem: Environmental > Terrestrial > Soil >...
TTCACATTAAATTTACATTTGCCAATTAACAACTGGAAATTACTAAATGCTAAATTATTGAAAATTGATAATGTGACCGATAAGGAAGCATTATATGCCAAAACCAAGCTGGCCAGCCTTAAAAATAAAAGCCAGCCTGGCTTGAAGCTATATAATTGTAAATTGATAATTGCCTCCGGAGAGCGGCACTGATGCCAGATACAGAGGAAAAAATTAATAGGCATCCGGAGGCTATCCGACCTACCAAGAAACAGCACGAGCTACTAGGCTTTATAGAAACTTTTATAGCTGAACATGGCTACAGCCCCAGCTACCGTGAAATTATGAAGGGGTTGGAATACACCTCGGTAGCCACGGTGGCCCTGCACGTCAATAATCTTATAAAACGCGGACATCTGGTTAAGCGCGACCACTCTGCCCGCTCGCTTGAGGTGGTCAAGCCGCATACAGCAGCAGAGTCAAAGGTTGTTACCAAACAACTAAGAGCCAGCGAGGAAAAATGGCTGGTTGAAAAAGTCGAGCTATTTTTCAAGGAAGCTGAAAACGCCACCAAGCCAACTGAGCGGCAGCTGGACCAACTTTATGTCCTGGTTGGCGCCCTAAAAGTCCTGGGGCTGGAGGGCGCAGCTCAATCATTCATCCCCCGCTTAAGCAAAATCAAGGCTAAGCATAAAGGCAACCAGTACGCGGCTTAGCACTATAAAGCTTGCCCGCTACCCGGGGCGTTAACCTCTCTGCCGATCTCATCCAGAAAGGGTTCGTGGTCGCGACCGGTGCGCAGCGGAATTTCTTTGAGGAAAAGGGTAGCAAAAAAGGCCAAAGAAACCACAATGCTGGATACCAAAAATACATCACTGATCGAGCTGGATAAGGCGGTTTTAACGACCGTTATAAAGTGCTCGTAAGCCAGCATTGTTTGGCGTTGAACGTCAGCTGGTAGTTGGGCGATACGGCCCATGATCGAGCTTTGGCTTTGCGGCGACAGGAGTGTTTGCAATTGGTTAGAGTTAATTTTGGAAAAATCTGCCTGCCCAGAATTCAGGCTGGCTAATTGGTGGGCTGAGCTGCTGGCATTGAGATTGGCGAGACTGCGCCCCAGCCGGTTATTTAAAACACTGCCCATAACAGCCACGCCTACCGTAGCGCCAATGTTACGCGACATTTGCACCGAGGCCGTAACTACGCCGATTTTGCTGTGGTCAAAAGCGTTTTGCACTATCAGGTTGAAAATCGGCATACCGACACCCAGACCCAGACCGGCGAATATCATGCGGATGGCCAGCTGATGATTAGTGGTGTGCGGGTTCATAGTACTGAACCAAAACAGTGCAACTGGTATCACGGCCATACCCACTACCACTAAGCGTTTATACCTACCGCTGTGCGACACGTATTGGCCGGCGGCTATACTGGTGACCACCAGGCTTAAGACCATAGGTGTCAAGATAACTCCCGAGTTAGTAGCGCTACGCCCCAATACATCCTGGGCAAATAGCGGGATATATAAGATTGCTCCGAACATCGCCATGCCGATCAGAAAGACCACTATCATTGATAAGCTGAAGGTCCGGTTTTTAAAGAGATCGAGTTCCAAAATCGGGTCTTTGGCGTGACGGTGCTCTACTAAAGCAAAGGCTGCCAGTAACAATATGCTGGCCAGCAATGTACCTACTACCTCCACCGAGCCCCAGGCATATTGGTTGCCACCCCAGACAAAGGCCAACAGTAAAGCTGATAGCCCGCCGGCCAGTAGCCCAGCACCGAGATAATCAATATTTTGGCGCTTTTTATCTGACGTGATGTGCGGCATAAGGGTGCTGATCATGAAGAAAGCCAATATACCAACGGGGACGTTGATATAAAAGTTCCAGCGCCAGGAAGCATGGTCGGTCAAATAGCCTCCTACCAGTGGGCCGATTACCGAGGCCAAGCCAAACACGCCGCCAATAAGACCCTGCCAGCGGCCGCGTTCGGCCGGCGAAAACAGGTCGCCAATAACAGCTATGGCGTTGCTCATTAGCATACCGGCGCCAATGCCCTGAAAGGCCCGGAAGATGATTAACTCAGCCATGTTTTGGCTCAAGCCACTTAACGCTGAACCAGTTACGAATACGAAAATTGCTATCAGCAGCAGCTTCTTGCGGCCATAGATATCAGACAGTTTGCCAGAAATAGGAATAGCAATAGTAGATGTCAGGAGATAAGCGGTAACTACCCAGCTAAGGTCTCTCAATCCGTGTAGTTCGCTAACTATGCGTGGTAAGGCGGTGGCTACGATCGTTTGGTCTAAGGCTGCCAGCAACATGCCGGACATTACTGCCAGCATAATTGGAATTTTTTGCCTAGTAGGCAAATTTAACATGAAGCAGAGCCCCTATTTTTTATTGAAATTTAATAACTATTATAAAGCATAGTCATCGGATCAGCCAAAATGAAAAACTGTTATCTTTAAATTGGACTGACCAGCTAATAACCAAGAGAATTGCTTGAGAAGCTGCTGCTTTGTATGAAACGTGAACCACCACCTACCGCCACACAGGCTGTTTACCATAGCCTTTGACGGGCACAAGTTTTATCACACTATTTCTTAACTGCCAACCAGACTATTACAGCGACGATGACCACGACCAAAAGGACGATCAGCCATTTCATGGAAGAGGATTTAGCGGCTGGCGAGGCTGGTGGAGCGGACGCGGGTGCCGGTGGCGTTGGCTCGGCCGGCGGTTGCGGGCCAGGCATAGGTCCTGGCGTTGGCGGTTCGGGTGTTGTTTGTGTTGGCGGATCTTGCGTAGTTTGTTGCGGTTGCATCGATTAATTACCCCTTATTACGATCTTATTGTAACATGGCTGGGCTAAAGGTTTATGTTAATTTAGCGCCAGGCGGCCAGCAGGGCGCCATTAATTACCAACACCGCTAAAAAGTAACCGGCATTGATTCGCCATAGCTTCCAGGGACGGCCTTCAAAAATCATACTGCCGGCCATAACTACGGCCACGAAGGCCAGCCACAACCAAAAGCCGGTAACAACCCCTTCCCAAATAGTTGTTGAACCGGCGTATTCTATAAAGTGCACCAAGATCCACGATTGCACAAGAGCCCCCAAGGCCAAAATGGCGTAACCGGTCTGGCCGTTAGCGCGCATATCTTTCATAGATTTGCCGACCAGCTTGGACCAGGCTTTTCCGAACAGCGATGGTGAGTACCACAAGCTCCCAATCATCATATTAATGATGGCCGCTACCAGCACAGCCCAATAATTAATATCTACACTTGGCATTTTGCTAGATCCTCTTTTAGATGCTTTTATCTAATACCGAAAGCATCTAAAAGGCAACAAGCTTCAGCTCAGTTTATGAGTATGTGTAGCCAGCAGGAAATTATCCTGCAAAAAAATCTGCGCCGCGGTTAGGTAATTAGCCGTGCGCAGGTACTTATCAAAAATCCCACCATCCATGACTACAACTTATTCTAACTCCTCTGCGGTAAATTCAGAAGAGGCAGGTATGACTTAATGGCTTTGTAGTGCTTTAGTATCAACTACACCGTCATAGCGCCGGCTGCCTAGAAGCAGAGTGGGGATTTTAACAGTTTTGATCTGTTGTTCTACCGTTTGCCGGTCTTGGGCGATTGCACTTTTCACGGCCTGAGATTTGGTAGCAAAAACGATACTTTGCACCTGCTGATCCGAGTAACCAATTTGCCCGAGCCATTTTTGTAGCAGAGCCTCAACCTGCGCCCCAGTGTAAACATAGTCTATACGTGATTGGTAAATAATATGGTCCGGATCCTGCCAGCTAAAAATCCGCTGCAGTATTTGCCAGTCGGCCGGAGTCTTAAGGCCGCTGAGCGGCTGTGTCCGTATTGCCTCAAGATACGAAGCTATTAGGAAGGAATTAGCGAACTTATAAGTATTGCTGTTTGGATTGGGGATAGGGTAGGCGATATATGTCAGGTTGTAGCGGTTCTCTATGCCCGCGGCTTGCATGTTTCTAAACAACTGTGCACAGAACTCGCAGCCCGGGTCAACGATCTCCAGGGCAGTAGGTTTGGACGGATTAAATGCGTAGTAATAAGAGCTGGTTTTACTGGTGTAGCTGAGCGGCTGCCATTTTTTCATCCGGTCAGGAATACGTTCAATAGTATCTACAAATTGCTTGATGTCGTTATGCCCCCAGCTCAGCAGATGGCCCGTCCGTAGTGAATGCCAAAAGCTGGGATAGTTCGAGTCGATAGAGCAGGCCTGGGCGCTCAGCGTGCACGATTCCGGATGGCCCGGGTTGCAAGTATCATACACGTAAAGATTAAGACCGCTGCGCAAGACGGTCAGCAAACTCCAGATTGCCAAGATTACAAATATAAAAGCCAGGACTTCAATCCACTTCTCAAAAAATCGCGCCAAACGCGGCCGGTGAACCGCCAGTCCGCTCAGCAAACGGCTTTTTAAATCCTCTTTAAAATTGGTATCACATTTTCTGAAAGTGGTTTTGCGGGCGACACATTTCCAGGCCTCGGCGGCCAGGCGGCGGTAGCGGGCCGAAAAAATACCCAGGATCCCCAGGATTATAAATGCCGCTATACAAAACACGCCTATCTGCCTCCGATAATAGCGGATAATGTATTGAGCAATTTATCCACTTGCGCTTCGGTGTTATTGAGCCCCAGCGACAACCTAAGCAACGGCGGTAAATGACTCTTGACATCCAGCCAGTAGTGGCAGCAAAAATAGCCGCTGCGGGCCATAACCCCTTCGGCCGATAAGTAGATTGCCAGTTTGTGGGCATCAATCTTATTCGAATGAAAACTTATGATTGAACTTGGCGCTTGGTTAAATAGTTGCACCGACGGCATGGCTTTCAGGCCGGCAAAAAGTTTATTCGCCAGAAATTCTTCATGCTGTTGCGGCTTTTTGCCCTCCGGCCGGTAATTTTTTTGCCACTCAACGGCTGCGTTAAGGCCGATAATACCCGAGAAATTTTGTAGCCCGGCTTCCAAATGGCTTTCCGGCTCGCCGCGCAGCAGGGTATAGCTGTCTTTTTGCACATCTTCCACGGTGCCGCCGCCGATAAAACTTAAGTCGAGCGCATCAAGTAACTTCCTCTTGATGATAATCACGCCCAGGCTCGGCCCGTACATTTTGTGGCCGGAAAAACATAGGCCATCAAAATCCACATTCTTAATTGACTCCGGGTTATGGCCCATGGTCTGGGCTCCGTCAAGCATAACTATCCCTCCGGCATGATGTACGTCGTTAGCCAGCTCGGCTGCGTTGATCAGATTAACACCATTGACGTTCGTCGTAGTATTGACCACTACCACGCCCTTATCCAGGTCTTTGGTGCTGTAAATTAGCGAACCGTCCGGGCCGCGCCCAAGCACCAGTCGCTCTATGCCAAAGCGCTTAGCCCAAGTCATGGAGGGCAGGAACACAGAATTGTGCTCTATCTCGGATGTGACAATCCGTTCATAAGTCTTGGCTGGTAGCTGGCTCAAAAGCAAATTAATGCCATAAGTGGTGTTGAGCGTAAAGGCGCAGGCGTAATCACGGTCTGACTTGCCGGCGAGCGCCAGCAGGTTCTGGCGGGTTGTTCGAATTTTTTCATCGACTTTCAGCCCCCATTCGTACTTTACGCGGTCACCACAAGCATTGTACTCGTGGTAATACTCATTTACGGCGTCGATAACTTGTTGGGGCCTTAGGGTCTGGCAAGCCGAATCAAAATAAAAGGCCTCATCGGCCAAATAATCAAAATCTTTTACGTGCTTACTAGTCTGTTTCGGGGCATGGAAAATACTCATTTATCACACCCCGTATTTTTGGGTATCATCATTCAGTATAACACCTAAGATCGTAAAAATACTTAACTTGTTAAGTATTCACGTACTCACGGCTCCGGAGGCCGGACTCGAACCGGAGTAGTGGCGAGAGCAGTCCATTGGTACTTTGCAGGAGCTCAGTAAACTTAATTCCATTTAAAAGGTCTAAAATAAAAATGTGGTTTACTACGCCGACTTTCATGTCCATTCGCGCTTTGCCCGTGCTACTTCGCGCTATCTAACCTTACCCATACTTGACGAATTTGCCCGCAAGAAAGGGTTGACAGTTTTAGGAACCGGCGATTTTACACACCCTATCTGGTTCTCCGAAATAAGACAGCTACTAGCTCCTGCCCCAGAACCAGGTTTATTTATATTAAAGAATGCTTCTGACGACAGCACTACCCGTTTTATCCTCAGCGTGGAGATCTCCAGCATTTACCAGCAGGGTGGCAGAGGCCGTCGTGTTCATACCCTGGTTTTAGTCCCTTCTCTTGAAGCCGCCTCAGGGTTTAGTAGCTTGCTGGCAACCCACGGAGCCAAACTAGCCAGCGACGGCCGGCCAATAGTAGGCCTGAGCGTTAAGCAAGTTGCTGAGCTAGCCTTTATCGCTCATCCCGAAGCTTTAGTAATACCTGCTCATGCCTGGACGCCATGGTTTGGGGTTCTAGGCTCGCAGTCAGGATTTGATTCGCTCGAAGAGTGTTTTGAAGAACTAACCCCCAAGATTTTGGCTATAGAAACAGGCTTGTCGTCTGATCCGCCAATGAACTGGCGACTGAGCAAGCTGGATCAAGTAGCTTTAATGTCTAGCTCCGATGCTCACTCGGCTACCAAACTAGCCCGCGAAGCCACCAAGTTTGACGGTGAACTTAGCTACAACGGCATGGCCGCCGCCCTACAATATGGGGCACCGGCCAGGGCAAAGCAACAGCTTGCAACGCCGCGCACCAGACTTGCTGGCACCATTGAATTCTTTCCCAAGGAAGGCAAGTACCATTATGATGGGCATAGCGCCCACCGTATCCGCTGGGACCCGCAGCAGACTAAACAGCACAAAGGCCTTTGCCCGGTATGCGGCCGCCCGGTTACCGTGGGCGTACTATCGCGGGTTGAAACACTAGCTGACCGGCCTGCTGGCCAAAAGCCCTCGGGCGCGCCAGATTATTGGTCTTTGGTTCCCCTGGAAGAAATAATTGCCGAGGCTCTTCGTGTAAAACCGGGCACCAAAAAAGTGACCGCTCAATATGATAAGCTTCTGCAGACCTTTAGTGACGAATTGAATGTACTGCTTGATGCGGATCTGGATTCTATCAAAGCTGCCAGCAGCCCCATAATCGCTGAAGCCATTAAGCGTGTCCGGACTCACCAGCTTCAAATTGAACCTGGTTATGACGGTGAATTCGGTACGGTGCATATATTCTCTGACAAGGATTGGAAAAATTTCGCTCCAGCTCAGCAAGTTACTTTGCTCTAGATGCTCATCAATACCCTAAGAACCATTACACCGGGCCTTTTGAGGCGCTCTTAGATTTTATCCAAAAGTGAACTATGGCTCTCCGTGGTGGAGGAAGTTAGAAATAGGTATTACTCAGTTTCTTTTTGAATTTCTCTGCTTTTTAACTGTCTTCTCCGACCATGACTTGCAATAACAAATCCCCACATTTCTATGCCTGCTCCAATAGTTGTTAAGTCATTAAATTCAAAACCAGACTTTATTAGTCCGGTACCTAGCATAGCTGCACCGCCGACAAACATATATACACCGAGTTTGCCTTCTTTGTTTAGTTCTGGGAATGGTTCTACAGAATGAACAAATCTTTCTCTAACAGACATAATCTACAAATATAATACTTAAATTATTTCTGCAAGTATAGGCAATATAAAATAACGCTCCTCTCAAAGTGCTTATGCTTGGCTCCCTGTAGTGGAGGAAGCCTGCCTGCCGGCAGGCAGGTTAGAACTTTAGTTCAACGATGGATGCAGCCGGCCCAACAACAAGGGCGGCGCTTGCCTTCTAGCAGCTCCGTGATCGTCCTCTTGATATGATTTTTTCTCGTCTCTGGTTTTTTGGTGGTGACAGTCCAGCAAATCCACTCATTGCGTGCCAGTGGTGTAAGGTCTTCCCACCGCTCTTGTGCAGATTCATCAGATATCAACGCTTTACGTAAATCCGCCGGCACTTTGTGCACCACACCTTCGGCAATCTCTTTTGTGGTCATAAGCTTATTTACCTAAGTTATCTAGCGTACCGAATGCAATTTTTAGAATTGCATCATCCATTAAATCTCCATAAACATCGCGGTGTTTATGGTCTGCTTCTAAATTATCGAACGATATCAGAAACTGGACAAAATTCACGTTTCTGAACTTGCAAATCGCGATTAATGCAGAGCACTCCATGTCAACACAAACACATCCTTTTGCTTTCATTTCTTTGGCCTTACTGCTGGTCTCTCTAAAAAATGTATCCGTTGTCCAGGTCTTACCAGAGATGAAATCCAAACCGTGCTTCTGGATTTCACGCTTCAAAACATTAATACTCTCTTCGTCCTGCGCAACCTCTTCGGAATCAGGCATATAATGATAGCTCACTCCTTCTTCTCTTATCGCGGCGGTAGGAATTATTATCTTGTGCGGCAAGGTGCCGCCGTCTAATGAGCCTGCCGTCCCAAACGCAACTACAGACTTTACCCCAGAAGCAATCGCCATTTCGAGCATGATGGCTGAAGTTGGGGCACCCTCATTCGGGTTCATGATAAGGTACTCGCTATTTAAGGCATAAAAATTATCTCTTTTTCTACCGTCAGAATCTACAACTTCTGAAAGCTGGTTCTCTGAAGCCAGTTTCTCGAAATAATCATCGTCGTAGATTATTAAAGCCTTGCTGGGAAAATTATCAATGCCAAAACTAACCGGGTTGAAAATAGCATTTTTGTCTGGATCAAATTTAATCACACCACAATTATACTCTTGCAGTACGGAGAGAAATTCTGTTGGCTCCGGAGGCCGGACAGCGCTTCCTAGAGTCTCTTTAGCAGAGCTAGGTCATTAGCGATTAATGCCTCTTTTTTTGCTCGCGTCCAGCCCTTCAGTTGTTTTTCGCGCTTCATAGCTTCAGCACGAGAGGAGTATTTCTCTGTATACACGAGGTTAAAATTGCCATGGTCTTTTATAAATTTGGCGCCATGATTGGTCTTGTGATCGGATATACACTGGTCTAAGTTCTCAGCATGCCCAATGTAAAGTCGATTGCGAACATTTCGGAGAATATAGAGATAAACCATAAATTATCAGTCCTTCGACTTCGCTCAGGACATTCGACTCGGCCGAAGGCCATGAGCGAGGCTCAATTTATTGAGCCGAGTCGAATGGCTCCGGAGGCCGGACTCGAACCGGCAACAATCGCCTTAACAGGGCGGTGCTCTACCATTGAGCTACTCCGGAATAGCGCTAACGCTTATGAAGGACAACCGATGGTTTTCCCTCATCGTGCCTGCCGAAATAAATTCGGCTTCCGCCAAAACGGAACCGGCACTACTCCTTTTCCCTAGAATTTAAAAAGGGTAAGAGCAGGTAAATTATATGGGAAAACAGGGGTACGCGTCAAACCCAGACATTTTTAGGCGCGGTATTTATTACACTGGACGGCCTGCGACCGGCGGTCTATCATGATGGAACATTAACAAACGATTGCTGGAAGTTGGTGAGATGCCAACACTGTGCCGCAACGGTAAAGCGCCCGCCAAAGGCGAGCGATTTAGCATTTTACATTTAACAATTTACATTTATTTACCAGGTAACATTTACCAGATTGCAGCCGCAATGATAGATGACCAAAGAGAGATAAATGCCAAATGAAAAATGATAAGTGTTAAAACCTCCGCGATAGCGGAGGCTGAGTCCGATACAGCAGACTTTAAATAAATGTCTCGAGCAAGACAGGACAAAACCGTATTTTAGCCTCCTTGCTTGAAACAGGGAGGTTTTTTATGAGCCGAGTAGCTCAACAAATCAAAGCAAAAATATTAATACTTCCAGCGTTTATCCTGGTATTCGGCGCTGGCGTGGCCATTTGGTCGCACGGGGTTAACCCCGACCAAGTCCACGTGATAAAAAATTCTCAAAGCCAAACTACTGAAATCAGCTACAAAGGCGAAAATGGCAAAGACGCTTTGACCTTACTGAAACAACATGCCCAGGTACAGACTAAACACTATTCATTCGGAGATTTCGTAGTTTCCATCAACGGGATAGCTGGTAATGGCCCCAAGTACTGGACGTTCTACATCAACGGCAAAGAAGCCTCCGTTGGCGCCGGTGCGTATATCACCAAGAATTCTGATATCTTGGATTGGAAACTGCAATGATAAAAAGGTCCACTCTTAACCTGGCTATAGCCATCAGCCTTATATTATTAGCCGTAGGACTCAGACTGCTGCCACATCCGGCTAATTTTGCACCGGTGGCGGCCGTAGCCATTTTTGGTGGGGCAATTTTGCCTCGCCGGCTAGCGCTTTGGGTGCCGTTTGTAGCCATGGCACTATCTGACTTGGTCATTGGTTTTTACAATATCATGCCTGTTACCTGGGGTTGTTACATATTGATTGCCTTGGCTAGCAGCTATTGGTTAAGAAAGCCAAGTGTTTTGCGAGGAGTCACTTTAACATTCTCTTCTTCACTCTTCTTCTTTTTTGTGACCAACTTTGCGGTTTGGCTTTGGGGAAACATGTACGCCCACACCTGGAGCGGTGTGATGTTTTGCTATAGCATGGCCCTGCCGTTTTTCCGCAACACCGTCCTAAGCGACTTAATCTACACCGCAAGTTTGTTCGGAGCCTACGCACTGGCGAGGAAACTCAGCTCTAAACTGCCTGCAAATGACAAGCAGCATAAATACTTAACCCCGACACTAAAATCTTGATGCTCTGTAATCTGATTACAGACTACTACGCTCAGGATTTAATGCGGGGCAGGCAAGTTAAGTATTCAGATCCGGCTCCGTTGGACGACAGACTGGCGTGACGCGGAGTTAGGGCTTGGCTTTGGTTAGGCTGGCCACGCCTTCAATAATGGCTTGGCCAAGTTTCTTTTCTTGCTGACTGCCTTTTTCCATCTGGCGTAGCTGACGCTCCAGTGCCCTGAGGTGCTTGACGCGCTCTTTTTTGAAGGCAGATTTTTGCAGGCCAGATTTTCTGACAAAGGCGCTGATTTGTTCGCTGCCGATATAGTGCGGCAAAGTCACATAGCTGGCGCCACGCTCGTAAAGCTCAGTAGCCTGTTTGGGGCTTTCGGCTTCCACAATTACCACCGCCTGCGAATTTTTACGTTCCAGGTACTGCAGCAAAAACGAACTGCTGTCAAAGTCGGTAATGGTGCAGACGATCAATTTAGCCTTGGCGACCCCGGCCTCTTCTAGCAGCTCCATATCGGTAACATCGCCGTAAAGATGGTTGATTTTATGGTGCTCCAGTACGTCAATGACTTCAGGGTCATAATCAACCACCAAATAGCTTTGCTTCATTTGTTTGAATAGCTGCACAAACTCTTGTCCGCCTTTTTGATAGCCAAACAGAATCAGCTCGTAGGCTCGCCGGGCGACCGCTTCGCCATGGGTTTGCCTGCGTTCAAAAAGGCCCAGGTATTTTTCTAGTACGTTAAAAATTTTATCGCTGAAAATTATCAAGTAGGACGAGGCGGCGATGGATGCCAGGGCCACAAAAGTTATGGCTGTGACCAGGTTGGCGCCGATCAGACCGCGCTTCTCGCCTAGTAGCACCAGTACGATAGAAAACTCACTGACCTGGGCGAGCGCCACCGAAGTTTTAAAACTCGTGCGTTTGGTGTAGCCCAAATAGCCCATCACCACCATAGCGACCAACGGTTTAGCGACCGCGGCGATCAGGACTGAAACCACGATAACCGCCAGCATCGAACCGATATGGTGCAGGCTGAGATTGGCTCCTAAAGTTATGAAAAAGACTATCACGAAAAAGTCGCGCAGTGGCCGCAGACGCGAGGCAATCTCTTGGGAGTATGGTTGTGAAGCCAGGCAGATGCCGGCTAGCAGCGCGCCGATTTCCGAGCTAAGGCCGATCTTAGCGAACAGCGCGGCGCTGCCCAAACCCCAGGCGATGGCGAATAAAAACAAAAATTCCTGGCTACCGGAGATGAGTTTATGAAACTGCGGCAGCAATCGGGCGCTTACCCAGTAGATCAACAGGCCCAGCACAGCCCCCTTAAAGGCTAACTCTAAAGTGGAGCCAATAGCCAGAAATCTGCTGTTGCCGGCCGAGGTAATCACCACCAGTACGATGGCGATCATGTCTTGCACCAGCGACACGCTTATAGCGATTTTACCGTATAACCTCGCCTGTTCATGCTTATCACTAAGTATTTTTAAAATAATTATGGTACTGGAAACGGCTAGGCTGGCGCCCAAAAATGCCGCCGATGTATTAGATAGGCCGAGTGTGTGGCCAGCTGCCCAGCCCAGGACCGTAATTACGCTAACTTGTACAACGCCGACATATGCCGCGGTACGGCTCACCTCGCGCACAATCTGCGGGTTTAGTCCCAAACCGATAATAAATAGCAAGAGGGCAATGCCCAAGTCAGAAAATAGCGCCAGCGTATCAGGTGATTTGGCCACATGCAGTACCGCCGGACCGACGATAATACCGGTTAGGATGTGCCCGATAATCAGCGGTTGGTTGATTAGACGCATCACCAGTGCCATCAGCGCACCGATGACGATTATCAGGCTTAAGCCCGAGAAAACGGTATCCATCTACAGCCTCTGCGCCGCGCTGGCCTGCTTTCCGGCCAAGCCGAAAACGCCGCAAGCGCTTATAGCGCACCGCGGCGTTGCCAGCTGCGGTACTCTTTCAATGTATGTTAAATACATTTCACTCCGTTCCTCACTGGCGCCTTGCGTTGCATCTAAACGCAGAGGCCGTAAGTATCGTTTCATCTTATTCAATTCTACCCCGAAAGCTCTCAAGCTAAAAGGTGTAGGAAATACTTAGCTTGTTAAGTATTTATATAAAGTCTTAAAACAACGAGTAAATCGCGGCTATGCCAGATACAGCCATCAAGCTAGTTACCGCCCAGCCCAGCCACGTGGTAGGGCGCTTGTTAACCCAGTCGCCCATAACATGCTTATTGCTGCTGATGATAACTATCAAAGTCAGCACTATTGGAGCTACTATTCCGTTAGCGACCGCTGCATAAATCAGCGCCTTGATCGGGTCGATACCCAGAAAATTAAGCGATAAACCCACGAGAACCGAAACTACCAAAGTGCCATAAAAAGCGTGGGCTTGTTTGAACTTGCGGTACAGCCCCTCACGCCACTTAAAGCTCTCAGCGACGGCGTAGCTGGAAGAACCAGCCAATACCGGAATAGCCAGCAAACCCGTGCCGATGATACCGATAGCAAAAAGCCAGTAGGTGGCGTTGCCGGCAAACGGCCGCAGGGCCTCGGCCGCCTGTGCCGCGGTGTTGATGTGCGTTATGCCCTTGGGGAATAAAATCGCGCCGCAGGCGGCGATGATGAAAAACATCACCACATTGGAAAGGAACATACCGCTCCAGACATCCACCCGCATGGAGTGAATCTCTTCCGGGCTGGAATTCTGCCGCGAAGCAATGGTCGTGCGGCCTTCTTCTATCTGTTCCTCAACTTCTTGCGAAGTCTGCCAGAAAAACAGGTAAGGCGAGATAGTCGTACCCAAAATCGCGCAAATCAAAAGCAGCTGGTCTTTGGACCATTTAATAGACGGGGTATAAGAGTGGTGCAGGACGTTGCTCCAGTGCAGGTGGGCCATAATTGCCGAGGCCACGTAAGCCAGAAGTATTAGCGCCAGCCATTTAAGATAGCGGGCGTAACGGGCATAGGGCAGAAAGATTTGCAGCAGCACGCAGAGTAAGGCAAAACCAACTACTATCAGGCTGAAGTTCACGCCGTGGTTCAACAGCTGAACGGCTTTAGCCATTGCCCCTAGGTCGGCGCCAAGATTAAAGGTATTAGCGGCAAACAACAGTAGCGTACATAGGTAAAGTACCTTTTTGGAAAAATGTGCCCGGATATTACTGGCCAAACCGCGGCCGGTCACAATGCCAATGCGGGCGCACATTTCTTGCACCAAGGCCATGACCGGAAAAGTCAATGGCGCCAGCCACAGCAGCTGGAAGCCGTACTGGGCACCGGTTTGCGAATAAGTCGCAATGCCGGATGGGTCATCGTCGGACGCGCCAGTGGTTAACCCCGGTCCCAAAATATTCCAGTACTTGCGGGTTTTTTTGACCGGTCTGGACTGGGGCAAACCTGCGACTATCTGCTCGGTCTTGACGATTGTGGTATCAATTGCCTCCACTGCCGGCGTTTCGGCAATTTTTTCTATTTTCTCTATAAAATCTTTTTTAGCTTTGGGCATCGCAAGCTTTTTGGTATTTCCTTAAGCACTATGGTATAGCTTGCCACCCTTTAACACAACCGGGTTGGGAGCCGATTAACTAGCGGCTTTGTTTCCCGGCAGTAGAGCTTTGAGTGCCAAACGAACCAAGGGTTAGGTTATAGCTGCTTAACATACGATTCAATGACCTTCGGCCGACACTTGTAGCGCTCCGTACCATTCTCTAGTACATACACGTAGAACATGATGCTCTCAAAGTCTCACTGCCGGGTTTTGGCGGTAATTTCAGCGTTGATGACTTTGGCAAACAGCGATGCGCTAGGCTCGCCGGTAGTCGGATCCGCCAGCTCGGTATTGGGAATGTATTTGCCGTCCAAGAAGTAGGTCGGAGTGGCTTCTTGCTGGCCGGTTTTGGCAAAGGCTGCCAGGTCAGCATTGATGGCGTTATTGACTTTGTCGCTGGCGTAGTCGGTTTTGAACTGGTTAATATTCAGCCCGATTTGTTGGACAAAGGCAGTGAAATAAGTCAACGGGTTGTCGCTGGCCACCCAGCCGCTTTGCCCGGTTGGGTCCTGGTTACTGTATAGCTCGTCGTGCATCTGCCAAAACTTACCTTGAAGACTAGCGGCTTCAGCCGCCCTGGCCGCGGCGAAAGCGTTTTTGTGGAGGCTGGTCAGCGGCAGATTCCTGAATTGAAAGTAAACCTGGCTGTTAAATTGCGCCGCCACCTGTTTGACAACAGGGTAGTAAAGGCTGCAGACCGGGCACTCGTAATCGCCGTACTCCACCAGCTTTACACTAGTGCTGCCTTGGCCTTCAATATGACTGGTTGGCTGCGCATTGCTAGTATTTGAGTTGCCTGAAGTGTTGCTAGAATGCTGGCTGGCCGCAAAAACCACACCGAAAATAATTACAATACCCGCCAATATCGCCAAAAACCGCTTATCCATAATTTGACTCACACTCCTTTTATATTCTAATCATAACATGCAGCGGGTTCTTTCCGGGTAGCGTAAAATTAAAGATATGATGATACTCTTGGCGGCAGTATTAGTGCTGGTTTTTTGTAACAGTGTTTTATTTGAGCGAGTTTATGGGGCTCTGCCTGTGGTTGAGCTGAGGCGCCGGGCCAAATTAGGCCACGACCGGCGTGCTGCCCGGCTTTATGCAACGGCAGCTTACGGCTCCTCGCTGGAGTTGGCGTTGTGGATTGCAGGCACTTTCAGCGCCGTGGGTTTACTTATCTGGGCAGCGCGTACTAGTTGGTGGCTGGCGGGGGTAACCGGCGTCTTGATAAGTTTGGTAACGCTCGCCGGCCGTTCTAACCGGCGCGTGTCCGGCTGGCAAATGCGCTATGTGGCGCTACTCGCGCCGCTGAGCGCCAAAATCCTGGGGCTGCTCCAGCCATTGCTTGGCAGGCCCGCCAAGGTCATCAAAAGCCATCGCTCATCGCCGTCAACCGGGCTTTATGAGCCAGCCGACCTGCTGGATCTGCTCAAGCGCCAGGCGCGCCAGCCAGATAATCGCATAAACGCGGCCCAGTTTGATACCATCGCCGGCGCGTTAAATTTTGACGGAAAAACTGTTGGCGACGCTATGAGGCCGCGCGCCAAGGTTAAATGGGTGCTGGCGTCTGAGACTATCGGACCAATGGTCATGGATGAGCTGCACAAAACCGGCCAAAGGCGCTTTGCGGTGGTCAGAGAAATATCCAAGTCAGCCGACCCGGAAGTGCTGGGCGTGCTTTATTTGCAAGATTTACTGGACCACTTGGAAGACCACGGCCACATCCGTGATCTGATGCATTCGCCGGCAGTTTTTATCAACGAATCGTGTAACTTACGCCAGGCCCTCGATCAATTTTTGCAATCCGGCGCCATGCTGCTGGTAGTGATTAATAATTTTGACGAAGTCTCGGGTGTAATCACTCTGGAAGGCATCCTCCAGCAAATTTTTGGCCGGCTGCGCGGCAATGACCACGAGGCCGAAAAAGAACATGGCCAACCACGCGCATCTGAGGTAGAATAACACCTAGAATGGATCCCGTTAGACCTCAAAGACTATCAGAATATATTTGCGTTTTGAAGCATGCAAGCGATTCAAGACGCCGTAAATGGTATGGAAGCAGAGTGAGGTTCTAACGGGATGGAGCGAGTTTTAGCACGCGACGTGAAATCCCACGTTGGCCAAGAGATTAAAATCCAAGGCTGGCTGCACAAAAAACGGTTAATTGGCGGCATTAACTTTATTGTCATGCGTGACCGCTCCGGTTTGGTCCAAATCGTATTGAGCGAGGACGGCGAGGTTGAAAAACTACGCGGCCTGCAGATCGGCAGCATCCTGGCTATCACCGGAAAAGTAGTTGATGAACCGCGGGCACCGGGCGGGGCGGAAATTCATGAGCCGAAAATTACCGTAGACGTACCAGTCACGGACGAGTCGCCGGTAGAAATTGATAAACCCCTAAGCCACCAGCCGGAAAATTTGGACACGCTTTTTGATGCGCGCGTGATCGGGCTGCGCAACAACCGCGAACAGGCGATATTTAAAATCCAGGCCGAGACCGAAGAGGCTATCCGCAAATATTTGAATAGCCAAGACTTTACCCAGTTCAACTCTCCCAAGCTGCTGCCCGGGGCCACCGAAGGCGGGGCAGAGGTGTTCAAGCTGGATTATTTCGGCAAAGAGGCCACGTTGGCCCAAAGCGCCCAGTTTTATAAGCAGATGATGGTAGGGGTGTTTGAGCGGGTTTTTGAAATTAACCCGACTTACCGCGCCGAACCGTCGGCTACCACGCGCCACATGACCGAATTCATAACGATAGATGTTGAGATGGGCTTTATCACCTTCCCTGAATTACTTAACTTGTTAAGTAATTTAGTCAATGCTGTTGTCAAAGATGTTTGGGAAAAGTGCGAAGCCCAACTGAAACTCTGGGATGCTAAAAAGCCGGTTTTACCTGCCGAATTTCCAGCTATGACCATGGCCGAGATCCACGAAAAATATTCCAAAGCCACGGGCGAAAATACCATTGGCGAAAACGACCTGCGGCCCGACGAAGAGCGCTGGATCTGCGAATATGCCGCTAAAGAACTTGGCAGTGAGGCCGTGTTCGTCACCGAGTGGCCAGCAGCCGAGGCCAAATTTTATCACAAGCTTATTGACGGTCGGCCGGAATTTGCCGAGCGTGCTGACCTACTCTTCCGTGGTGTGGAGATTGCTACTACCAGCATGCGTGAGCACCGCTACGACATTCTGGTTAAGCAGCTCAAAAAAATGGCCGTCGGCAACCCAGAAGATCCTGGTCTTAAGAACTACCTGCAAGCCTTTAAA
>Ga0187878_1002223_pt1 | contig 17563 bp, 14 predicted proteins | sample June2016WEW_17_1_FD_132979 | JGI IMG/M metagenome (GOLD analysis project Ga0187878, IMG submission 132979) | Peatland microbial communities from SPRUCE experiment site at the Marcell Experimental Forest, Minnesota, USA - June2016WEW_17_150 | ecosystem: Environmental > Terrestrial > Soil >...
GGCTCCGTTCTGGGCTACCCAGCGGGTCGGCCCTACCGTGTCGCTTCCTCCGCTGCCTTGGCCTTCTGCGCACGGTCAATCCCTGCACGGGCCTCCTGGTTTGTCGAATCTAGTTCCAGCGCGTGGCGGTAGGCGGCAATCGCTGCCTGGTAGTCTCCGCCATCCATGGCCGCGCTGGCTTGCTTAATGAGTGCCTGAACCTGTGCTGCTAACTCGGCGGCAGATGGTTGCGAGGGCTGAACGCGGCTTGGCACAGCAGCAGGGCGTTCTCGAAGCGATTCGGCCGGTTTGGGCACGGGTTTCCGCGCCGGAGCCTCCCGCGTCGTCAGTGGAGGCTTCTGGGTTGTTTCCTCTTTAGGCTGAGCGCTGGTTGCACCTGCCGGTCCCATCGGCGGCTCGACTACAGGGGCAGGTGGGCTTTGTTTGGTTCCCGGCAGCTCTCCGGTCGGGGAGGGTACGTTGGTTCGCGGCGGGCCTGACTGCACTCGGTAGAGCCAGTATCCGCCGACCGCAAGCGCCGCCGCGAGTACCAGCGCGGCCCGCCAATAGTCTGCCTTGGGCCTGATCTTCGCCGGCGTCGGTGGGGGTGCCACCTCTGTCGGGAGCGCGCTTTGGTCGGGAAGGGCCTGCTCCGGAGCGGTGCTCGGCTGGCCGGCGGGAATGATTTCTATGGTCGCAGGCTGTGCCCGGGAAACCAGCGCCGCCTCGAACTCTTCGCAAGAGGCGAAGCGCGCCTCGGGCTGTTTCGCCATGGCCTTCAGAATGGCCGCCTCGATGAAGGGCGGGATAGTCGCAACTAGGCGACGGGGAGGTAGCGGCGGCTCTTCGATGTGGGCGCGTAAAACATGATAGTCGCTGTCGGAGTCCACAGGATTCTCGAAGGGCACGCGCCCGGTCACCATTTCGTAGAGCGTAACTCCGAGCGAATAGATGTCGGAGCGTTTATCCACCTGGTGCCCTTTGACCTGCTCGGGAGCCATATACGCGGGGGTGCCGAGGACCGTTCCGGTCCGGGTTAGTCCGGCAACGCCCACGGCGCGGGCGATGCCGAAGTCGGTAAGCTTGGCCGCACCTTCCCGTGTGAGCATGATGTTCGAGGGCTTCATATCGCGGTGGATGACGCCCTGCGCGTGGGCGAAGGCCAGGCCCTGCAAAGCTTGCCGGAAGATTTCCAGCGCCTCTTCCGCCACGAGCGGTGCGCCCAGCCGCTTCAGTCGCTGCGCGAGCGTTTCCCCCTCGATCAACTCCATCACGATGTAGAACCGCTCCTGGTCGATCAGGAACTCGCGAATCTGGACGATGTTCGGATGCTGGAGGCGGCGCTGGATTTTGGCCTCGTTGACGAAGCGAGCGCGCAGTTCGGGATTAAGAGTGAGCTCAGGGAAGATGGCCTTGATGGCCACCACCTCTTCGAAGACCGTGTGGACGCCACGATAGACAATCCCCATGCCACCACGGGCAAGTTCGCTCTCCAGCCGGTAGCTGGAAATTTGTTGGGGCATCTCAACTCCGCTCGCCCCCGTGCCCGCTGCAGGCACCGGGCACACGCCGCTGCCGAACGGGGCAAGCGGCCGGATTATAACAAATCTGCACGAGGTGCGTGATACCGTCAGCAGGTAGCCACGACGCGCGCTCTTCCTCGTCGTGGGTCTTTGGGTTTCCCCGACCACGAGCCCACGACGAATCCAACCGCCGATTCGTCGTGGCTACCCACTTCGGCGAGACAAAGCGGGAGTTGCGCTACTCGGTTGCTTGTTGGGCGCGCAGGCGTTGGCCTGCGTCCTCGTCGGCGTAGGCGGCGACGATTTCCCCAACGTAGAGGCGGTGGAAATCTCCGCTGGCGTAGTACTCGTCGCGCACCGCCTGCGCGAGCGCCTCGGGCACTAGGTCATTACGATGCAGCGCCCGGCACTCATAGTGTACGACGCATTCCTGGATGATGGGAGGACGCACCTCGCGGCTGGGAATCGGCGTCAAGTGCATCTCGTAAAGCTTGTCGTGCTCTCGCCCTGAAACCGTCCCGCAATGGTTCACCGCCTCGGCCAGTTCTCGAGGCGGTACATTGACGGTGAAATCGCCGACCTGCTCCAGTCGGCTGTAGGTGTGGCGCGAGGGCCTCACCAGCACGAGGAAGACCGGCCGCGACCAGATGGAGCCTATCGTTCCCCAGCCAATCGTCATGACGTTGGGCTTGCCGTCCGCGCCCAGGGTGACCAGCAGCAAGCCGTCCTCCCGCAGGCGCTGGATCGTCTGGGCAAAGTAATCCGTGTACCGCACCGCTACCTTGGCCATGCCAGTTTCACCTCAACCAGGATTTCTCGACTCCCGGGTAAGCTAATGTACACCCAACGCCCCTCGCGACAAGCTCGGTAGCGCAGGTCTCGCTTTTTGGACCTGCGGCTCTTCGGGGTATTTGCCGACGCCCTGCATCCGCGTGAGCGCGCCGCAAAGGCTCTGAAAAAGCCGCAACTCCAGAAAGCGGGAGTTGCGCTACCTGCCCGAACGTCTTTATTTGTAGCAATCCCGTAGAGCGGGATCGCGGCAAGTCTGGAGGACATCCACGCCTTCGGCGGGACAGGTAGTCCGCCGCTACTGCCTCTGGACCAGAAAGCCGCAGACTTTGAGAGGCAAGTCTGCGCTACCTTGCTCCCATCTAGGCAGGAGGTGTAGACTTACCCACAAATTCCGCGGAGGAATCATTCCATGAAAACAAGATCACATCGGCGAACATTTCTCAAACAAGGCGCCGTCGTGGGCGGAGGACTTTTGCTGCTGGGGCCGGAGGCTCCGTCTTCGCGCGCGGCAGACCGTGAAACGGACTCGGCGGGCGGACCACCTCCTCCTGTGAATGAGACGATCAAAACGATCGGGAGCTTGAGAACCATTCATGGGAACTTCCTGGACAAGCCGCTCCCGGAATCGGCGCTGCAGACGATCCTGCAGGCTAGCATCCGCGCTGCCAATGCCTCGAACATGCAGAGCTATTCCATTGTGGTGGTGAAAGACCGCGCCAAGATGAAAGCAGTATGCACGTATCAGGGAAGCTGCATGCTCTTGTACTGCGTGGATTTCAACCGCGTGAAGGCCAGTGCGGAGTCTCTTGGGTATTCCTACTTTCCCGACAATATCGAGGCGTTTGTCACCGCCAGCATCAACACAATTCTGGCTGCCCAAACGGCCGCGATTGCTGCCAAGGCCTTGGGCATCGACTCCTTGATCACCAATGGCATTCATCGCGGAGATATGGACAGGGTGTGGAAACTCCTGGATTTGCCCCAGACCTGTTGTTTCCCGCTCGTGGCGCTGGTCTTGGGGTATCCGACCGAAGAACCGCCGTATCAGAAAGGGCGGTTGGGTGGCGTTGGCGTCATCCATTACGAGAACTATCACAGGCTAACCAAAGACGAGGTGGCTGAGATCACGCGCCAATACGACGACAAGGAGCGGCATCTGGCCCTGAATGAGAACTGGAAGTCCCAAGGATATAACCACTATATGGATTGGTGGTTCAAGGACTGGCTGAAGGGCTCCAAACCTACGGAGCGGGAGACGCAAATGCTCCGGTTCCTGAGGCGGAGCGGTTTTGTTGAACTGCAAAAATCTTGACTGAAGAACTGGTTCTGCAAGATCTCTCGGCGGTCGAACGCGGGAGATCGGCATCCGCATGGCGCTCGGTGCACCGCGCAGCAGGTAACCACGACACGCTCTTTGTGTCGTGGTCCTTTTGGGTGAGCGCGTAGCATGTAGGGCAAGTCTCGCTCTTCAGACCTGCGGCTCTTTCGTGGTATTTGCCAACGCCATGTGCGCGCCCAATTCCACAACAACAATCTGGAAAAAGCCGCAATCCGTCAACTGACGGACGGGAGTTGCGCTACCTGCTATAGCGGCGCTCTGTGAGCGCGGAAATTCAGTGCTGCAGGCAGAGCCTACGGGCTCGAACGCCTTTGTTTGTGGCGACCCGCTCTGCGGGATCGCGGTAAGTTCGGCGGACACAGTCCGCCGCTACAGAAGGCGCGGGGGAGTCACGATTCGAGGTACGTCTTGAGCGCGTCGAGCCTCGCCGCCCAGTAGGCTTTCAGGCGTTCGGCCTGCTGGGCGTCGGCGAGCTTGCTGTGCTGGACGGTGAGTTGGCTCTTGCGATCGCCCTTGACGTAGAAGAGAACTTCCAGGCTCGTCTTGCCATCGGCCCAGGTGATCCGCAGGGATTTGTTGGGAGTGGCCTTGCGGATGACCAGCTTCGTTTCTTTGAGCCAGCGGTCGCGCCGCCTTTTGTCCTGCCAGGCCGCGAAGAGTTTGGCGAGGGGAACGTCAAACGTCTTGCTGCGGCTGATTTTGTAGCCGGACGGTCTCTGGTGCTTCTCGCGCCGGCCGCGCGCTTGCTCGTAGCCCACGGTCACCATCTGCCCACCAGCCGGGGAGGCGGAGCTGTTTGTACAAATACGCGGCGATGCTCTGGTGGTCCATCTCGCGCGCGCCGGCCGCGTCGAGCACGGCAAACCACTCCTGCCAAGTCTTGCCGGTGTTCGCCTGTACGACCGCGTCGCTCAGGTGCGGGACATGTCTTGCCTCGATGGCGTTTTTCACGCGAAAACCTCCGATTGTGTCCCAAAAAGCCACACCGTGTAAATTTTACAAACAGACGTTTTGGTCGTCCCAAGCCAGGCGCTCGACAGGTCGGAAGGAAGATTCTGCCATCGGGTTCGGGTGAAATCAAGATGGCAGGAAGGCGGGCGGGAGCGGTCGGCGGCGTGGAAGTCATTGAATCGAAAGGCTTAGATTATCGCCGATGTTGTAAAGTATGACTTATTGTCAATCGTGATGAGCTGGCCGAGGCTAACCTTTTCCTTTGCACATTTCCTCTTGACTTTCGCTTTTTCTTCGCCTATCCTGCCCGGCGGGGGAAGGGAGCCTGCAATGAGTGGGACTGGTGAGACCAGTGGGACTAGTGAGAATAATGAGACTAATGAGACTGGTGGGACAACCTTGTCATCCTCGCGGCCATGGCGGTTGCCCGCCCGCGGCCTGGCGGTCTTTCATGGCCACGGCGATGTGGCACGGCTCAGCCACTACTTCCTGCCGCGCCTGCTGCTCGAGGGCAAGCGCGTCCTGTTTCTCGATGGGGCGAACTCGGCTGACCCGCGGCTCATCGCGCGGTTCGCCCGCGAGCGCGGTGTACCCTTTGGGCAGTTCAACCAGCAGATCGAGATTGCGCGCGCCTTCACCTGCTTCCAGCTCACGGAACTCGTGGCGCGCGTGCCGCGACTCCTGGAAGATTTCCCCGCCCAGGTGCTGATCGTCACGGCTTTCCCCGACCTCTATTTTGACGAAGACGTGCGCGACTGGGACGCGCGCGTGACGTTCGAGCAGGCACTCGCGCATTTGCGGCGGTGGGTGAGCTTGCCGCTTAGCATCGCGCTCTTCTCCTCCGCGGAAACCTTGGCTCCGCCCGCGGCGCGCCGGCGCTTCTTCGAACGCGTGCGCACCTCCGCGACGGAAGTGTGGACGTTCCGCGCCGGCGACGACCAGCGGTTGGGATTGACCTGCGAGCCGGGGCGGCCGCGATTGGGATGTAGCGCCGGCGCGTTGCCGGCAGGGCGATGAAGCCGCCGGGACGGCGGCGCTACCGAGGTGCTTTATGGGCCGAACCGTTGCCACTTTCCGCGACCTGCTCGAGCAGGAATTACAGTCCTGGGAGCGGGTTTTTGGCCGCGCCCTGCGCCGGGAAGAGCGCGCCTACTTCGAGGCGATGTTCAACCGCGTGCGCCTTTACCTTCAGGCCTGCACTTACGAATTTCCCGTGCACGCCATGGACGCCATCAATGTGACGGTCGGGCTGGACCACGAAATTCGGCTGCGCGCCATCGAAGCGCGTTTGGGAATTAACCTTGCGACTCAGTGGATGGATTCTCGACCTCTACCCGTCGCCCGAGGGGATGACGCTATGGCTGATCCCGTCGGGCGGGGACCGGAGACGCTACCGGCTGGTTGACCGCTCCTTCACGCCGTGTTTTTACGTGCACGGCCCGGAGCCGCGGCTGCGGCGCCTGGGGCAGGTGCTCGCGGCGCGCGCCCGCGTGACCTGCGCGCTCACGCGTCGCGAAGATATCTGGGAAGGCCGCGAGTTGCTGGTCCTCCGGATTTCGGTCCACTACCCCACGCAGTTCGCAGCGCTGGTGCGCTTTGTGCATCGCTACGATGCGGGGCTCCGGCTCTACAACTCGGACCTGATGCTGGCGCCGCTCTATTGCTGGGAGAAGAACGTATTTCCGCTCGCCAAAATTGATGTGGAAGCAGGCGAATGTGCAGGATCGCCCACGCAACCGGGATTCGGGATGAAGAATCCTTCCTCCACGAATCCCGAGTCCCGAGTCCCGAGTCCCGAAGTACGCGGTATCGAATGTCGCGACGACGCGTGGGCGATTGATTACGAGCTGCCGCCCTTCCAGGTGATGCAGGTTCGGCTGGAAGGGATTTCGCGTGTCGATCCGCGGCACGGCCGGCGCGGCGCTCTGGAAGTGGAAATCGATGACGAGTGGCGCGTGCTCGACGATGGCGACGAATCTGTAGCCGTCAGTTTCGAGCGCTTGCTGCGCACGCACGATCCCGACCTCATCGTGAGCGAGTGGGGCGATGCGTCGCTGTTTCCGGGGCTGCTGCGGGCCGCCGCGGCGGCCGACGTCAAGCTTTCTCTCAACCGCGATAAATCTCCCGTGGAGCGGCGCCGGGCGCGCAGCTACATGAGTTATGGCCGGATTCTCTTCAAAGGCAGCACCACGACCCTCTTCGGACGCCTGCACGTGGACACGCAGAATTCCTTCGTCGCCGATCAGTGCGACCTGGCGGGCCTGTGGGAGTTGGTGCGAGTCACGAAACTCCCCGTGCAATACTGCGCGCGCACGACCACCGGCACGGGCATCTCCTACATGCAGATGGAGCTGGCCTATCGCGACGGTGTGCTCATCCCGGAACAGAAGGCCGAGCCTGAAAGCCCCAAGCATCCCGACGAACTCCTGTTGGCCGACCGCGGCGGGCTGGTGTTCCCGCCGCGGCTGGGATTCTTCACCAACGTCGGCGAAGTCGACTTCATCAGCGAGTTCCCGAGCATCATGGCCCGCTTCAACGTCTCGCCCGAGACCGTCAACTGCCGGTGTTGTCCGCGGGCACCGCGCGTGCCGGAATTGGGTTACCGCGTCTGCCAACGGCGCCGGGGCATCACCAGCCGCGTGGTCGAGCGGCTCATTGCCAAGCGTGAAGAGTACAAACGACAGATGAGGCCGTCGGGGTTCGGGATCCGGGACTCGGGATTCGTGAAGGAAAAACTTGTTGTTTCGAACCCCGAAACCCGAATCCCGAATCCCGCGAGTTACAAGCTCCGCCGCTCGGCGCTGAAGTGGCTGCTGGTTTGTTGCTTCGGCTACACCGGCTACAAGAACGCCCGCTTCGGCAAAATCGAGGCGCACGAAGCCATCAACGCCCTGGCGCGCGAGAAGCTGCTGGTGGCCAAGGAGACCGCCGAGCGCGCCGGCTACCGCGTGCTGCACGCGCTGGTCGATTCCCTCTACGTTCAGCGCGAGGGCACGACGCGCGAAGACTATGTGCAACTGGCCCGGGAAATCGAGCAACGCACCGGCCTGCCGATGGCGCTCGAAGCTGTGTATCGCTACGTCGTTTTCCTGCCCTCGAAGCAATCACCTGAGGTGCCGGTGCCGAACCGCTTCTTCTGCGTGCCGGAAGAGGGCGAAATCAAAATCCGCGGCCTGGAGTGCCGGCGGCACGACACGCCGCCGCTCGTGGCCCGGATGCAGCGCGAGGCGCTCGCCATCCTTGCCGAGGCTCACGATTTTGAAAGCTATTGCCGGAAACTTGAAGAAGCGCGCGAGGTGCTCGAACGTTATCTCGCGCGGGTGGAAGAAGGCAGCGTCGGCATCGAGGAACTCGCCATCAGCCGACGTCTGACGCGCCCGGCCAACGGCTACAAGCACGCCAGCGCTACCGCCATCGCGGCCAAGCAACTGGACCGCGCCGGCGTCGCGCTGCGCCCGGGCGAAACCATCGAGTACATCATCACCGACGCCGACTCGAACTACGCCGACGACCGCGTCCGCGCCTTAACTATGTGGGAAGGCTGGCGGGGGTACGATGTGAGCGAATACCAGCGGGCCTTGCGGAATGCGTTTGACGCCTTGGAGCACTTTACGAGCCCTGCCAAACTTGTAGTGCAAGGTTCGCCCTTTAACCCGCCGCGGCGGGCGGCCCTTTGTTCTAAAGAACCGCAAGGTTGAAAGGCGAACCCTGCGCTTCCTGCCTCTATTTGGCGCAGTTCACTTTATAGAGCCCGGCGCCGTGGAGTGCGATACGCGGCGCGAACTGTGTCTCGAAGGAGCCCAAAGCCCTCCTCTCCCAGAGATCCCTGACCGCACACTTGCCGCCAAGGCCGAGCTCGCTCCACTGGACCGGAACTTCGATCGGCCCACTATCGCCGAGGTTGAAAACGGCGAGGTATTTCGCCTTCCCGTCCGGCGCATCGGCCGCCCAGGCCACCTGGTTGCCGCGCGCATAGAGTTCGCGGTTACCGCTGCTGTGCTGATCGACGGCCAACACCTCTTCATTAGTGAGGAGGGAGAGTGTGGCTGCGTCCAGACTGGGCAGATCGGCCCCAATCATGAGCGGCGACCGGAAGATCGACCAGAGTGTCACGTGAGTCTTCTGCTCGTCGGGAGTGAAGCGTGACTGTCGCTCCGGCTCTTCGAACCCTCGGATGAAAATCCGTCCGAGCGCAAGCATATCCGCGTCCGGCCAGTGGTTCGGGCCGATGTGCGGGATCCACGGGCGGCACAACTCGAACTGCTTCTTCAGGAGCTTCCAATCGTCCCAGAAGTCGTCGGAAATCCGCCAGAGTTCGGCGTGCTGTTTGACGTGCTCGGCCTGGGCCGGAGGCGTGGGGCCGGGCGAGAGGCTCAGCACCATCGGCCTTCCGGACTTGTTGATCGCTTTGCGGAGCGCCTCGATCTCCGGCGCGTGGTAGATTTCTCCTGCCGGGCTCTGGTCCCAGCTCATGTCGTCCGCCTTGATGTAATCCACGTCCCATTGGGCATAGAGCGCCACTATGGAATCGTAGTAGGCCTGACCGGCGGCCTTGGTCGCGTCCACTCCGTGCATAGCCGTTGACCAGGAGCAGGCGTTCTTCAGGTCGGCGACATCTTGCGCCCGGACTGTGGTGCCCAAAATGGGCAGATTCTTCCGGACTGCCGCCCGCGGGATGCCGCGCATAATGTGAATGCCGAACTTCAGTCCTAGGGCGTGAACATAGTCCGCCAGCGGTTTGAAACCCTGGCCGCGGGCGGCAGAAGGAAACCGATTCGTGGCCGGCAGCAACCGCCCGTGGTCATCCATCGCCACTTCCAGATCCTCTTCGTGCTGGTCAGTCTTGGGATAGGGGAAGTACCAGTAGTAATCCACCACAATGTACTTCCAGCCGTAGCGGGCCAGATGCTTGGCCATGAAATCGGCGTTGGCCTTCACCTCGTCTTCGGTCACGTGCCCGCAGTAGCAGTCGAAACTGTTCCAGCCCATGGGCGGCGTTGGCGCGACGCCGCGCGGACTACTCGCGACCGCCGCAGGTTTTCCTTTCTTCTCTACCGCCAGCAGCGCACTTCCGATAGCCAGAGCTACTACAACAAGAACAATCGACACGCGACGACATGCCTGCATGTCCCCTTCTCCCCGGCGCTACATCGACGAGCGCCACACGAAACTTGGACAGTCTTCCGCCTGACAGATGATAGACCAGATCGGGCCAGGGTCGAGCAGGTCTTCTGGGCCACCCCTTCCCGGGGATGAATGGCGCGGCGTGCCCGCCCCTGAAAAGGTCTATCCCTTTATTATAGACAGCGACAAACAGTCCGAGCAGATGATAAGTGCAGACTTTTGCTTGACTTTCGCCGATCGGGTCTCTACACTGCCGAGATTAGAGGGGGTGCTGCCCGCAAGGAAGGGTCGTGGGCGTAACGCACCCGCGCCAGTCCTGGGTAAGACAGGAGGAAATCTGTGTACCGAAAACTCATTGTTTTGGCTGGGGTGTTTCTCCTTCTCGCCGTGACCCGGGGGCTTGCCCAAGAGCCGGCCGCGGAAGCTGCGGCCATTCCGGCGGCGACTCAGTCGGAAATGGACTGCTCGGGGTTCATCGCCGGGGCTCCTGTGTCCACCGACCGCTACGTTCTCGACGGTGCGGACAACGATCTTCATGCACCGTTTCGCCAGTTCGCACCCGGGGATTTGGTGTATTTGCGCAGTCGCAGCGGCGCAGGCTTCGCGATGGGGAACGAATTCTCGGTGGTGCGCCCGGCGACGGAGCTCATGCGGGTCAAGTGGTATGCGGGCCAGGGAGGCTCCGTCCGATCTCTGGGCAGCCTCTATGAAGATGTGGGAAGGGTCAAGGTCCTCAGCGTGACCCCGCATGGCGCGGTGGCCGAGGTCGCCTTTGCCTGCGGCCCCATTTATCCCGACGATATTGTTGTGCCGTACCAACCCCGTGCGATCCCGCAGTACACTCCCGCGGCGCAGTTGGACCGTTTTGCGCTGCCCAATGGCAAACTGGTGGGTGCCATCACAGCGGGTGGGAACAATACCGGTGTCCTCGGCGTAGGCATGATGGGATATGTGAACTTGGGCCGGGAGGACGGTGTGAGCCCCGGGCAGCGCTTCCGGATCTTCCGCATCTTCCGGGAGGAGGCGGAAGGCACCTGGGCCTTCCCTGAAACCCCGCGTGAGACTCTGGGTGAGCTGATCATTCTCTCCACGCAGGAGAGATCCTCGGTCGCGATGGTAGTCAGCAGCACGCGTGAGATCACGCTCGGCGACGGGATCGAACTGACTGGGAATCCTCCCCCACCCCCACCGCCCAGCCGCTCAGTCGAACCGCAGACGAATCGCCCGCCGACAATGAGCTGCTCGGTGGATCGCAGCTCGATGGTGGTCGGCGAACGCGTGCGGATCACTGCTACGGCCAGCGATCCGGACAACGACCCGATGACCTTCTCTTGGCGCACCAGCGGCGGTCGGATCATCGACTCGGGGTCGTCTGTGAGGTTCGATTCTTCCAGTCTGGCGCCGGGCCGGTACACGGTGACAGGCCGCGTGGACGATGGGCGCGGCGGCACCGCCGAATGCTCAGTAGACCTCGACGTGCAGGCGCCTCCTCAGAAAACTGCGGCAGTGAGCCAATTGGAAGCGAAGATTGAACTCCACAGCATTTACTTTCCGACGGCTCAGCCTACGGTTCAGCATCCCGACACCGGCCTGGTGGAGAGTCAGCAGACCATCCTCAGGACTCTGGCCGAGGACTTCAAGAAGTATCTCGAATTCAAGCCGGATTCCCACTTGATCCTGGAGGGGCATGCGGACGAACGCGCATCGGTTGAATACAACATGGCGCTTGCGGAGCGGCGCGTGGCCAAGAGCAAGAGCTTTTTGGTCGAGCAGGGCGTTCCCGAGGCCAGCATCGAGACGCGGTCGTTCGGTAAGCACGAAGAGCTGAACGAGAGCCAAGTAAGGCAATCGATGGGAGAGAATCCCGAGTTGACCCCCGAGCAGCGGCAGAAACTGTATTCCAATATGAAATCCATTATCTTGGCCCACAACCGCCGCGTAGATATCGTCCTGAAACCTACGGGGCAAGAGTCCATTCGTCGGTACCCGTTCAATGCCAAAGACGCGTTAACACTGCTTGATGACAGGCAGTTGCTGCGTTGAGCAGCGACGGAGGCGGCGACGGGATCGAACTGAAATAGGCCGGGCGCGTTCAGCTTGCACGGTTCTCGGCATTCCGCGGAGAAAAGGGCGGGAAAGGCCTTCCCGCCCTTTGCCTTTTTGGGCGGGGACTGGTATGCCTCAGGCGCCGTGGCGGGAGGGTCGTCCCGGGGCGGGGGGCTCCCCAAATACTTGCGCAGTGAATGCCTGAATCTTGGCCCCGTGCCGCCAAGCATCCGGGGGCAGGCCGGCTTTCAGGCACGTCTCTTCCAGGAACTGCTCCCGGTCCCACTTCCATTCGACCGGCACCTGAGGTAGCAGAACTCCTCGCAGTCCGCCCCGGGAAATCAGCAGTCCGTGACGACCCACCTCAACCTGGTCCGGAGTGATCTCTACGAGTGGAGAGAGGACAGAGATCTCCAGGTGCAAGACGGGGAGTTCCTCGGGGGTCACTGCGTCGAAGCGGGGGTCCCGGAGAGCCGCGGCCATCGCGCACTCACAGATGGTCTGGTAGAGCGGCTTCAGCGACTCAAGGTAACCGATGCAGCCGCGCAGACGCCCCATTTTGTGGAGCGTAACGAACGCGCCACACTTCTCACGTAGCGGGCCCGGCGGCGCTTCCCCTTCCGGCAGGCTGTCGTGACGGACGCTCTCCTCCAGGGCGCGCCGTGCCAGGCGTAGCAGGAACTGCTGGTCAGCCTCACTGAGCGGCAACATCTTTTTCTTCCTCTTGCTTTTCGCCGACGCGCAGCACTACCAGGGGGCGTGAGGCCCGCCGCTTAACCCGGACGTCGAGCTTCTTCCAGAAACTCCAGAAGTACTGCACGGCCGAAGCCAGCGCGAACACTACCACCACCCACAGCAGCACTTCGCCCGAGGGATGCACAGTGGGATAGCGGCGCTCCAGCACAAGCACCGTGATGGCCACCACCTGGAAGACCATCTTGGTCTTGCCCAGTTCAGAGGCCTCCAAGGCAAACCCCTCGGCGGAGGCAATGGCCCGCAGCCCAGAGACGGCAAACTCCCTTCCCACAATGATGACGACCATCCAGGCGGGAACCAAGTGGAGTTCCACCAGGGAGATGAAGGCGGCCGAAATCAGGAGTTTGTCGGCAATGGGATCGAGCAGCATCCCCAGCGTCGTGATCTGGCCACGCTTGCGCGCGAAGTAACCGTCCAGGAGGTCGGTGACCGCCGCCAGGAGGAACACGCCCACGGCCCATAAGTCCATGTTGCGGCCCTTGGTGAGGAGGAGCACCACCAGCAAGGGCACGAAGAAAATTCGGAGCAGGGTGAGCGAGATGGGGAGATTCATGCGCCTTCGAGTTTGGCCCTCGGCAGGAAGTGATCAAAAGATTCCGGCAACAGCAATCGCCGACGAGCCAGGCGTGGAATAATGCCGCGTTCCCTTGGTCACTATAACGAACGCCCTAGGCGGTGTCAACGCACATCACCCGGCGAAATCACGCTGTGAGCGAGGAGCGGGCATACGACTCGCCCGGGCAGACAGCCGTCGAATCTCTCTGGCCCGGGGAAGAGGGACCTCCCTAGCCGGCGATCACCCGCGGGCAGCGTAGCTATGCGGAGAGCCTACGCCTGAACCGGCCTGATTTGAAGCGGCCAGAAGCAGCCTCGCGGGCTACGCCAACCTGCTGTCCGGTTGCCCCAGAATTGTGCAAAACTCCGGGCCCGGTCTGCCCGCCCGGCGGCGCGCCGTTCTTGGGCGGGGACGAGTCTGTACGTCCTACCAGCAGTGTGTAATGTGCTGTGAAATCAATCAGTTGCGGGCTAGACCTCAATCACACCCGCTATTTTTGCGGCTTTGAAGCGTGCACCTATTCTGGTGCAGTCCCCCGGGTTTTTCCACAGCCTTTTCCACATGCAGCGGAGCCGCGAAAGTACTGGGTTTTCAACCCGCTGCGGGGACGTTGGGGGGGGGTTGGATCATTGCCTGAAGCCGTTCCAGAAGTGAGGCGTTGACACGCGCGCGCACCATGAGGCGATTGTCCTCAAACACCGTAGAGAGGACGGTTCCAAAACGGTGAAGCAGAGCCAGTTGCCCGCTGTCGGAGGGCGAGAGTTCGAAGTTGGCTTCGACGAGGGGGTCCTCGTTGAGCGCCTCATCGATGCGGCGCAAGAGCGTCTGCAAACCGTCGCCACTCTGTGCCGAGACCCACACATCTCCAGGGCTGGGCTGGAGCGAATCGTTTTCCGCCGAGCCTTCCGAGGGAATCCCGGCCCGCCGCTTCGCCTCACGGGCTTGCAGGAGATCAATCTTGTTCCAGACGTGGAGGCGCGGGGTGGAGGCGATCCCCAACTTCTCCAGCAACTCTTCGACCGCGGCGTCCTGTTGCTCGTGTTGAGGATGTGAAGCGTCGGTGACGTGGAGCAGAAGGCTGGAGCCTTCCAGTTCCTCCAGTGTGGCCCGGAAGGACGCGACAAGGTGTGCGGGCAATTTGCGGATGAATCCCACGGTGTCAGAGAGCAGTACCGGCTGGCGAGAGTGGAGCCGCAGCGCACGGACGGTGGGATCGAGCGTGGCGAAAAGCCGCGAAGAGGTCGGGACGCGGGAGCGCGTCAGCGCATTGAAAAGCGTGGACTTGCCCGCGTTGGTGTAACCCACCAGTGCCACAGTCTGGAAATGGCGCGCGCGGCGATGCGCGCGGTGCAGCGCGCGCTGCGAGCGGACGCGCTCGATCGCCTCCGTCAAGCGGCGGATGCGGGCACGGATACGACGGCGGTCAGATTCCAATTGCTGCTCGCCGGGTCCCCGAGTGCCGATGCCGCCTCCGAGTCGAGAGAGCAGCGTCCCCCGCCCGGCCAGGCGAGGCAGGAGATAGTTCAATTGGGCCAACTCCACCTGCAATTGACCCTCGCGGGTGCGGGCGCGGCGCGCGAAGATGTCCAGGATAAGCTGGGTACGGTCGATGACCTTCAAATCCAGCGCTTGTTCGAGGTTGCGGAGTTGAGTGGGGGTGAGGTCGTGGTCAAAGATGATCAACTCTGCGCCAGCGGCGCGAGCACTGGCCCGAATCTCCTGCACCTTACCACGTCCCACCAGCGTGGCCGGGTCGGGCTCGGGGGCGCGCTGCAAGGTGGAGCCGACCACCCGAGCGCCGGCGCTGGTGGCGAGTTCGTGGAGTTCCTGGAGCGTCTCCTCTGCGTCCAGGAATCCCCGGGCCAGGCCGGTGCGTCGGCTCGAAGCCCAGCCCACCAGATACGCTCTCTCCAGAACTTCGGGGCGGCGAATAGCTTTATCCCTCCGGTGCCGCCGCAGGCGTCGGTGGAGCGCCGGCGCGCGGCAGCACAACCGTGGAGATCGCGTGCTTGAAGATCAGTTGTTCCTGGTTATTGCTTTCCAGGACCACCGAGTACTTGTCAAAACTGCGGATGCGGCCTGAGAGCTTGACGCCGCTCAGGAGGTAGATAGTCACCAGAACTCTTTCCTTGCGCGCGGAGTTCAAAAAACCGTCTTGAATATTCTGCGTCTGCTTCTCCATTTTTTCTCTTTCTCCAGAGCCAGGGCTGGTCATGCTTTGTCTCCGTCCAAAGGTTGTAGCGGTGAGTCAGGGCGCGCCGAGGGGAGCGCGGCGCCGGCCGCATTGGGCCAAGCTTGCCGCAGCCACTCGAGAACCTGCGCCTGAATCTGCCCGTCGTCCCCAAAGCCAGCGAACCACGCGATGTCAGTCTCGCGCCGAAACCAGGTCATCTGGCGCTTGGCATACCGACGCGTGGCCGCCTGAGTCTCACGGATTGCATCTTCGAGGCTGAGTTCTCCGCGCAGCGCCGCGCCCGCCTGCCGATAGCCGAGCGCCCCGAGGGGTTTGATGTGGGCGGCGTCGGGCCGCGCCAGCAGGGCACGTGTCTCTTTCAGCAAGCCGGCGGCGAACATCCGCTCGACCCGGGCGTTGATGCAGTACGCAAGCTGCGTCCGATCGGGAATAAGCCCCACCTTAAACACCCGAAATCCCTGCAGACCGACTCGGCCGCGTTCCAGCATCGCTGACATTGGCTGACGGGCGAGGAGCCGGACCTCGACGGCGCGAATGATCTTCGGGGTGTCGCGGGGGTGAATTCGGGCCGCCGCTCTCCGGTCCAGGCGACTGAGCAGGCGGTGGAGGAACTCCCGGCCCCGGCGCTCGGCCAAGGCGCCCAGCCGCGCCCGCAGGTCTTCCGAGCGCTTCGGCCCTTCAAACAACCCCAGCAGCAACGCTCGTAGGTAGAGCCCCGTCCCACCCACAATGATGGGCCACTTCCCTCGCTCGCGAACGTCAGTCAGTACACGGGAGGCTTCCCGCCGGTAGTCTCCTGCCGTGAAGACCTGCTCGGGCTCAACCGTGTCAATCAGATGATGAGGAATGCCCCGCCGCTCTTCCGGCGGGGTTTTGCCCGTGCCCACGTTGAAGCCGCGGTAGAGCTGCACGGAATCGCAGTTGATGATCTCGCCGTCCAACTGCTCCGCGAGCGCTAAGGCCAACGCCGACTTGCCCGCGGCCGTGGGACCAACGATGGCCAGGAGCGGGTACTCTCCGCCTAACGCGCCCACCATAGCAGCCGCAGATAGCGCGCGAGCAGCAGACACAGAATCGCCGCGAGCAGGAGAAAGGAACCGAGGAGTTGGGTTCTTGAAAGACGCAGCATCGGCCGGGTACAAAGTCGAGAGAGTCCGTCCGGGGTGGGCAACGAAGGAATTGATCGAGCCAGCCTCGGAGATAGGTTCCCTCGCGGGTTTACTCCTCACAGAGGGATTCTAACCGAGCGCCCGAAGCCCTTCAAGGCCCATACCCTAGGTTGTACAGGAAAATAAACTGGAGCACGAGGTGGTTGCCGGTAAATTCTTCCGGCAAGGGAGGGAAGGGGTTTGAGGCGCGGATCGAGCCGACGGCCGCCCGGTCCAGGGGGTCGGAGCCCGAGGAACCGACCAGACGAAGTTCGGGCACCGAGCCGTCCTTCAAGATCTCAAACACGATGGCCACGCGTCCCTTCTGCCCCAGGCGTGCCGCTACTGGAATCATCGAGTACCAATTGCGGCGCACGTTGAACACGACCCGTGCCAGGTAGGGTCCGAAGTCCACACCCCGGGTGTCAGAGAGGATCACGGGCCCTTCCGTGGAGAAGTTTGGATCGAGATTTTGGAACTGAGCAGCAGAGTCGCCGGGTCCCAATCCGGGCCCGGCCGCGCGCCCGCGGGTGGCAGCCTCAAGAGATTGCTGGATGGCCTCGCCGGGGCTCGAGTGCGGCAGGCGAAGCTGCCCATTCCCTCCACTACCGGCCGGAGGGACGTCCATCAAGCGCAGGCGGCTCTCCTCTTTGCTTTCGGGCGGAGGTGGCGGCGCGGCAGAACCGCCTGGGGGCGGGGCCGCGGGGGGCGTCAGCACGGGCGGCGCTCCCCCTGCGATCTCGGGCAGTGGCGTGTTGCCCTCGGAGTAGGGCATGCGACGCCCAAACGGACTGATGACAGGAGCGCGGCCCTGGGCGCGGCGATCTCGGTCGGAGAGATTGTTGGTCTCAGGTGGCTCTTTCAGGCGCTGGATGAGTTCAGGCGGAAGCCACAAGAACGTGGCCTCACGCTTGGGCGCCGGCTCGAGCCGGATGCCGAACAATTCCGCAGCGCGCTTGAAAAGGCTGGGGGAAACCAGCAAGATGATGATCGCCACCGCATGCAGCACCACCGACAGCAGGAACATCGTCCGGCGACGCCACAGCGCTGCTTCCTGCTCCAGTTCCAGAACCAGGTGGAGCTCGGGCTCCGTGCTCATGGGGGACATCCGTAACCCGAAACTAGAAATTCGAAACTGGAAACTGGAAACTAGAA
>Ga0187878_1002224_pt1 | contig 17546 bp, 14 predicted proteins | sample June2016WEW_17_1_FD_132979 | JGI IMG/M metagenome (GOLD analysis project Ga0187878, IMG submission 132979) | Peatland microbial communities from SPRUCE experiment site at the Marcell Experimental Forest, Minnesota, USA - June2016WEW_17_150 | ecosystem: Environmental > Terrestrial > Soil >...
ACGAGAGGACCGGGATGAACGAACCTCTGGTCTACCAATTGTTTTGCCAAAAGCAGCGTTGGGTAGCTATGTTCGGTTCCGATAAGCGCTGAAAGCATATAAGCGCGAAACGGGCCCCAAGATTAGACTTCTTAGATCCCTTGAAGATTACAAGGTTGATAGGGCGCAGGTGTAAGCACAGTAATGTGTTCAGCCGAGCGCTACTAATAGATCGTAGATTCCTTACAAGATTAAGTCCTAAAACATTTTGTTTACAAAATGTTCGGACGAACCCCATGAGGCGAGTGTCTTGTCTGGGGTTTTAGTCCAAAATTTAGTGTACTTGGTGTACCCGCTATTTAAAAATTAGTGTAACCCTAGAAGGAGGTGGACAGTGAAATACATTTTGGACATTGTGAGAACAATTAGAATTTGTGTGTGGAAACACAAAATGAAGCAAGTTACAGTATCGCTGATGAACTTACGCCTTTTTCGGCACTTTGGCAAAAAACAAGGAAGTATGGAAAAAATTGGCATTGAACAACTGAAAAAAGAAGTTAACAGCCTGGTCATTGAGTTAAATAATTGGTGAGTATAAATCCTCACCTTTTTCTAGGGTTACATTAATAATTCAAATTTAACCAAGAAGCCATTGACTTGGTGACTATACTGATGGTGTCCCACTCCCGATTCCGCTTCGCGGAATCGTGGATCCTCGATTGTTGCCTGCGCATAACGCAGAACAATCGGGACTGTTCCCATTCCGAACCCCGTACAAGAAAATGGCGATATTCGTGGTTAGTGTAAGGTAGCTATACTGAAAGTGCTCCACCCGTTCTCATTCCGAACACGGAAGTGAAATCTTTCAAGGCCCATGATAGTATCGTGCTTAGCATGATGCGAAAGTAGGTAGCTGCCTCACATTGATCATGAAATCGCCATTTTTCTATACGGGGCGGGACACAGAAGCATGCCCCATACCGAGCTTCGCTCTGGTACTGGGGTGAAATCCATCAAGGCCCATGCTTGCCCCGTACTGAACCGAAGGTTCTAGTACTGGGGATAGTAGCGTGCAACGCATGCTACGAAAGTAGGTAGTTGCCAGATCAATGGCTTTTTGATTTGGATAGTGGTTTTAATTCTGGAAAAAATTATGTTAAACTGATTGTAACAAGGGAGGAATAATTATGTGGTTCTTTAAAAAGAAAAAACAGGCACCAAAACATCAGGAGTTAACCGAACAAGAGCTTGAGGAAGCCAGAAGAAGATGGAGAGAATTCCATAATAACTTGCCCAAGGAATTTACACTTGCTTCACACTGTCAATGTCTTGACGTAAATGGTGCGAGGATATTCCGAGATTTTCACTTTGTTATGGACCCGAAGATTCCGGGTCTTTACAGAGCTAAATTCGACTGGAGAATCTAGCCCGACATAAGCGGGCTTTTTTTATTCCGGAAAATCTGCGATAATAGTGGCAATGACCACCGGAGAAAGAATTGCCAAACAACTCGTTGTTCTCGTCATAATTTTGCTCATCGTGGGCGGAATCGCTTACGGCGCTTATTTTACTTTCAAGAAACCGGCGGCGACGCCGACGCCGAATCCGACTATCAATTTAACGCCGGTTTCGGTTGTCTCCTCGCAACTGATAAATGTTGACACCAATGATTATGATTTTTTGGCAAAAGTCACCAACCCGAATTCTGATTACGGTTCCGACGATGTTGAATATCAGATCGTTTTCACCGGAGCGTCGGGCGACCAGATCTCAACCATAACCAGTTCATTTTATATTCTTCCCGGCCAGACGAAATATATCATCAACACTCCCTTGAAATTCAACGAACCGGTAGCTCAAGCTCAGATGAGCATCAAGAGCGTTGATTGGCAGAAAATGAATTCTCAATCCGTGAATGATATTTCCCTTTTGGCGAAAAACATCAGCTACGCTCCATCATCAAATCCCGGCGTTTTCAGCACGGCTAGCGGTCAAATATTTAATAATTCCGATTATGACCTCGGCCAAGTATTGGTGCTGGTGATCTTGTTCGACGAAACCAATAATCCCATTGCCGTCAACAAGACCGAAGAATTGACCTTTTTGTCCAAGACCTCCCGCGGTTTTGAAACCTCTTGGCACACGTCATTTCCAGGCAAGGTGAACCGGACCGAAGTTGACGCCTACACCAATGTTTTCCAAAACTCAAACTTCATCGCCACTCACGGCGGAACTGAAAAGTTCCAGGAAAACTACTAAAATGAATTTTTGGAGTTTTGTAAAAAAATTCGATTGGGTTTTGCTGGTTTTGGCTTTGGGCATTTTGACTTTGGCGATGCTGACATTCAATCAAAGCGGACCAAAGGGTATTACCACCATCGAAAAAGAATTCATTTTCATTCTCGGCGGACTGGTGGTGATGTTTTTGGTGTCAGTCGTTGATTACCGGATATTCAAAAATAACTCTGCGCCTTCGGTGGCTTTGTATGTTCTCGCTTGCTTTCTCTTAGTTTTGGCTTTAGGTTTCCCGGCGGTCAGAGGTTCGCGGGCCTGGGTTCACATTGGTTTCGGTTTTCAGCCGTCGGAATTCGCCAAACTGGCGATCCTGATATTGCTCGCCAAATATTTTTCCCAAAAACACGTTGAGATCTACCGGTTTCATCATATTTTAGCATCGGGGCTGTATGTCGCTTTGCCGGCGGGATTGGTTTTGTTACAACCCGATCTTGGCTCAATGATGGTTTTCGTTTGCCTGTGGCTGGCGATGCTTTTTTTCGCCGGCATCAAACGCAAACATTTGTTGGCCATTGTGATGGTTGGATTGGTACTGGCTTCTTTCGCCTGGTTTTTCGGTTTGAAACCCTACCAAAAAGACAGGATAATTTCTTTCGTGAATCCATACATAGATCCGCGGGGCATCGGCTACAACGCCATCCAAGCCCAGACAACTTTCGGTTCGGGACAAATTTTCGGCACATTTTTCACCGGTAAAAAAATGGCAGTAATGGTACCGGAGCAATACACCGATTTCACTTTTTCGGCTTTCGGCCAGAAATTCGGATTTGTCGGAGTCATTGTCCTCATTGGCTTGCTTGTCGCCCTTATCATCAGGATCGGTTCCATCGCTACGCGCTCGCATAACAACTTCGCGAAACTTTTTTCACTGGGGCTTATCACTCTCATCTCCGTTCACGCCTTTCTCAACGCCGGCATGAATTTGGGGATCTTGCCCATCACCGGAATTCCGTTCCCGTTCTTGAGCTATGGCGGAAGCAATCTGATGACGCTGATGATGGGGCTGGGGATTGTGGAATCTATCCACCTTCGGGGCTGATTTTTTCTTGAACTTCCAATTTTAACTTTCAGCTAGCTTCGGCGATTATCTCTCTTGTCACCACTCCAAAACCCAGCGAGTTTTGTCGTTCGCTCAAAAGCGTGGATTTTGCTCGCAGTGGCCTACCGGCCAAACATTTTACTGCTCGCCAACCGTGCAATTCACCCTTTTGAGCGTGCCCAGAGAGACAATCGCCTCGCCTAATCGCTGAAATATTAACGAAGTTCAAGAGAAAATCAGTCCCGGGGAATTTCGCAATTATTTTAGCTAGATACATACATAAATAACTCATCCCGACATCTGTGGATAAGTAATATTGCAACTATGCTAGAATGCACACATGAAGCAGATACCATGGTGGCTTTTACTGTTGTTGGCTGTTGTTTCTTATGTTGTCAGCGTGGTTGTTGGCGGTGTTATTGGCAATATTTTTGGTGTTTTCGGGTTAATTATGCTATTGTTTGGTATTATAGAAGGCGTGAGGGCGCTTGCTCGTAGAAAAAAGGAGTAATTCAATTATCAACAGTTGCGCCACTTGTGCGAATCGTTTTTCTTTTGGTAGAATAAAACCAGTACAGTTGAGAATTCATTGCCTTGTGTTGGACACATAGAGGCAGGCGAAGTAAACCCGAGTTAGAAGACCTTAGAGGCGGGTACTCAGGGGTGCGAAAGCTCCCCGCGAGTCCAACCGTGGGACTTTCTTAAAAAGAAAATTCCCCGAGTATTCGCCCCTGCGGTCTTCTTTGTTTAATAGGCAATCTGGAATAGGGCTTCACTCTTTAGCCCTCTCTAGGAGGCGTATTAAATAAGACTCGTGCCTCCGAATATTTTATGTCGGAATTATGAGTCAATAAGAGATTTATTACTATGTCTAGTAGTAAATTTGCTTTCTGCTACTATGCAGATGGAATGATGTGGTGTCAGTATCCTGATGGTACTTGGGCTCATCCTTTTCTTGCAAGTGAAAGTAGACAGAGAAGCAAAACTTCCTCGCAAGAGGAAGTCCAGCAGGAGTTGAAGGAAACAGCTGAAACAGCTGAATCCTCTAACTAAAACAAGTCAGAAAGGTTAGGCAGAAATGCTTAACCTTTTTGGTTTTTATAAACTATCAGATAATCACTTATACTACAAGTATACACCCAACACATTTATAATTGTGGATAAATGGTGTGAATATGTCATGAAATCCAATAAAAAAGACATAATTATTTATTTGACGCTTACTGGTAAACCACACCCATGTTGTTTGTGTTACAATAATAATCGCTATTTTCGTAGCGCGCTAGGGAGGTCAAATGTTGCCGATTTGCAGTTATTTCAGAAACAATAAATCTCTCGGACTTGCATATAGAAGTAAAGTACGATATAATTAGTTTACTGAACGAAGATAACTTTCCGCCGATGAGCGGGTGAAATATCCGCTTTTTTCGTCTAATGAAAACCAAAATCCAAAACATCCGGAACATTGCCATCATAGCTCATGTTGACCACGGAAAGACAACCCTCGTGGATTTTTTGTTGAAGCAGTCGCACACTTTTCGGGAAAAAGCGGAGGAGATGACCCAGGATTTGATAATGGATTCAAATGATCTTGAACGGGAAAGGGGTATTACAATTTTGGCAAAAAACACATCGGTTGTTTACGATGGCATCAAAATTAATATCATCGACACTCCTGGACATGCCGATTTTGGCGGTGAAGTCGAGCGGACGCTCAACATGACTGACGGCGCTTTGCTTCTCGTTGACGCCCAAGAAGGACCGATGCCTCAGACAAAATTCGTTTTGAAAAAAGCGATTGAATTGAATTTGAAAATTATCGTCGTCATCAATAAAATAGACAAGCCCGGTTCAGACATAAAACGGACTATTCACGAGGTCTCAAATTTGTTTTTGAATCTGGCAACACAAGATCATCATCTCGATTTTCCCATAATTTATGCCATCGGCCGGGAAGGAAAAGCGTGGAGCCATGTGCCGACAGTAAAAGAAAAAACCGGCGAGGGGAATCTTGAACCGTTGTTTAAAGAAATCATTAAATTCATTCCGGCACCGGAAGTGGACATAGACGCGCCGTTTCAGCTTCTCGTTGCCAATCTCGACCGCGACAATTATCAGGGAAAATACACCATCGGTAGAATCGCCCGCGGGAAAATCAAAGACGGCCAAACGGTAACAGTTATCGAACCCGACGGCAAAAAAGAGAGTGGCAGGATTGATAAAATTTTTACATATCAGGGATTGATTCGAAAAGAGATAAGCGGGGCCGAGGCCGGCGACATCGTGGCCTTGACCGGAATTCCGGAAGCCCACATCGGCGCGACAGTAGCGGATCCGGCAGCGCCGGAGGCGCTGCCGATCATTGCTATCGAAGAACCGACTTTGCGAATTCGGATCGGTCCTAACACCTCGCCATTCAAAGGCCAAGAAGGAGATTTTGTGAACTCGCGCCAAATCGCCGAACGGCTTCACCGCGAACTGGAAACCAATGTCGGCATGCGTCTTGAAGAACTTGGCGGAACGGATTTTCTGATTTCGGGCCGGGGCGAATTGCATTTGTCCATTTTAATCGAGACATTGCGAAGAGAAGGATTTGAAATGGAAATTTCAAAACCGGAAGTAATTGTCAAAAATATCGGCGGAGTCGAATCCGAACCGTTCGAGGAAGTGACCGTGGATGTGCCCGAAGAATTCATGGGCGTCATCACGACCCAATTCGGAAAAAGAAAAGCCGATACCGTGGAAGTTATCAATCACGGAAACGGTTACAGCCGGCTGGTTTATCACATCAGCACTCGGGGATTTCTTGGTTTAAGAAATATTCTGGTGACAGAAACCAAAGGCACGGCAGTCATCAACAGCGTTTTACTTGGCTATCAACCGGTTATTGAACAGCCGGTTCACCCCCACACTCAATCATTGAGTGTGGGGGCAAGGTTCAGAAACGGCGCGCTTATCGCTTCTGAAACCGGCAAAGCGGTGGCGTTTGGTTTGCAAACAGCCGAAGGCAGGGGAACGGTTTTCATTTCTCCGACGACCCAAGTTTACGAAGGTATGATAATCGGGCTTAACTCCAGGCGCGAAGATATTGAGATAAATGTCTGCAAAGGAAAAGAACTCTCGAACATGCGCTCGAAAGGTTCCGACGACGCGATTTTACTGGCTCCGCCTTTTATCATGACCCTCGAACAGGCGGTTGATTTCATCGAAGACGACGAACTTCTGGAAGTAACTCCCATCTCCCTCCGCCTCCGCAAAAAATTATTGGTCAAAATAGACAGAGTTCGCGAGAAGAGAACGGCTTAAAATCATCTCAAAACATTCTGAAACCATATAGACCTATTACCACGGTCGTGGTAATAGGTCTATATGCCATAACGGGCTACATCAATCCAAAATGCTTTTTGAGATCTTCGTCGTAATCAATTTCACTGATGGTCATGACTCTCGTATAGCCGATTAGTTTTTCTTCCCAGAGTATGTCATCGATAATCCGTGGAATTTTATAGGGAGTAATCCAAACGCTTTTCTGAAGTTCTTTAAATCCGAAACTGTCTAACACATCTCGAAAGTCATCCCGTTTACTCCTTTTCTTTTCCGGTATATCAAAAATCAGTACTCGCCATTTACCATCCCAATTATTTTTTTCTCGTGGCAGGTATTTATGGGTTTCAGCTGATGCCCAGATTGCCTCATGTTTACCCTCGCGCGTTAATTGAAAAGAATTCGACCCGATTTTTCTAATTAATTTTTGTCGGCGTAATTTGTAGAGAGATGAATAAATCGACATTTGTTTATAATGTTTACAGAAATAATGGCAATACGGGTGGGCAAAAAATGATTTCATTGTCATATCTCCGACAACATATAAAGTGGCGAGAATTGCTCGACTAAGAAATCTTTTTGGTTTATTATCCATATAGACATATTAGTACGGTCGTGGAAATATGTCTATATGATATTTTAAGAGTTGGTAAATATATTCTCGATAAAAGTTTTCCCAGAACCAATATAGCCATCAATCGCAACAGCCATTTTTTCTTTTCTCAACGCAATGATTTTCTGGTATATTTCATCCATTTTAAATCTCAAATTCGTGAATTGTGGCATTGCCGATTTCGGGCCTTTCTTTTTGAGGAAATTCGTTATGCATGATTTTCAATATCCCGCCGTGGGTGACAATTACGACCTTCCCATTTTTGTAATTAGTATTTAAGTATTCGATAAAATTCAATAAGCGAGATTTTACATCATTTATGGATTCCCCACCAAATCGGTGATAGTCATATTTTTGGGCATAGTCAATTTCTTTCAAATTAGGAATTCCGGATTCTTTTGCCATATCCTCCCAAGTTTTTCCAGAAAGAGAACCATAATTTCTTTCCATCAATTCATCCCTTAGCCCAATCTTAAGATTATAATTTTTGTTTATTATTTCCGCCGTCTGCCTAGCTCTCTTCAACGGAGAAGAAAATATTGCATTGATTTCACTTGGCAGATTTTTCGAAATTGACTTAGCTTGTTCTATGCCTTTATCGTTCAATGGATGGTTAAAAACCTGGCCGGCTGTTTTACCCATCTTATTATAATTCGTTTCTCCATGACGAATAATAAATAGCTTCATGCTTCAATTTAAACATCAAAACAAGAGTTCTACAAATTAAAGCGGGGTGGGCTTCGGTTCCACTCCGCTTTAATTTGTAAAACCCCCGAAAAACAATGGTTTTTGAGGTATTGACAATGGGCATTGAGGTATGGTATAATGGATGCATAGGTAAATCGGGGTACCTCTAATTCCCTGATCGGTTAAAACCGCTGTTCATTCAGAAAAAAAAGGAGAGAGTATGTTCACGGACAGATATGATTTTGGATCTGCATTCGCATTCGGTTTGTTGTCTGTAATGATTTCTGCGCTAGCCCTAGGCGCCACTTCCATGACATGGGCCAACTACAAAAAGTTCGGGTTTGATGCCACGACATTTGTAGGCATCATAACTATTTTGCTAGCGATCGCGGGATTGATTCTCTTTCGTGTATTATATTTAAATACGAAGAGACGATCTTCACTGGTGCAGCCACCGAGGGTTGACCACAAAACCCAGAGAAAGGTCGATCAACTCAAGAATCTTGGTAATCGGATTTACAAGGCCGTATTAATTGCGGCAAAAGATAACCCTTATTATTTGTGGGTAGAGAGGGTTAGAACTCCTGGCATGTATCGTGTTTCTGTAAGCGTCAGATATCCCGATCCGGGATATGAAAGTCAGTGGTTTAGTCAACTGCATGAGAGAAGGCGGTTGGTCAGTATTGATATTGATGGAGTAAGCAAGGACATCGTCACGAATTTCTCGTCCGGTGCTCATGATATAACCGACATGGACGACGAGAACGGGATCAAGAAGTTGATTGATGCCCTCGTGGCGGACGTCAGGAAGTGGAAGCCGGCTAAATAGTTCCTTTCCTATCCTATCCAAACCTATCCAAAAAAACCGATGGACAGTTTCGGGATTGAGCCAGGTGTTGGCTCAATCCCGCCTTACCTCGGTTCATCGAACAAGAAGCTCATGGTGACCCGACAGAGGCGAAGTTCTTTGACGAGATTTGGGAGGAAATATGATTTCTTTTCTGGCCGAATTAGCTTTTGTTTTAAGAGAAAATCCCTCCAGGCGTTGGAAGATAATGCTTTTAGTATGTCTCTCATTTGGTATTGCTGCAATTGTGATAGCTTGGTTGACATTATTTCTGTCGGGGTTTCTCAAGCCCCATCTCAATTAGTTCTTATGCCTTCTCATGGAACCTCACAGCAGAAAAGCCCCACGCTTCACCTGTTTGTGGGGCTTTTTTTGTTTTTGCATTTATTATCCATTTGTTATAGACTCTTATGGGAGGTTGAAATGAAGAATATCAATGTTGAGGAGCTCATTAAAGAAAAAGCGTATCAGTTTTACGAGCAACGGATGCGCTTAGGAGCTCCAGGTGACCACCTTACCGATTGGCAGAACGCCCGGGATTTTCTGGGTTTATGGCACTGCAGGGTACAAGATTATGCTTGGTATAAGTATTGCGCCCGATTAAGTTTCAGTGCACCTGGCTCGGCGGAATCAGACTGGTTTGCGGCTGAGCGCCAACTTGCGGCTGATTCTTCATGGTGGATAGAGTCTAGAAGCCAGACAATGGAAGAGATTCTTAAGGTGCGAACCCCAAGATATGTTGTGCAGTAAATTCTAGCTCATTGTTCGCCCCGCTCGGAAAAGCCCCCGGCTAATCCAGTGGGGCTTTTTTGTTTGGAGAAAACGAGGAGATGAAAGGGGGAAAAGGGTGGAACTGGAGAAATGGGAGAAAAATTGTCGAGCGGGCTAGTCATTTTCTCGCTCCGCCGCAGGCAAGATTCCCGAGGAAATTAAAACAGGGTTTGTCCGGAATATTAGGTCGATACCCGTCGCTGAATAGCCCGCGACGGTGAGGGTCACTTAATATTCCGGTAAACAAATCCCTGTTTTAATAATCGAGGGAATCGAAGCCGAGCACCTAGCGAGAAGAGGGCTAGCTCGCGACTAGTTTGCTTCAGTGAGCGGAATTTCGTCCAGCACGATTTCTTTGTAACCGGTGCCGGCGGGGATGAGACGACCAATAATGACGTTTTCTTTGAGACCACGAAGCTTGTCTTCTTTGCCCGAGATCGCGGCTTCGATGAGGATCTTTGCCGTTTCCTGAAATGATGCCGCCGAGAGGAAACTTTCCGTGGTTAAAGAAACTTTTGTAATTCCCAGTAAAAGATTTTCCGCCGTCGCGATCTTGCCATCGTTTTGTTTCACGATCTCATTGGCTTCAAGCAAGGTCCGTCTTTCGGCGATGTCGCCCGGCAGTAATTCGGTGTCTCCGCCGTCAATGACCCTGACATGGGAGAACATCTGGCGGGCAATGAGCTCGACATGTTTGTTATTAATGCCTTCGCCGGTCGAAAAATAGACGCTCTGGACTTCGCGGATGATGTAGCGGGCGACGGTCTGCATATTGCTGGACGTCTGGAAAAGTTCTTTCAAGTCAACATGGCCTTCGGATAATTGTTGGCCTTGAGTAACGAGATCGCCAACCGAAACCCAAGCCACGGTGCCTGGCAATGTCAGATATTCTCTTTCTTCTCCCTTATCTGAAATTATTTTTATCAGAAACTGAGTATTTTGTTTTTCAACGGCGGTAACTTTGCCGTCAACTTCGGAGATAAGCGCTTTGACCGCCGGTGTCCGGGCTTCGAAAATCTCAACAACCCGAGGCAAACCGGTAGTAATATCGCCCGATGCCGACGCCACGCCTCCGGTATGGAAGGTTCTCATCGTCAGCTGGGTGCCCGGCTCGCCGATGGCTTGGGCCGAAACGATGCCGACTGCCTCGCCGATCTGGACGAGTTTATTCTTTGAAAGATCGTGGCCGTAACATATTCGGCAAACGCCATCCACGGCTTTGCAGGTCAGAAGCGATCTGATCCTGACGGTTTTGGGCGGAAACAAGTCAATTTTAATTGAGGCGGCGGAGTCAACGATCTGATTTTTTTTGACGATGACATTACCCTCAGAATCTTTTATTTCTTCCATCACCACCCGGCCGCGCAAACGCTTGCCGATGGTCTCGCCGGTGAATTTGGCGTCGTCGGCAAAAAGCGTGTAGCCCTCTTTGTCTTTGCAATCCTCAACTTTCACGACGACATCCTGGGAAACATCAACCAACCGGCGGGTCAGATATCCGGCTTCGGCGGTTTTCAAAGCGGTGTCAACCAGCCCCTTTCTGGCGCCGTGGGTAGAAATGAAATATTCCAAAACATTCATACCTTCTTTGAGGGAACTTTTGACCGGCAATTCCATCAACTCGCCCGAAGGTTTGACCACCAATCCGCGCATGCCCGACAGCTGGTTGACCGTGCCCCAGTTGCCGCGGGCTTTCGATTCCACCATGATGTAAACAGCGTCGTTCTCGTTGAATTGCTGTTTGACCATTTTCTCAAGTTTGGATTTGGTCATGGTCCAAAGTTCGATGGCTTTTGATTTTCTTTCAAATTCGGTCAGAAGTCCCTGGTCGTAAAGCGAACGGTTGAGGTCAATGGTTTTTTGGGTTTCGGCCATGATGGCTTTCTTTTCCGGCGGAACCCGAAGATCATCCATGCCCCAGGAAACGCCCGAAACCGTTGAATAATGAAAACCGTAGCTTTTGATCTTATCCAAAAATTCAACCGTTTGTTCTTCGCCGTAACGATCGAGAATGTCGGCTTCAAGCGCCCTCAAGTCGGTCTGGGTCATGGTCTGGTTGATGAACTTGTGGCCTTCGGGCAAAGCGCGGTTGAAAATTATCCGGCCCGGGGTGGTCTCGACAAAACTGGTCTCGGAACCCTCGACATCTTTTGACAATCTGACTTTGACTTTCGTCCGGAGACCGATGACTTCGAAATCATAAGCCAGGAGCGCTTCCGATTCCGAAGAAAATATTTTGCCTTCGTTGGCGGCGCCCGTTGTGACGCTGGTCAAATAATAGCAACCGAAAGTGATGTCGCGGGATGGCACGGCAACGGGTTTGCCGGTGGAGGGTTTCAAAATTCCGTGGGTCGAAAGCATCAGGTCACGGGCTTCGGCCTGGGCTTCATTGGTCAGCGGCAAATGAACGGCCATTTGATCGCCGTCGAAATCGGCGTTGAAAGCGCCGGTCGGCAAAGCCGGAATTTTAATGGCCTTGCCTTCGATTAAGAGCGGCTTGAACGCCTGGATACCCAGGCGATGCAAGGTCGGAGCGCGGTTCAAGAGAACCAATTTGTCTTTGATCGAAACCTCGAGCGCCTCCCAAACCTCGGGACCCTCCTGATCGATGGCGTGATTGGCCGAGCGGATGTTGTGGGCGAAACCTTTGGCGATGAGAAAATTGACGACGAACGGCTTGAAAAGTTCCAAAGCCATGTACTTGGGCAAACCGCACTCGCCAAGTTTCAATTCCGGACCGATAACAATGACCGAGCGGCCGGAGTAATCAACGCGCTTGCCCAAAAGATTTTGTCTGAATCTGCCTTGTTTGCCCTTGAGCATGTCGGCTAGCGATTTCAAAGCTCTTTTCTGGCCGGTGGAAGCGGCGACGAGGGTCTGACCTCGGCGCATGGCGTTGTCTATCAAGGCGTCAACGGCTTCCTGGAGCATTCTTTTTTCGTTCTTGGTGATGACTTCCGGCGCCCGGAGCTCTATCAAATGTTTCAAGCGGCTGTTGCGGTTGATGACTCTCCGGTAAAGGTCGTTCAGATCCGAAGTGGCAAACCTTCCGCCGTCCAACTGGACCATCGGCCGCAAGAGCGGGGGAATGATCGGCAATATCGTCAGGATCATCCATTCCGGCCGGACGCCGGCGCGGTGCATGCCCTTGAGCATTTTCAAGCGGCGCTGGATCTTTTTCTGGTTGACCGGATTGTCGGTATCAACGAGGGCGTTCTCGCTGAATTCGATCTCTTTTTCCAAATTCATTTCCGACAATAATTTCCGGATGGCTTCGGCGCCGATGGAGGCCTCGAAAACCTCGCCATATTTCAGCGACAGATCGCGGTAATCAAGTTCTGATAATATCTGATGTTTTTTTATCGAGCGGAGATTTTCTTTTTCTTTTTCGAGTTGGGATTTTATCCGTTCCTGTTCTTTTTCATCGGAGGTATTTTTGATCAGCGATCGGAGTTCGGATTCCATCTTTTTCATGGCTTCGACTTTCAACTCTTCATTGACCGACATGACGATGTAGGCGGCAAAATAGATGACCCGTTCAAGATCTGGCAAGGTCACGTCCAAAACCGTGGCCACCCGCGAAGGCACTCCCCGCAAAAACCAAATATGAGCAACCGGACAGGCCAGTTTGATGTGGCCCATTCTTTCTCGGCGGACGATGGAACGGGTGACTTCGACTCCGCAACGGTCGCAGATGATGCCTTTGTAGCGGATGCGGCGGTATTTTCCGCAATAACATTCGTAGTCCTTGGTCGGCCCGAAAATGGATTCCGAAAACAGACCTTCTTTTTCCGGTTTCTGGGTTCGGTAGTTGATGGTTTCCGGTTTGGTGACCTCGCCGTATGACCAGGCCAAAATTTCTTCCGGCGAAGCAACCTTTAATTTTAGCGCTGCGAATGACATATTAGAATTGTCTGCGAGTTAGACGATAGTCGCGACGAGCAGGTAACAATTCTTATACCCAGCACATAACGCTTTATGTGCTGGGTAAATAACTGTTTCCGTGCTCGGCTTACTTCGTTCGCCTGCGCTCGGACATTTGTTTATTTTTCTATTAATTCAATATTAAGCCCCAGTCCTTTTATTTCGGAAAGCAGAACCTTGAACGATTCAGGCAAGTGGGGAGCTCTTATCTCTTCGCCGTTGACGATCGATTCATAGGTTTTCGCCCGGCCCTGGACATCATCTGATTTAATGGTCAACATTTCTTGCAAAGTATGAGCGGCGCCGTAACCCTCCAAAGCCCAGACCTCCATTTCTCCAAATCTTTGTCCACCAAATTGGGCTTTTCCGCCAAGCGGTTGCTGGGTGATGAGGGAATACGGACCGATCGAGCGCATGTGAAGTTTGTCCTCAACCATATGCGATAATTTCATGAAATAAATAACGCCGACGGTGGTTTTTTGGTCGAACTTCCTGCCGGTCCGGCCGTCGTAGACGTGGATCTTGCCGTCCTCGGGCAAACCGGCTTTTCTCAATTCTTCTTTGATGACATCTTCGGTCGGTCCAGCCATTGACGGCACGGCGGCGAGATAGCCGAGTTTCGACGCCGCCCAGCCCAAATGGGTTTCAAGAACCTGGCCGATATTCATACGAGAGATAATGCCCAAGGGACTCAAGATCATATCTACCGGTTTGCCGTCGGGCAAAAATGGCATGTCTTCCTCGGGCAGGATCGTCGAAATGACGCCTTTGTTGCCGTGGCGGCCGGCAAGTTTGTCGCCGACCTGGATCTTTCTCATTTGAGCCACGGAGACCTGGATGGTTTTGATGACGCCAGCCGGAAGTTTATCGCCTTGGTCGCGCGAAAATATTTTCACGCCGACCACGCGGCCGGAAGCGCCGTAATTCATGGTCAAGGACGTATCTTTGACGTCGCGGGATTTTTCGCCGAAAATAGCCCGCAAAAGCCGTTCTTCGGCGGTCAGGTCGGATTCGCCTTTGGGCGTAATTTTGCCGACAAGAATATCCTGGGATCTAACCTCGGCGCCAATGCGGACAATGCCGTCGGGATCAAGGTCTTTTAATTTTTCCTCGCTCCGGTTGGGAATATCGTAAGTGGTCAATTCCGGGCCGAGCTTGGTCTCGCGGACATCAACCGAATAATCTTCAATATGAATGGAAGTGAACAGATCCTCCTTGACCAATCGTTCAGACAAGACGACAGCGTCTTCAAAATTCGCGCCTTCAAATGACATGAAAGCCACAACCAAATTCCGGCCCAAAGCCAATTCACCGTTCTTGGTGGCCGGACCGTCGGCGAGAACATCGCCTTTCTTTATTTTCTGGCCGGGCTTGACGATCGGTTTTTGATTGATGACGGTGGCGGCATTCGAACGGCGGAATTTCAAAAGTTTGTATTCTTCCTCTTCGCCGTCTTTGTCGCGTTTGACGGAAATTTTGGAGCTGTCAATTTTAGAAATAACACCATCGGACTCGGTGATAGCCAGCATGCCGGAATCGCGGGCGACTTTTTCTTCAACACCGGTGCCGATGATCGGCGCCTGATTGGCGATAATGGGAACGGCTTGGCGTTGCATATTCGAACCCATCAGGGCGCGGTTGGCGTCGTCGTTTTCCAAGAACGGGATCAGAGCCGTGGCTACCGAGATCGGCTGTTTGGGCGAGACGTCAATATAATCGATCTGGTCGGGCGTGGCCAAGTCGGCTTCGCCGCGGATCCTGGCCGGAATTTTTTCGTTGGGGAACCTATTGTGCTCGTCAAGTTTGACGGCAGCCGAAGCGATGACAAAACGCTCTTCCTCGGTGGCGTCCAGATACTCAACTTCATCGGTAACTTTGCTATTGACCACTTTCCGGTAGGGCGTAAGGATAAAACCCAGGGGCGAGACCTTCGAATACAAAGCCAAATGACCAACCAGACCGATGTTCGGGCCTTCAGGCGTTTGGATCGGGCAGATCCGGCCGTAGTGGGACGGATGGACATCGCGGACTTCGAAACTGGCCCGCTCGCGGGTGAGTCCGCCGGGACCGAGCGCCGACAATCTCCGTTTGTGCTCGAGTTCGGCCAAAGGATTGACCTGATCCATGAATTGCGACAACTGACCGGAGGCGAAAAATTCTTTCAAACCGGCGACGAACGGCCGGGGATTGATGAGCTGAGCCGGCAAGACCGTGTTCAGATCCTGGGTGCTCATCCGGTCCTTGATGATGCGTTCCATTTTCGAGAACTGGGCGCGGAGTTTGTCCTGTAAAAGTTCGCCTAGTGTCTTGACTCGACGATTGCCGAGGTGGTCAATGTTGTCTTCCATCGCGCCGGCAGTGTTGTTGAGTTTTATGATCTCCCTAACGACCGAAATGATGTCGTCAATTTTCAGGGTTCGATTCTTTTCATCCAAAGGATAATCCTTTTGAAAACGGATGTTCATCCGATGGCGGCCGACCCGCGACAGATCGTAGCGGGAAAAATTCTCAAACATGTTGGTCACCATCTGGCGGGCGTTATCAATGGTCGCCGGGTCGCCCGGGCGGATCCGTTTGTACATCTCGATCAAGCCCTCTTCCTGCGACGAGGCCGGGTCCTGGATCAAAGTTGAAACGATATACTTCATGTTCGGGTCGGAATCAATATCGCTGAACAATTTCTGAATGTCTTCATCCTTGCCGACACCAAAAGCCCGCAGAACCGAGGTCACCGGAATCTTTCTCTTCCTATCGATACGGACCGAAATAGTGCCCGAAGATTCGGTCTCAAACTCAAGCCAAGCGCCGCGCGAAGGAATTATTTTCGCGCCAAAAAGCCGTTTGTAACGGCTCGATTTGGATAAAGTAAAAAAAACGCCTGGACTGCGTATCAGCTGGGAAATAACCACCCGCTCGACGCCATTGATGACAAAAGTGCCCCGCGGGGTCATTATCGGAAAATCGGCGAGATAAACTTCCTGTTCCTCGACCTTACCGGTTTTTTTGTTGGTTAACGAAACGTTCACCCTCAGCGGCGCTTCAAAGGTGATGTTCTTTTCGCGGGAAACCAATTCACTGTATTTGGGTTCCTCAAGTTTGAAATCTAAAAAACGAAGTTCCAGGTCTTTGTTGGTCCAGTCCTCGATAGGCGAGATGTCTTTGAACAATTCTTTCAAACCGACATCTAAAAACCATTTATATGAGTCCAGTTGAACTTGAACCAAATTCGGGGCCTTGATCGTATCCAGGGAATATTTTGAAAATATTTTCCGCATGCGAAATTGTCTGTGAGCTAGACGAAGTCGCGGCGAACAGGTAACAATTTCAGCACCCAGCACATAACTTGTTATGTGCTGGGTTACTAACTGTTTCCGTGCTCGACTCACTTCGTTCGTCTGCGCTCGGACATTTAGCAACACAAAAAGACCAACCCCCCGGTGCTTGGCGGGGTAAATAAACAGCGTCCGCTAATTTTGCGAGATATCAGATAACACCTCGATAAATGGATTAACTTCCCTATCCGGACCTCCCTATTGAATAGAGGAATTCAGATAGAAAAATTAATTTTTAAACCTTCAAACCCTCAACCACGGCCTCGGCGATTTTGACCGAAGTGGCGTTTTCACCCAAGTTTTCGCGTATTTTATAATCCTTTATGGTTGTGATGTCAATATTATTCCTTTTTGACATCTTGTCAATAGCACTTATCAACCCCGTTAGAAGCTCCTTATATACGCGGGTTTTTTCTCTCATGATGTAACCGTGTCGTTTTAAATAAGTAGCTTCTAACGGGGTCAACTTATCGTCTAAGTCATGATAGTATGAAAAATTCTCAGCGTCAACCCCGTTGCCTTTTTTCACCAGTTCCAGCCAGCATTGATTGTTTTTTAGCTCGATGATGAGTTCCATCCGGTGAATTGAATATATCAGAAAAATTCGCCGATGGCAAGGACTATTGATCTGCTGAAAAAACTTTTTTCCGAGAAGAAAAACCGGAAACCAATTTTACCCGGCTAGCCGGTATTCCCAGATGACTGGCAAGCGCCCGAGCGATGGCTGTGTTGGCT
>Ga0187878_1002226_pt1 | contig 17543 bp, 34 predicted proteins | sample June2016WEW_17_1_FD_132979 | JGI IMG/M metagenome (GOLD analysis project Ga0187878, IMG submission 132979) | Peatland microbial communities from SPRUCE experiment site at the Marcell Experimental Forest, Minnesota, USA - June2016WEW_17_150 | ecosystem: Environmental > Terrestrial > Soil >...
TGACGGTCGAGCTCATCACCCCGATCGCCCTCGAAGTCGGCCAGCGCTTCGCCATCCGCGAGGGTGGCCGCACGGTCGGCGCCGGGGCCATCACCTCGATCACCGAGTAGGCAGCCATGGCAAGGCAGCGGATCAGGATCCGCCTCAAGGCATACGACCACCGGCTGCTCGATCAGTCGGCGGCGCAGATCGTGGAGACGGCTCAGCGGACCGGCGCGGATGTCGTCGGTCCCGTTCCGCTGCCGACGCGCATCGAGAAGTTCACCGTCCTGCGGTCGCCGTTCATCGACAAGGACAGCCGGGAGCAGTTCGAGATCCGCACTCACAAGCGGCTCGTGGACATCCTGGAGCCCTCGTCCAAGACCGTCGACGCCCTGATGCGACTCTCGCTGGCGGCGGGCGTCGACATCGAAATCAAGATGTGACCCGGATGTCTATTGGACTGATCGGCCGCAAGGTCGGCATGACTCAGGTATTCCAGGCAGACGGAACCATGATTCCCGTGAGCGTGGTCTCGGTCGAGCCGAACACCGTCACCCGGCTCCGGACTCCGGAGCGCGACGGCTACACCGCCGTCCAGCTCGGAATAGAAGAGTCGGGCAAGCTCACCAAGCCGGAGATAGGGCAGCTCAAGAATCTGCCGAAGGTTTCCGTCGTGCGTGAGTTCCGCCTCGCCGACGACGCCACCGAGGCCTACACCGTCGGCCAGAAGCTCGACGTGACCCTCTTCGCCGCCGGCGACATCGTCGACGTGATGGGCGTCAGCAAGGGCAAGGGGTTCTCCGGCCACATCAAGCGCCATCACTTCAAGCGCGGTCCCAAGACCCACGGTTCCGACCATCACCGCGCGCCCGGCTCGATCGGCCCAGGCACCACGCCGGGCCGCGTCTACAAGGGCATGCGCATGGCCGGCCACATGGGCGACGCCCGTGCCACCGTCAAGAAGCTGCGGGTCGTCCGCGCGGACGCCGAGCGCAACCTGCTGCTCGTGAAGGGATCCGTTCCCGGCTCCCCCAACGCGCTGATCCTCGTGAAGAAGGTCTAGCGATGCCGAAGACGACCCTCTACGCGAGGACGGGCGAGGCGATCGGCGAGGTGGAGCTCCCCGAGGAGCTCTTCTCCGCTCCGGTCAACGTGGCCGTCCTCCACCAGGTGGTGACCGCCCAGCTGGCCGGCCGCCATCTCGGTACGCACAACACCAAGACGCGCGGCGAGGTCTCCGGCGGAGGCAAGAAGCCGTACCGCCAGAAGGGCACCGGCCGGGCGCGCCAGGGATCCACCCGATCGCCGAACTACACCGGCGGCGGCGTGGTCTTCGGGCCGCACCCGCGCTCGTACGCTCAGCGTCTGCCGCGCCAGATGAAGCGCCTCGCTCTGTGCGGTGCGCTGACGGCCAAGCTCGACGACGACGCGATCCGCGTCGTCGATGGGATCGGCCTGGAGGCGCCCAAGACCCGCGACCTCGTCGACGTCATCGCCGCGCTCGGTCGCACCGGCGGCCGGATCCTGATCGTGGCCCCGGGCACCGACGAGACCCTGATCCTCTCGGCGCGGAACCTGCCGCGAGTCGAGGTCATTCGCGCCGATTCGCTCAACGTCGTGGCCCTGCTCAACGCGGACACCGTCCTCATCGAGCAGCCCGCGCTGAGCAGGATGGAAGAGGTGTACGCGTGAGCCTCACAGCGCACGACATCGTCATCCATCCCGTCATCAGTGAGAAGTCGATGGACGAAGCCCAGCGTGGCAAGTACACGTTCGCGGTCCACGACGACGCCAACAAGGTTCAGATCGCTGCGGCGGTCGAGGAGCTCTTCAACGTCCAGGTGCTGGGCGTGAACGTGCTGACGACCAAGAGCAAGGAGAAGCGCGGCGGGATGCGCCGCAGCCGCGTCTCCGGCCGCACGACCCCCTGGCGCAAGGCCGTCGTGACGCTGGCCCCCGGCCAGAAGATCGAATTCTTCGAGGCTGTCTGAGATGCCGCTGCGCAGCTATAAGCCGACCTCTGCGGGCCTCCGGGGCATGACCCGGAGCACGTTCGAGGAGGTCACGACCAAGGAGCCCTACAAGCCGCTGCTCGAGCCGCAGAAGCGCGGCTCCGGCCGCAACAACCAGGGCAAGCTCACCGTTCGCCACCGCGGCGGCGGCGAGAAACAGCACTACCGCATCATCGACTTCAAGCGCGACAAGGTCGGCGTGCCGGCGAGGCTGGCCACGATCGAGTACGACCCCAACCGGTCGGCTCGCATCGGCCTGCTCCACTACAAGGACGGCGAGAAGCGGTACATGCTCCTGCCGCACGGACTCAAGGTCGGGGACGTGATCGTCGCCGGTCCCGAGGCCGAGGCGCGCGTCGGCAACGCCCTGCCCCTGGCCAACATCCCGCTCGGCACCACGATCCACAACATCGAGCTGGTCCCGGGCAAGGGCGGCCAGATCGTCCGCTCCGCGGGCGTGGCGGCTCAGCTCCTCGCCAAGGAGGGCGATTTCGCCGCCGTCCGGCTTCCCTCCGGCGAGGTCCGCCGCGTCAGCCTCCGATGCATGGCCACCGTCGGCCAGGTCTCGAACCTGGACCACGAGAACCAGAACCTCGGCAAGGCCGGACGGGCACGGCACATGGGCCAGCGGCCCGAAGTCCGCGGCGTCGTCATGAACCCGCGGGACCATCCACACGGCGGTGGCGAAGGCAAGTCGCCCACGGGCATGCCCCCCAAGACGCCGTGGGGCCAGCCCGCGATGGGTTATCGGACGCGCCTTGGCAAGAAGCCCTCGAGCAGACTGATCATCCGCTCGCGGCACGGCAAGGCATAAGGCAGAGGAGAGAGAGGCATGTCGCGTTCGGTCAAGAAGGGACCGTTCGTCGAGTCGCGGCTCCTCGGCCGCGTCCAGACGATGAACAAGCGCAGCGAGAAGAAGGTCGTCAAGACCTGGTCTCGAGCATCGGTCATCTTTCCCGATTTCATCGGGCATACGGTCGCCGTCTACAACGGCAAGAAGCACATCCCGGTCTATGTGACCGAGAACATGGTCGGCCATCGCCTCGGCGAGTTCTCTCCGACCCGCACCTTCCGCGGGCACGGGAAACACACCGAGCGGTCGAGCGCCCTCAAGTAGGAGCCCGGACGTGCGCGTATCCGCCACAGCCAAATACCTGAAGGGCTCCTCGCGAAAGGCCCGCCTCGTCACCGAGGCGATCAAGGGCAAGCGGGTCGAGGAGGCCACCGCCCTGCTGCAGTTCATGCCGCAGGCAGCCGCACGCGACGTCGCCCGCGTCCTCAAGAGCGCGACCGCGAACGCTGAGAACAACCACAACCTGTCCGCCGAGGACCTGGTCGTGGCCGACGCTCAGGCGAACATGGGGCCCGGCGTGCTCAAGCGCTGGCAGCCCCGGGCCCAGGGTCGGGCGTTCCCGATCCACAAGCCCATGACCCACATCACCATCGTCGTCGAAGACCGGGAGGCCTAGATGGGTCACAAGGTTCACCCGTACGGCTTCCGGCTGGGTGTCTCCCGCACCTGGACGGCGAAGTGGTACGCGGACAAGGACTACACCGACCTCCTCAAGGAGGACATTGCGATCCGGCTGCTCGTGATCAAGCGGCTGGCCAACGCGAGCGTCAGCGGGGTCGAGATCGAGCGTGGCATCAACCACGTCACGGTCACGATCCACACCGCCAAGCCGGGCATCGTGATCGGCAAGGGTGGCGCCAACGTCGAGCTGCTTCGTCAGCAGGTCGGCTTGCTGACCAAGCGCAAGGTCAAGCTCGAGGTCAAGGAGATACGCCAGCCGGAGCTCGACGCCTACCTCGTCGCCGCCAACATCAGCCAGCAGCTGGCTCGCCGCATCGCCTTCAAGAAGGCCATGAAGCAGGCCGTGCAGCGGACGATGAAGGCCGGCGCCAAGGGCGTGAAGATCGCCGTCGCGGGTCGCCTCGGTGGCTCCGAGATGGCCCGCCGCGAGTGGGACAAAGAAGGCCGAATCCCGCTTGGGACGCTTCGCGCAGACATCAGCTACGCCCAGGTTCACGCCCTCACGACCTACGGTCGGATCGGCGTCAAGGTCTGGATCTACCGCGGCGAGATCGCCAGCGAGAAGCCTCGCCGCGAACCCGTCATGGCCCCGGCCGTCGTCGGGCAGGGGGCGTAGCCATGTTGATGCCCCGTCGAGTCAAGCACCGCAAGGTCCAGCGCGGCCGGATGTCCGGACAGGCAAAGGGCGGCACGACCGTCGCATTCGGCGAGTTCGGTCTGGCCACTCTCGAGCCGGCCTGGATCACCAGCCGCCAGATCGAGGCCGCACGACGCGCCATGACCCGCTCGGTCAAGCGCGGCGGCAAGATCTGGATCCGCGTCTTCCCCGACAAGCCGGCGACCAAGAAGCCGGCTGAAACCCGAATGGGCTCCGGCAAGGGTGCGCCCGACCACTGGGTGGCCGTGGTCAAGCCCGGCCGGATCCTCTTCGAGATGGCCGGTGTCGATCAGACCGAGGCGGTCGAGGCCATGCGCCTCGCCAGTCACAAGCTTACGGTCGCCACCCGAGTCATCCTCAAGGAAGGCCTCGCAGATGGACATTGAGAAGGTTCGGGGCTTCTCTGACGGAGAGCTCGAGGAGCAGCTGCGCGAGGCCAAGCAGGACCTCTGGCAGGCGCGCTTCGCGCTCACGACCCGGCAGCTGAAGGACTACAGCACGATCCCTCAGACCAGACGAACGATCGCGCGGATCCTCACCGTGCAGCGCGAGCGCCGCGACGAGCGCTCCCGTACGGCTTAGGAGATCACGCGATGTCAGGAGCAGTAGTGCAGGGCAAGCGGAAGACCAAGGTCGGCCGCGTCGTCAGCGACAAGATGGACAAGACGATCGTCGTCTCCGTCGAGCGCATGACGCGGCATCCCCTGTACAAGCGGGTCATCCGCTTGACAACCAAGTTCAAGGCGCACGACGAGACCAACGAGGCCCACGTCGGCGACACCGTCCTGATCGAAGAGTCGCGGCCGCTTTCCGCTACCAAGCGATGGCGCCTCGTCAGCATCGTCGCCCGAGCAGGAGAGGGCGCTGCGCCCGAGCCGGTGGTCGAGGACGAGGCGACCGACGAGGCGATCCACGGCGCGGCTCACCCGGGCAAGCACACGGCCGAACGCGAGGCCGCCCGATGATCCAGCAATACACCCGATTGCGTGTCGCCGACAACACCGGCGCTCGCACGATCCAGTGCATCCGGGTCATGGGCCGCTCGCAGAAGACCACTGCCGGCGTGGGCGACGTGATCATCGCCAGCGTCAAGCAGGCGATCCCGAACGCTCCCGTCAAGAAGGGCGACGTCGTCCGCGCGGTGATCGTTCGAACGGCCAAGGAATACGGCCGGCCGGACGGAAGCTACATCCGCTTCGACGAGAACGCGGCGGTCCTGATCAACAACCAGGGCAACCCGCGCGGCACCCGCATCTTCGGCCCCGTCGCCCGCGAGCTGCGCGACCGCAACTACATGAAGATCGTCTCGCTCGCGCCGGAGGTGCTCTGATGGCGCCCGTCAAGAACGCACCCGCCAACAAGGTGCCTGAGATCCGGACCGGCGACACCGTCGTCGTGCTGCACGGCAAGGACGCCGGCAAGCGCGGCAAGGTGGAGCGGGTCCTGCGCAATCGGTCCGCCGAGCGCCCTGCGAAGGCCGGCTGGAAGCGGACGGCCACTCGTCCCATCTCGGTGGTCATCTCGGGCATAAACATCGCGAAGCGCCACACCAAGCCGCGCCAGACGATGAAGAACGACCGCGCGCCCCAGATCCAGCAGGGCGGCATCGTGGATAAGCCGATGCCGATCGACGCCAGCAACGTGATGATCGTCTGCCCGCGCTGCGAACGGGTCACGCGCGTCAAGCACCAAACCCTCAGCACCGGCAAGAGCGCTCGCGTGTGCGGGCACTGCAACGAACAGCTGGAGGTGGGCGTGTGAGCGGCAACCTTCACCAGCGCTACATGGACGAGGCCGTCCCGGCGCTGCAGAAGCAGTTCAGCTATCAGAATCGGATGCAGATTCCGCGCCTGTCCAAGATCGTGGTCAACATCGGTCTGGGCGAGGCTCTGACTAACCCCAAGGCGGTCGATGCGGCCGTCGGCGACCTCGCCGCGATTACCGGCCAGCATCCGGTGACCACCAAGGCGAAGCGCTCGATCGCACAGTTCCGACTGCGGACCGGCAACACGATCGGCGCCCGGGTGACACTGCGCGGCGATCGGATGTGGGACTTCCTCGAGAGGCTGACCCGCGTCGCGCTGCCTCGCATCCGCGACTTTCACGGCGTGCCGGCCAAGTCGTTCGACGGGCGCGGCAACTACTCGCTGGGGCTCCGGGAGCAACTCGCGTTCCCGGAGATCGATTACGACAAGGTGGACCGTCTCCGCGGGCTGGAGATCAGCATCGTGACGACGGCGAAGACCGACGAGGAATCGAAGCGTTTGCTCGAACTCCTCGGCATGCCCTTCGCCGGCTAGGCGCGGGGAGGGAGAAGCCATGGCCAAGAAGTCGATGATCGCCAAGGCCAAGCGACCGCCGCGGCACAAGGTTCAGGCCTATCACCGCTGCTTCGTTTGCGGTCGTCCTCGCGCGTATATGCGGCGCTTCGCGCTGTGCCGCATCTGCTTCCGCGAACGGGCGCTGCTCGGCGAGCTGCCCGGCGTCACCAAGTCGAGCTGGTAGGGAATCAATGAACGTCTCCGATCCGATTGCGGACATGCTCACCCGCATCCGCAACGCTTCGCGGGCGCGGCACAGCGACGTCGTCGTTCCTGCCTCGCGGACCAAGCGGGAAATTGCCCGGATCCTCCTGGAGGAGGGCTTCATCGCCAGCGTCGGCGAAGAGCACGAAGGTGCTCGCCAGATGCTGCGCGTCACTCTCAAGTACGTCGACGGGAAGGCTCCCGTCGTCTCCGGGCTGAAGCGAATCAGCAAGCCCGGTCTGCGCGTGTACGCCCGCAAGACCGAGATCCCCAGAGTGTTGGGGGGCCTCGGCATCGTCATCGTCAGCACAAGTCAGGGCATCATGACCGGCTCTCAGGCCCACAAGGCCCAGCTCGGCGGTGAAGTCCTGGCGTACGTCTGGTAGGCCGGCGATGTCGCGTATCGGTCGCCTGCCCGTTCCGGTCCCCGCCGGCGTCGACGTCTCGATCGTCGGACGGCAGATAACCGTCAAGGGCCCCAAGGGCACGCTCACCAGGGCGCTCCACCCGGACATGCAGGTGTCCCAGGTGGACTCCACGCTGGTCGTCGAGCGCCCGTCGGAGGCCAAGTACCACAAGCAGCTCCACGGCCTCACCAGGACTCTCGTCGCCAACATGGTGACGGGCGTGACCACGGGCTACCGCAAGCCGCTCGAGATCACCGGCATCGGCTATCGTGCCGCCAAGGTTGGCGACAAGCTGCAGCTGAACCTCGGGTACAGCCACCCGATCGAGATCGATCCGCCAGCCGGCATCGTCTTCGAAGTCGAGAGCCCGGTCCGCCTCGCGGTCGTAGGCATCGACAAGGAGCTCGTCGGCCAGGTGGCGGCCACGGTTCGAGCCACACGCAAGCCGGAACCCTACAAAGGCAAGGGCGTGCACTACCTCGGCGAGCAGATCCGCCGCAAGGCCGGCAAGGCCGGCAAGATCGGCGGTAAGAAGTGAGCCGGGCGATGACGAAGGGATCAGCACGATGACGCAGGTCGCCAGCCGCGGGGCCGCGCGCCAGAAGCGGCACGAGCGGATCAGGCTTCGCCTCTCGGGCTCGCCCGAGCGCCCGCGCCTGGCCGTCTTCCGCAGCCTCAACCACATCTATGCCCAGGTGATCGACGACACGACCGGCAAGACGCTGGCCGCCGCCTCGAGCCTCGAGAAGGAGCTCAAGGTCGCCGGCCAGAAGAAGACCGATGAGGCCAAGACCGTCGGCCGCCTGATCGCCGAGCGCGCCCGGAGCGCCGGAATCGAACAGGTCGTGTTCGACCGAGCCGGGTTCAGGTATCACGGGCGGATCAAGTCGCTGGCCGACGCCGCCCGCGAAGCCGGCCTCGAGTTCTGACGCGAAGGAGCTGATCAGTTGGCCAGGATCGATCCAAACAAGCTGACGCTCGAAGAGCGCGTCGTCCAGATCAATCGCGTGGCGAAGGTCGTCAAAGGCGGCCGGCGCTTCAGCTTCAGCGCGATCGTCGTCGTCGGTGACGGCGCGGGTCACGTCGGCGTCGGCCTGGGCAAGGCCGGCGAAGTGCCCGAGTCCATCCGCAAGGGCGTCGAGGACGCGAAGAAGCATCTCATTCACATTCCCACGGTCGGGACGACCATCCCGCACGAGGTCCGCCAGGACTTCGGGGCCACGAGGCTCATGCTGAAGCCGGCTTCGCAGGGCACCGGCGTCATCGCCGGCGGCGCCGTTCGAGCCGTTGTAGAGGCGGCCGGCATCCGCGACATCCTGGCCAAGGTCTTCGGCAGCACCAACCCGGTCAACGTCACGCGGGCCACCCTCGAGGCGCTCAAGAGCCTGCACTCGGCCGAAGAGCTGAGCGCTCGCCGCGGCGTCCGGGTGCGGACCTACGTCGCCGGCCAGCCCACCGCGGAGGTGGCCAATGGCCGGTAAGCTGCGCGTCACCCAGACCAAGAGCACCATCAGCCACATCGCCCGCAACCGCGGGACGATAAAGGCGCTGGGCCTCGACCGCATCGGGGACACCGTCGAGGTGCCCGACAACGAGGCCACGCGGGGTATGGTCCGGCAGGTCCGATTCCTTGTTAAGGTCGAGGAGCTGCCCGAGGCAGGGCCCGAGGAGAAGCGATGAAGCTACACGACCTGCGCCCTGCCGACGGCTCCCGCAAGGCGCGCACGCGCGTCGGCCGGGGCATCGCCGCGGGCAAGGGCAAGACCGCCGGCCGCGGCACGAAGGGCCAGAAAGCTCGCACGGGTGGGACGATCCAGCCGTGGTTCGAGGGCGGACAGACTCCGATCCACGTCCGGCTCCCCAAGCTGCGCGGTTTCCGGAACCCGTTCCGCGTCGAGTACGAGATCGTCAACGTTGGCCGCATCAGCGAGCTGGCCGAGACGGGCATCCTCGACGCGCCCGAGCTCGCGGCCGCTGCCGAGACCGCGAAGGCCCCGGCGAAGGCCAGCAAGCCGGCGCCGGTGACGATCACACCCGACATCCTCGCGGCGGTCGGCCTGGTCCGATCGCTCGACAAGCCGCTCAAGGTTCTCGGTCACGGCGACGTGACCCGGCCCCTGTTCGTCGTCGCCGACGCCTTCAGCAAGAGCGCCACGGCGAAGATCGAGGCGGCCGGCGGCACGGTCCACGTGCTCGAGTTCCCGGGCGGGGCAGAGCCGGATGACGAGGCCGCGCCTGGGGCTCCGGCTGCGGCCGCTCCCGCCCCTGCCGCGCCGGCCAGGGCGGAGAAGCCCGAGAAGGCGCCCAGGGCCGAGAAGGTACCCAGGGCCGAGAAGGCCGACGAATCCGACACGACTCCGGACGAAGTGTCCGGCTCAGATTCAGAGAAGGGCGCCTGAGCCATGCTCGAGTCGATGCTGAACGCCTTCCGGGCGCCGGACATTCGCCGGCGACTGCTCTTCGTCGCGTTCATCCTGATCGTGTATCGGGCCCTGGCCCACGTCCTCATCCCGGGCATCAACCCGGATTCGCTGAACGCCAAGGGTGGCGACAACAGCATCTTCGGATTGTTGTCGCTCTTCTCGGGCGGCGACGTCCGCAGAATGTCGATCGTGGGTCTGGGACTGAACCCGTACATCAACGCGACGATCATCATGCAGATCCTGCAGACGACGATCCCATCTCTTCAGGCTCTCTCCCGTGAAGGGGAGTACGGCCGGAACAAGATCACCAGCTACTCGCGCTGGCTTTCCGTGCCGCTGGCCGCTCTCCAGTCCTACGGCATCCTCGCCTTCCTACAAGCCGACCTTGCCAGCAACGGCGTCACCGCCTACACCACGCCGTTCAGCTTCGAGACGTTCGAGTCCTGGACTCAGATCATCGCCCTGACCACTGGCTCCATCGTGCTGATGTGGCTGGGCGAGCTGATCACGGAGAAGGGGATCGGCAACGGCATCAGCTTCATCATCTTCGCCGGCATCGTGTCCCGCGTTCCGGCCACGGTAGGCACCTTCCTGAGCAGCCCCGACTGGCTGGAGCTGATCGTCTTCGGGATGGTCGGCATCCTGATCATCTTCGTGATCATCTTCGTCCAGGAGGGTCAGCGCCGGATCCCGATCCAGTACGCCAACAGGGTCCGCGGCCACCGCATATACCAAGGCGGTTCCACGTTCCTGCCACTCCGGGTGAACATGTCGGGCGTCATCCCGATCATCTTCGCCATCAGCATCCTGCTCTTCCCGCTCCAGATCGCCAGCTACTTCAAGGGCTCGAGCGTGGCCATCGTCAGCAACATCTCGACCGGCATCATCAGCTGGCTCGACACGCGAGGTCCGCTATACCTCAGCCTGTACTTCCTGCTGACCCTCGGGTTCGGCTTCTTCTACACCTTCATCGTCTTCAAACCCGACGAGACGGCCAACAACCTGCGCAAGTCGGGCGGCTTCATACCGGGCATCCGGCCGGGCCAGCCGACGGAGGACTACCTTCGCCGAGTGGCCTTCCGGATCACGCTGGCCGGCGCCGCCTTCATCGCCGGGGTTGCCGTCCTGCCGATGCTGCTCGCCGCGCTGCCCATGTTCAGCAACCTGAACGCCGTGGGCGTCGGTCTCGGCGGTACCAGCATCCTGATCGTCGTCAGCGTTGTCGTTGAAACGATGAAGCAGCTGGAGGCGCAGCTGATGATGCGCAGCTACGAAGGCTTCATCCGTTGATCGGCCACGTTGTCGTCCTTCTCGGCGCCCCCGGCGCCGGGAAGGGGACGCAGGCCCAGATCCTCGCCGAGCGGCTCGGCCTGGCCCACGTCGCAACCGGCGACCTGTTCCGGGCCGCCGTCCGCGACGGCACGCCCCTTGGCCTCACCGCCAAGGGGTACATGGACCGTGGCCAGCTCGTGCCCGATTCGGTGACCATCGCAATGCTCCTCGAGCGCCTGGCCAGGCCGGACGCCGCGAAGGGCATCCTGCTCGACGGCTTCCCACGCAACACCGCCCAGGCAGAGGTGCTCGACAAGGCCCTCGCCGAACGCGGTGGCAAGGTGGACGTCGCGCCGTACGTCGAGGTCCCGGAGGCCGATCTGGTGGCCCGCCTCGGAGGCCGCTGGATTTGCCGCGATCAGGGTCATCCCTACCACGAGCAGACGAAGCGGCCGCTCGTTCCCGGCGTCTGCGATGTCGATGGGTCGGAGCTGTACCAGCGGACCGACGACCAGCCGGCCACGGTGCAGGCTCGCCTGCGCCAGCAGCTCGGCGCCCTGGACCAGGTCGTCGGGCACTACCGCGAGCACGGGGTCCTGGAGACGGTCGATGGCAGCCAGCCCATCGATCGGGTCACGGACGGCCTCATGGCGGCCATCGCCTCCGCGACGGGCCGGCAGGACTGACGTGGCGATGGCAACGGTTGTCCGCAGATCGCGCGAGGAGATCGAGCTGATGCGCCGCGCAGGCCGGATCGTGGCCGGCGTCCTCGCGGCCCTGGAGGAAGAGCTCAGGCCGGGGGTTACCACGGCCGCGCTCGACGCCGTTGCCGAGAGCTATATCCGCAAGGCCGGGGCTCGGCCCTCGTTCAAGGGCTATCGCGGTTTCCCGGCGTGCATCTGCGTCTCGATCGACTCCGAGGTGGTCCACGGGATCCCCGGCAAGCGTGTGATCGAAGAGGGCCAGGTCGTTTCGATCGACGCCGGTGCCATCTGGCAGGGCTATCACGGCGACGGCGCCCGGACGTTCTACGTCGGGACGCCGCCGGCCGAGGTTTCCAGATTGATCACGACCACGCGGCTGGCCTTGATGGCCGGCATCGCGGCCGCTGTCCCCGGCAACCACATCGAGGACGTCTCGGGGGCCGTCGAGGACGTGGCCGTCGAAGGCAAGTGTGGAATCGTCCGGCCGTACGTCGGCCATGGCATCGGAACTCGAATGCACGAGGAGCTGCAGATACCGAACTATCGGACCGGCAACCGCGGCATCGAGCTCCAGCCCGGCGTTTGCATGGCCATCGAGCCGATGCTCACGCTCGGCAGCGCGGACGTGCAGACCCTGGCGGACGGATGGACCGTGGTCACCACGGATCATTCGCTGGCGGCCCATTTCGAGCACACGATCGCCGTGACCGAAGATGGCCCGACGATCCTGACGACGGTATGAAGAGCGTCGCGGAGGTCGGCGGCGTCATGTGCGCGGCCGGCCGGTTCGGGAGCGAGCGGGGCGCCTGCGCCTCGTGGTTGCCGGGCCGGTCGATCTTTGATAACCTATTCGTTCGTGTGTCGGCCGAGGTCGGCCGGCATTCGTGCGAGAAAGGGAAGTAGCTCAGAACGTGGCGAAGAAGGACGCGATCGAGGTCGAAGGCACCGTGTTGGAGCCATTGCCCAACACCATGTTCGCCGTCGAACTCGAGAACGGCCACCGCGTTCTGGCTCACATCTCAGGCAAGCTGCGCATGAACTTCATCCGCATCCTGCCCGGCGACCGAGTCAGAGTAGAGCTGTCGCCCTACGACCTGACTCGTGGCCGCATCACCTATCGACTCAAGTAGCGCCGCCGACAACATCGAGGATCCCTTGAAAGTCAGAGCTTCCGTCAAGGCCCGCTGCGACAACTGCAAAGTGATTCGCCGACACGGGACCGTGATGGTCATCTGCGCGAATCCCAAGCACAAGCAGCGGCAGGGTTAGGCCATGGCACGTATCGCAGGTATCGACATTCCCCGCGAGAAGCGGATCGAGATCGCCCTTACCTACATCTACGGTATCGGCCTTCCCACCAGCCAGAAGATCCTCGTCCAGGCCAATGTCAACCCGGACACTCGTGTCCGGGATCTGACCGAGGAGCAGGTCAACCGGCTGCGCGAGATCATCGACCGACGTTACAAGGTTGAAGGTGACCTTCGCCGTGAGGTTGCCATGAACATCAAGCGGCTGATCGAGATCGGCTCCTATCGCGGCCTGCGCCATCGGCGCAACCTGCCGGCCCGGGGCCAGCGGACCAAGACGAATGCCCGGCAGCGCCGAGGACCGAAGAAGACGGTCGGCGTCCGGCGCAAGGCGACGAAGTAAGAGGAGCCGGACGCAGGCATGGCCGAACGGAAGCGCGCCACCAAGCAGCGCCGCCGGGAAAGGAAGAACGTGCCCCAGGGGCACGTTCACATCCAGGCGAGCTTCAACAACACGATCATCACGATCACTGACCCCAACGGCAACGTGATCAGCTGGGGTTCTGCCGGCGTGGCCGGCTTCAAGGGCTCCCGCAAGAGCACGCCGTACGCCGCCGCCCTCTCGGCCGACCAGGCCGCGAAGAAGGCGATGGAGCACGGGATGCGCCAGGTCGAGGTCTACGTGAAGGGGCCGGGCGCCGGCCGCGAGCAAGCCATCCGCTCGCTGCAGGCAGCCGGCCTCGAGGTGAGCGCGATCACCGACGTCACCCCCGTCCCCCACAACGGCTGCCGCCCGCCCAAGCGGCGCCGGGTCTAGGCAGGTCGATAGATGGCCCGCTACACCGATCCCGTTTGCCGGATCTGCCGCCGGGAAGGCACCAAGCTCTTCCTCAAGGGGACCCGCTGCTATTCCAAGAAATGCGCCTTCGAGCGCCGTCAGGCGCCTCCCGGCCAGCACGGCATCCGCCGCCGCAAGGTCGGCGAATACGGCATGCAGCTGCGCGAGAAGCAGAAGATCCGCCGCGTCTACAGCGTTCTCGAGCGTCAGTTCAAGGGCTACTTCGAAAGGGCCAGTTCCACGCCCGGCGTCACCGGCGAGAACCTCCTTCGAATCCTCGAGCTGCGCATGGACAACGTCGTGTACCGGATGGGCTTCGCCGCTTCGAGAGCGGAGGCGCGTCAGATGGTGGGGCACGCTCACTTCACCGTGAACGGTCGCGTCGCCAACATCCCGTCGCTGCATCTGAGCCCCGGCGACAAGGTCGAGGTGCGCGAGACGCATCGAACCCGTGAGCCCTTCAAGGAGGCCGTGGAGCTCATCAAGTCGCGCCAGGTGCCGGAGTGGCTGAGCGTGGACCCGGCGAAGCTCGCCGGTTCCGTGCTGACCGCCCCGCGCCGCGACCAGATGCCGCTGGACCTCAACGAGCAGCTCGTGGTCGAGTACTACTCGAGGTAAGGCCCACCTATGATCGAACTCGAGAGCCCGCAGATCGCGCCGGTCGAGGAACTCGGCTCGTACGCCAAGTACGAGGCCAGCCCGCTACCGGCCGGCTACGGCGTCACTCTGGGGAATGCCCTGCGGCGCGTCCTGCTGTCGTCGCTCGAGGGCTCGGCCGTTACGGCTATCCAGATTCGTGACGTCTACCACGAATTCACGAGCATTCCAGGCGTGAAGGAGGACGTGACTCAGATCGTCCTCAACGTCAAGAAGCTCCGCCTCAAGAGCTTCGCGACGCACCCGGTGCAGCTCAAGCTCATCAAGGCCGGCGCAGGCACCGTCACCGCCGCCGACATCCAGGAATCGGCCGACGTCGAGGTCGTCAACTCCGACCTCGAGCTGATGACGCTCGACTCGGACGACGTCACGGTCGAGATGGACCTGACGGTCGAGAAGGGCGTCGGCTACCTGGCCGCGGAGCGAGCCGAGTCGATGCCGATCGGGGTCATCCCGGTCGACGCCATCTTCACGCCAGTCCGCAAGGTCAACTACTCGGTCGAGAATACCCGCGTCGGACAGATGACCAACTACGACAAGCTGACGATCGAGCTGGAGACGGACGGCACCATCTCGCCCGAGGAAGCCCTCGGTCGGGCCGCCGACATCCTGGTCCGCCAGTTCTCGCTGTTCGCGAACATCGGCCTCGTCGCCTCTGGAACCGACCGCGTGGCGACGAACGTGCCGCAGCTCCCCCCGAACATGCTCGACATGCCGATCGAGGAGCTGGACCTGCCGATGCGAGCCTACAACTCGCTGAAGCGCAACAACATCGTCAAGGTCGGTCAGCTGCTCCAGCTCTCCGACGACGACCTCCTGCGAATGCGCAACTTCGGCAAGAAGTCGCTTGACGAGATGAAGGAGAGGCTGCGCATGCGCGGCTTCATCCTGCCGGACACGGAGGACAGCTCTCTCGGCGACGACCTGGAAGAGGTCGAAGACGAGGAGCAGTTCGACGACCTTCCCCCTGAGGAGGCCTGAGCCATGGCCCATCGAATCGCCGGCCGCAAGCTCAGCCGCAAGCAGGGGCCGCGACTGGCCCTCTACAAGAACCTGACCGTCTCGGTCCTCCGCTACGAGCGGATCCAGACCACCGAGGCGAAGGCCAAGGAGATTCGCGGTCGGGTCGAGAAGATGATCACGCTCGCCAAGCGTGGCGATCTGGCGGCCCGTCGGGCGGTGGTCGCGGAGTTCCCGAACGAGCCGCTCGTCGTGACCAAGCTCTTCAATGAGATCGCGCCGAAGTACGCCGACCGGACTTCCGGGTTCACCCGGATCGTCCACCTCGGCCAGCGGCTCGGCGACTCGGCCCCGATCGTTCAAATCGAGCTGGTCTGATGACCGCTGCGCCGACCCATGGCTTCGTTGCCGCCTCCGCTCCCTCGCTCACGCACGTCAAAGTGCGCTCGCTCGGGTGCTCGGCGTCGCCTCGCCCTGGGCACGGCGGAGCGGCCATCTAGCGATCAACGACAAAGGCGTCCGAGAGGACACCCCCGTGCGTTACGCCGCACGGGTTGAATACGACGGCACGGACTACGCCGGGTTCCAGGTCCAACCTGGGGCACGGACGGTCCAGGGGGAGCTCGAAGCCGCGCTGACGCGGATCTCCGGCGGAAGCCGGATCCGGGTCCAGGCGGCGGGCCGAACCGACGCCGGGGTTCACGCCCACGGGCAGGTGATCGCATTCACCGATCCGTTGGGGCGGCCGGCAAGGGAGCTGACCAGGGCGCTCAACGCCCTGCTGCCAGCGGACGTAGCGCTTCTTGAGATGCGCCGCGTCCCGGCCGGGTTCCATCCACGCTACGCGGCGCGATACCGGGAGTATCGCTACACCGTCTGGAACGGGCCGCGAAGCCCGCTCCGCGAGCGTTTCGCGCTCGGGGTGCGGGACCCGCTGGATATCGCCGCGATGGAGCGGGTCGGGTCGGTCCTGGTGGGCCGCCACGACTTCAGCGCCTTCGGGGCGGTGCACCGGCAGCCGGTACGGACCGTGCATTGGGTCCGCGTCCGGAGGGCAGGATCGCTCGTGACGATCGACGTCGCGGCCGACGCCTTCCTCCGCCAGATGGTGCGAAGGATCGTGGCCGCTCTCCTGGAGGCCGGTCACGGTAGAACAGATGAAGAGGCAGTCGCCGCGGCGCTCGCGTCGGGGCGGCCGGCGTTCAACGGGGCCACGGCCCCCGCGAAAGGCCTGTGCCTGAGGCGCGTCGTTCTGGGCCCCATGAGGGGCAGGGCGGCGCCGGCAAGCACGATCGCCAGATCGAACGGAGAACGATGACCGCGAAGACTTATACGGTCCGTGAGAGCGAGATCGAGCGACGCTGGTACGTCGTGGACGCGACGGACGAGACGCTCGGCCGTCTGGCGTCGCGCATCGCTCGCGTGCTCGAAGGCAAGAACAAACCCATGTACAGCCCCACGCTGGACTCGGGCGACCATGTCGTCGTGGTGAACGCCGGCAAGATCGCAGTCACATCGGACAAGCGCGAGACCAAGCTGTACATGCGCCACAGCGGCTACCCGCACGGCCTCAAGGCGGAGAGCCTGGGCCATCTCCTGGATCGGCGGCCGGAGGAAGTCATTCGCCGCGCCGTCAAGGGCATGCTGCCGCACAACCGACTGGGCGCCCAGCAGCTCACCAAGCTCAAGATCTACGCCGGCCCCGAGCACCCGCACCAGGCTCAGCGACCTGAGCCGCTGGCCTGACGAGGAGCGCAATGACTACCGCAGCTTTCTTCTACGGGACCGGCCGCCGCAAGACCGCGGTGGCGCGAGTCCGGCTCGTCCCCGGCTCGGGCGAGATCGTGGTCAACGATCGAACCCTCGAGCAGCACTTTGGCAATGCCATCGACGAGGCTGACGTCCGCATGCCGTTCCGGGTCACCGGGACGGAGGGGACGTACAACGCCCAGATCAAGGTCGAGGGCGGAGGCGTCACAGGCCAGGCCGGCGCCATCCGCCACGGCATCGCCCGTGCGCTTCTCCAGATGGATCCCGAGGGGAACCGTCTCCCGCTCCGTCAGGCTGGGCTGCTCACCCGCGACCCGCGGATGAAGGAGCGCAAGAAGTACGGACTCAAGCGAGCCCGCAAGGCGCCGCAGTACACGAAGCGATAGTCGCCGCCGGGGCGGCGCATCGCGTCGTTGGAACCTGTGCTCCTCGCTCACGCACGTTTGAGTGCGATCGCTCCGGTCCTCGGCTCTGCCTCGGTCTGGACCGCCGGCTCGGCGACTATGGGTTCGCGGGTCGTACGTACCCCCGTTGTCGCCTGCGGTCCTTGCTCA
>Ga0187878_1002227_pt1 | contig 17543 bp, 11 predicted proteins | sample June2016WEW_17_1_FD_132979 | JGI IMG/M metagenome (GOLD analysis project Ga0187878, IMG submission 132979) | Peatland microbial communities from SPRUCE experiment site at the Marcell Experimental Forest, Minnesota, USA - June2016WEW_17_150 | ecosystem: Environmental > Terrestrial > Soil >...
CCGTACATGATCCCCAGCCGGCGTGACTCCCGCAGCGCTTCCTCCAGCGTCAGCCCGCCCTTCAGGTGAACGTGGTAATCGACCACGGGGAAGTTGTCGGCATTCATCCGCAGCAATTCGCGGTAGACGTCGTCCACGACCGGCCGCTCATCGGTGGCCATCGGCAGATCGTCGGGCAGTGGCTTCACCGAGATATTTCGGAAGAAGACCTTCGAGTTTGGGTCATGGCATTGGAGCGCGAACGTGCCCCGGTCGAGAACGCGCCCCGCCGCATCGCCCAGGCGCACGGGCGGATCAGGCTCGACGTAATCCACCAGCAGCGTGCCGTTCAGCCGAATCTGCACCTGCTTCGCCCGGACCAGGATGTGTAACTGGAACCACTCGTTGTCGCCCGCGAGGGCCTTGTAGACGTTGCGGACACCGTAAAGCGAGCCGGTCTTCCTGCGTTCGACGTAACTCGCGTCACCCTTCTGGGTGTTGTTGATCTGGACCTCGAAGCCTTTTTCCGGCCAGCCGCCCGGTCGGAACTTGGTGTGGAAGTAGATGCCGGAATTGGCGCCCGGGCGCGCCAGCACGTCTGCTTTCAGCTCGAAGTTCTTGAAGTCGGCGTGGCGCACGCTGCCGGTATAGAACAGGTGCGAGCGCGGACCATCGGCTGCGATCTGGCCGTCCACGACCCGGAAAGAGCCTCCGCTCTCGCTGGCCTTCCAGCCGTCGAGGGTGCGCCCGTCGAAGAGTGGAGTCCAGTCTGCCTCCCCGCGGAGCGCAGCAGGCAGAACCAGCAAGGAAGCCAGCAGATCGCGCCTTGAAATCGGGACCATAGGGTAATCCTTTCGGGGCTCGCGTGTTCGGAGCAGCCCTTACGCCAACGTCAGACCTGGGCGCGCCTGCCGAGCCAGGGCATTGCGCAGGTATTCTACGCCATTCATCTGTGCGCGACACCGGAGATGTTTTGGAAGGAGAGGTCGTTTAACGGCAGTAGTCCACATTGTCGGGTGCGAAAGACGTTCCCGACAGATACGACGTCATTTACCAAGGGCTGATCACCGGAGCCGTCGAATCAGGTGGAGGCGACTGGCCAGGGCGCTTACTCTCAGGGTTGCAGCCACCGGTCCATCCACTCGAAAGCTTCCTCCTGCATCTTCCGGCTGAAGATGTGCGGCTCATCGTAGAAGCGGCCATCGAACCTCGCGGTAGCTCCCAACTTCCTGTAAATCGCGGCGATCTTCTCCACTGCTTCTTTCATCCCCTCCAGCGGATAAAGCTCGTCACGGCTGCACTGTTGAACCATCAGGGGCTTGGGTGCCCGGCAGGCAATGACGTCGGGCAAGTCGAGAAAGCGAGCCAAGCCGGGCAGGAAATGCACGAAGCTGTGCGTGGCCACATGTTTCCTGATCATCGGCCGCAACGTGGACATCCATCCCACGGAAACCGCGCATTGGATGCGGTCGTCCAGGCCGGCGAGGTAGTCCGTGCGGTCACCGCCCATCGATATGCCCAAACAACCGATCCTGGTGGGATCCACTTCCGGGCGGGTCACCAGGTAATCCACCGTCCGGATGTCATCCCAGTGGACAATTCCCTGCCAGGTTGTGCCTGCCCAAATAAGGCTGCGGGCCAGGATGCCTTCTCCCTCGCTGGCGTGCTCGTTCAACTCTTCCACAACCCTGACCGAGTACTGGGAGCGGTCTGAGCCGTGCTTCTCGAGGTCGTCCTGGAAGTGCGTGCGTCGCTCTCCGAAATAGAAGGCGTCAATGGAGATCACCACGTAGCCGCGGTGGCACAACTCGAGCGAAGTCGAGCGGCCTTCGTAGTTCTGTTGACGGTAGAGCGTGACGGCGGGGTGATCACCCTCGGGCATCGGCATCACCTTTTCTTTGCCGAAGACAAACATTCCGCCATGCGAGTGGAGGTCAACGATGGCTGGCCGTGGGCCTCTCTTCCCCTTCGGGATGAGAAGGTAGGCTGGGACGCGAAACCAGGGAGCCGTTGAAAACAGGATTTTCTCCTGGATGTAATCGGAGTGTTCCCACCGCCCCACAACCTCCGGTCCGGGAGCAACGGCCGGCGGCGTATAGTGGAACAACTCCAGCACTTTCTCCCGCGCGGTTCGCCGGTACTCCTCGAGGCTCGAATACGATCGTTCCAGAAAGGAGAGTGGATACCGGCACTGGTCCGCGAGTCTCTGAATCTCAGAGTAAATGGTTCCGGCATCGGCGTCTGCCTGGAAGGGAGTCGGGGCGCCTGACTGCATTGGTTCAGGGTGGAACCTCCCCAAGGCATGGAGATCCGCCGCGAGAAAGAACGCCCCCCAGCCTGCCGACTCAAGGAACAGCCGCCGGTCAAGCTCGCGGCCGGTAGAGTCTTTGGCCTCATTCACCTTTTTGACACGACTCATGACTCTCCTCTCCGGTTCACCTCAGTATGCAACGCAGGCCGATTATATTGTATTGGCCGTGAGCTTGGCATTCACGAGCGAGTCATCTGGGATCTCCAAGCTCCCGCCTGGGCGAACAAACACAGAGGGGTTCTCTGTCTTTTTCGCGGGACGCAATGATGGTAAACTCCACCGCGCGCGCTATGATCCGATCCCACAGCATCATTACTTTTGCCCAGCCATCACTTTCCGCCCGACTGGAGAACAATTCATGACCGAGCACTTCTGGCTAGGCATGGCCATCATCATTGTGAGCGGGGGCCTGAACGGGAGCTTTCCTCTGCCCATGAAGTACGCGCGCCAGTGGCGCTGGGAAAACACTTGGCTGGTGTTCTCCCTCACGGCGCTGCTGGTGCTGCCCTGGATACTTGCTCTCGGGTTCGTGCCGCAACTGGGTGAACTCTATCGCGAAGCTCCGACCCGCGCGATTCTCATTCCCCTGATCTTCGGTTTTCTCTGGGGCATCGCCCAAACCACCTTCGGACTGAGCATCAAAGCCGTGGGCATGGCCTTCGCCTTCGCGGTGGTCTCCGGCCTGGGATGCCTTCTGGGGTCACTGATTCCGATTTTGACTTCCAATACTGCGGACCTGTTCCATCCGCGCGGATTGCTCTTGTTGGCCAGCTTGCCGATTCTTTTTCCTGGCTTGGTTCTGTACAGCATGGCGGGGCGCCGCCGAGAGAAGGAGCAAGCCACGGACGCCGGCCCCGCGGACGCCGCCGCGATGAGCTTCGCGGCGGGACTGGCGATTACGATCTTCACCGGGGTATTCGGGGCGAATCTCAACCTGGGATTCCACTTTGGCCACGGGCTCGTCCAGCGAGGCTTGGAACTGGGCGCGAATCCCGCCACCTCAACGTATCCGGTCTGGGCACTGGTGCTGCCGGCTGGTGTCATTCCCAATGTGTTCTATTGCGTCTATCTGTTGTTCCGTAATGGCACTTGGTCGGTGTTTCGCACGAGCGGGTGGGCCAAGGAAGGCGCGCTGTCCGTCGCCATGGCGCTGCTCTGGTTGGGCGGCATGGTCTCGTACGGAATCGGCGCCACGCTGGTGGGCCGCTACGGGACATCCGTGGGCTTTGCGCTGTTCAGCGCTTCCATCATCCTGGCGGCAAATGTGGGCGGGATTCTCTCCGGCGAATGGAAGTCCACCTCCGTGCGGACGAGGCGCTTGCTCGCCGTCGGCATGGCCGCGATTCTAATTGCCATCATCGTGCTGAACCTCGGCGGACTCTTCTAAAGGTTCCGCCCTGGGTTCACTCCACTCTTTCGAGCAGCACCGAGGTGCTGTCGAAGTCGCCCTCCAGCCTCAAGTTCAAACCGTGGTTCATCAGGAATGAGCCGCTCAACACACCCTGCTTCTCCACCAGCTTGTCATCCATCGGTCGGACGCGATACATCGCCCGCTCGTCGAGACCGCGAAGATAGATCGTGGGCGCCGGGCGGAGATACTGCTGCGAATGAAGGAAAGCGAAGAGCACGACCTGCTTGCCATCCGCCGCGACGTACTGGTTCGCCGTCAGACTTCCTTCGCGCGGCGAGTATAGTCGATAGAGTTCCCCCTCCTGGACGGTTCTGCGGATGCTCTTGTAGTACTCAATCATCTTTCCGGCCAGCTCGAAATCCGCCGGCGACCAGTGGTTCAAATTGGAGCCGATGCCCAGCGACCCCTGCATGGCCACCAGGAAGCGATACTTGAGCGGCGTGCTGCGCCGGTTCAGGTTGGGCACGTCGGTGACCCAATCCATCATCACCTTGGGCGCGTAGGCAAACGTGAAGCCCTCCTGGATGCGCAGCCGGTCAAAAGCTTCCGTGTTGTCCGATGTCCACACCTGCTCGACGCGCGAGAGGGTGCCGAGGTCCACGCGTCCGCCGCCGCCCGAGCATGCTTCGATCTCGAGCTGCGGATGCTTGGCCCGCAGCCGGTCGATGATCTCGTACAGGTTGGTCACGTACTTCACCCAGATCTTCTTCTGCTCGGGCACGGGGACTTCCGGCCAGCCCGGCTCGGAGAAGTGACGGTTCATGTCCCACTTGATGAACTTGATGTGGTTCTCCGCGAGCAAGCGGTCGAGGACGGTGAAAATGTGTTCCTTCACGTCGTCGCGCGCCAGGTTGAGAATCAGTTGATTACGCGCTTCGCTGCGTGGGCGCCCCGGAAAATTCATGGCCCAATCGGGATGCTGGCGATAAAGGTCGCTCGCGGGATTCACCATTTCCGGTTCGACCCACAACCCGAAATCCATACCTAAGCTGTTCACATAACTGATGAGCGGCTTCAGGCCGTTGGGAAACTTCTGGGGATTGACCGTCCAATCGCCCAGCCCGGCGTGGTCGTCGTTCCGCTGGCCGAACCAGCCGTCGTCCATGACGAAGAGTTCCACACCAATCTTCGCGGCTTTCTCCGCCAGTTGCTTCTGCCCCGCTTCGTTCACATTGAACAGTGTCGCTTCCCAGGAGTTGTAAAGGACAGGCCGGGGGTGCGGCGCGGCGCGGTCGGGCAGGATTTCCTGGCGCTGGAAGCGATGCATCAGCCGGGAGGCTTCGCCAAATCCCTGGTCGGTGAAGCCTGCATAGAAAGACGGCGTGGACAGGCTCTCGCCCGGCTTCAACGGATAGCTGAAATCAAAATCGTTGTATCCACCCACCACGCGAACTTGCTGGCCCGGTGTTTGTTCTATCACCAGCTTCCAGTTGCCGCTCCAGGCGAGCGCACCAAACCAGACGCGGCCATGCTGCTCGTCGGCGCTGGCCTGCTCGTCGATAGCAAACCACGGGTTCAACTGGTGGCTGGTATTACCACGACGGCTTTCGAGAACCTTCTTGCCCGGGTGAATCTCCTCGTGGATAAGCTGCGTCTCGCCCGCCCAGCGTCCCGTCAGGTAGCTCAGCCGGTAGCCATCGCCCGCCGGAACGCACCACACGCCTGACTGGGCGCTCTCCACCACCAGCGATTGGGACGTCCGGTTTCGTATCTCTGCCTGCTTACGGATGATGTCCGTGCGCGGATAGACGCGATATTTGAGATCCACAAGCACATCGTCCTGGATGTCTTTCAACTGGATTTCCAGCGTGTCGCCATGCGCTTGATGCGAGACGTACTTCAGAACGAGGTCGCGGACACCGTCGGCGCGCGTCACCTTCAGACACGGCTCGGTGTAAAGCCGTCCGCCCCAGCCCGGATATTCCCCGTTCGTCATCGTTTCCGGCGAATCAAAGGAGGCGTGTTCCGGCCGGCTGTGCGCGGCAGTAAGGTCCTGGTCACGCAGGAGCTTCCTGCCCCAGTAAACGCTCTGGAGTTCGTTGCGCTCATTGACGCCCAGCACGTAGGAGGTTCGATCGGTTTCCAGCACCCAGAGTTTCTGCTCTGGCAGGTAACGGATGGGCGCTCCATTCGCCGCAGGCGCGGGCCATGCGGCGCAGGCCGCAGCGAGTACCGCACAGAATATCGCAACCTTGAAATCTCTTCGGAAACTCATGACTTCTCGCAACATGCTTCTTCCCTCCGCCGTGATTTCGGAATGGGAGTCGAGCGAATCAACGATGCTTCTGTGCTGCCTATGAAATCTATCAGGCAGCACCCGCCACGCCCGGCCTGTGTCTTCAGGGCGCGGAGCCGCCCACTACGCGGAGGTTGTGTGAACCCTCGTGCCTGACCCGCAGGACGCGCTGGCGCTCATCGAACGTCCAGCCTGGAGCAGCGAGGTCGCTCCGCTTCGCAAGCTCTTTCCCCTCGGCGGTGACGCGCCGGGGCATGAAGTTCAACCGCAGCACCTCGGTCGAGTCAGCGTCAAACGTCTGGTAATTGACCTCCTCGGGCAGATAGGACACGCTGCGGACGATTGAGGTCGAGCGCAACAGGTGGCTTTCTTCGGGCGGCGCCCACTCGGGGATAGACCCCAAGCCCGCCATGAAATGCCGGATGTAGTCACCGTAGCCGTCGGAGAACCAGACGCTCTGCTCGTTCGGCCCTACGTTGACGACCCCATTCTCATGGCACATGTAGGTGGCCCAGTTGAAGGACCTGAACGCCTTCTCCTTAGCCGCTGCATCGCCGGTTTTCTCGTACCACAAGGCATTAATGGAAGCGTAGCGCGAGGTGTGGCTGCCCATCTTCGGCATGTACTGGATCTGTTCGGAGACGGCATTCGCTCCGAACTGCACGGCGGGTTCCTTGGGAACATCAACCACGAAGGTTTTCTCAACCCACTGGATCATTTTGGGAACATGCGTTTGCCACTCGGGATCATACTCGGGATGGAGCGTGATGTACCGTGCCGTCTCGAGCGCGCTGTATTGGTTGAAGTTCTCGGGCTTGTCGAAGATGGGCACATCCTCGAAGTACGTGGCCCAGAGGTTGTTCTGCATGGAATAGTCCATCATCCACTTCCAAGCCATCTGGCGGGCCCTGCGGTAGGCCGGCACATCACCGAGGTTCAGGCGCACGAGCTCGTCGAAGAGGCGAATGGGGCCAATAACGTTCGCGGAGTATTCCTCGCGCGCCACATTCGTCTCCGCATAGACCCGGAAAGGCCAGGGCGAGTGCGTTGCGTCGCCGGGACGGACAAGCCGGGCCAAAGCGTCGGCGCAGGCGAGGGCAGCCTCGCGGTAGCGGGCCTCGCCCGTCAACTCGTAAAACTTCTGGTACCCGTAACCGAGTTCGCCCACCTTGTCGGGCTCGATCACGCCGTAGCCGTCGCCGCGTCCGGGCATCTTTCGGTCGTAAAGAAAGTCATGAGCCCCGCGATACTCGGTGGCGCTGTGGTCGGAACTCGCGTAGGGGACGCTGCCCCACACCCAGGGCGACGGTGTGGTTCCGTAGGCAAGCTGGAAATCGAGCAGCGCTTGGACCAGTTCCACCACCGCCCGGTCACCTGAATAGGCATAGTAGGCACTCGCCGAGTCCACCAGCATGGCATACACCCCGGCAGGATTGTGTGGCCAAGCCGTGCCGTGAAGACCCTTCTGGTCGATGCAACAGTAAGCGAAATACGACTTCAGGCCATTGGACTCAACCGGCACGGACTTGAGCAGGAAATCCCAAGCCATACGCATTACGCGGTCGTAAGCCTTCTCCTGCGGAGTGACCCACGAGAGCAATTTCCCTTGCGTATCCAGCACGACGTGATGGCCGTTCAATGTCTCTTCGGCCCTCAGTGGGATCAGCATGGCGAGACCGACCAACAGAATCGTTGCCGTTCTGGAGATTTCTTTTCTCATCGTTGTCACCACCCTTTGCGACGGTCCTGCGGCCGCACCGAATTCTGGCGGCCATTCTAACAACTCGGGATTTGTCACTGACGCGGCATCAGCCGCGGCCAGCGGATTTCGATCCCTTGCTTCTGGAGCACGTCTTGAAACTCCTCGAGCAATTTCCGGGTATTGCGGACCTGGCGCGGGATCGTCTTCCGCGCCAGGCAAAACGCCGTCAACATGCCAACGGATTCGCCGATGTTCCACTCCACGGGATGCAGCCGGAAGCACCCGTTCGTGATATGCGTCGTGCCGATATTCTTCGCGGCCGGCAGGAGATTCTCCACCCGACGGGGAATGAGTGCACCCAACGGGATCTGAAAGGGGAGCGAAGCAACGTCAATGTAATTCTCTGCGCCGGTCGAAGGATGAAGGTCAATCCGATAGCTTCCGACGCCCACCGCGTCATCAAAGGTTTCAGCCTGCAATTCCTCCGGTTTCCTGCCGGTGAGTTGCGCCCGGGCCTGCGTGCCGACGTGCTGCTCCAGGACTGTGAACTCTGCCTGGATGCGCCGCGACTCGCGGATGTAGGGATACTTGGCCAGCCCGTCGTCTGTCCCCACCACGTCCTTTCGTAGCCGCAGGCCGCGCCAGCCCGTGCCACCGTCCGGGCGCGGCGCCTCAGTCTGCATCCAGTAGAGCAAGGACAAGCTCAAATGCTTGGCCTGCTGCAAGTATTTTTCTGCTTCCGCCGCAGGGGCGTCAATCAGACGGCCCAACCAGTAATCGTTCTGTGGCCAGTTGACCAACGAGATGTCGCCGGGATAAGTCCCCTCGACGAAGTTCCGCTGGTCGACAATTCGCCGGTAGGTCCAAAGATTGGACTCGCCTCGACGCGAGCCTTTGTCCAACGGGTCTAAGTAGCCCCGGGCGACGCCCAGAGTCTGAGGCTCCGTCCATTGCCAATCGAGCAGCCGGCCCGGCCACGGTGGCGTCAATTTTGGCCGGTAGCTCTTCCAGAACTCATAGGAGTCGGGCTTCTCGATCGTGTGCTCCTCGCCGTCAACGTAATCCATGGCGAAGCAATAGGTGAAGGCTTGCTGGTTGGCTGGCTCCGCGCTGGTCGGGGCATGGAGTTCGTCTGTCTCTCGCTGGGACTCTGCTCCCGTGACGTACTCGGTCTTGGCGAGCGACAGGAGATCCCCCAGTTCGGTGGCATCAACGATGTACGGGGCTCGGAGCGTTACTTCCCTACCGGACCGAAGATTTCTTACCGTGACCGCGGCGATAGAGTCTCGCTCGACGTCTGCGGCCGCGGGTTTGTGCTCGCGAAGAATCGTTAACCGGGCGCCGCTCAGGTACGGAGCCAGCATTGCTTCCAGGACGGCCAGCGCCACGCGCGGCTCGTGACAGAGCCGGGAGACGCTCCCGTTGCCGGGATTCAAATCAACCCGGGCTCGCGCTTCCGCGGTAAGCGGATAATTGTGGCGATAGTAGTCGCGCACCCGCGTGCGGAACTCTCGATAGGCACGCGTGGCTCCGAAGCTCTCCATCCAGGGATGCTCATCCGGCGGGACCGCCTGCGCCGTCAACTGCCCGCCAATCCAGTCCGTCTCTTCCGTCAAGATCACGCGCAGGCCGTTTCGCGCGGCGGCGAGAGCTGCCGCACAACCCCCCGTGCCGCCCCCAATCACCACGACGTCAGCTTTCATCTCCTGGGAATTGCTTGATAGCCCGGACCCACGAGGCGCTCGACCGGCACTTCCTACCCGCGGGTGCAAGGCGAGTGCGCCCAAGCCCATTTGCTGAATGAAGGTACGTCGCTTCATGAGACCTCTCGAAGAGGCGATGTCACGCTGTGAGTCCAGGCTCGAACAGCGTGGAAACCCAAGTCCCCTCTCCCCGTGCCGTCTGCGTGAGAATGCGGCGCACCATGTTAACTCTCTTCCTTCCTCGTTGCCACGCGAGTAGAATGCAGCGGCCGTCAGGACGTAGCAGCAAACTGCTGGGCTGGAGCCCAGCGCTACGAGGGCCGGGCCACTGAAGACAGACCCTAAAGACCGTGACAACTTCCCGATGCTGAAAACGTTTCGCATTATGGCAGGAGCAGCCTTGGTGGGGCTCATTCTCTTCGCGGCCAGCCGCGCCGTACGCGACTGCCCGGCCGGGCCGTACGTCTACGACAACTGCCTCTGGCTCTGGGTACGCGAGGCGTTGCATCTCCCGCCGAGCAAACTGCTGCGCGCTGCGACATTGGAGTTTGTGGGGCTGGTGCTGCTGGCCGGCCTTTACGCGACAGCCCGCTTCGTTTTCTCGTTGGGCAGAGTCAAGGATGCGCCCGGGAGCGACAGGCCCCGCGATGCTTCAACTCCTCCCGAGTCCAAGTCGTGTCCTGGCTCGTGAATCATTGCCGCGCTTCCGGCAAAGCGAGTCTGATAGAATGGCGCCGTCCGAGCTTCCCGTTGACTCGGGAAAGTGCGCCGGCGCCTTAGACCCTTCATTCCACCCCACGGGGAGGGACGATGCGAATCCCACGAATCAGCTTAAGTGCCACGCTGGCCGCGGTCACGTGTGCCAGTACTTTCGCTTTGGGACAAACCTACAAGTCCCACATCGAGAATCCTATCGTCCGCTACCAGATGTCGGCGCGGCTTGACCCGGCGACGAAAACCGTCAAGGGGCACTACACCCTGGTCTGGCGGAACCACACCGACGAGTCCATCCCCGATCTCTATTTCCACCTCTATCTCAACGCCTTCAAGAACGTGGACAGCACGTTCATGCGGGAAGGCATCGTCAGCCGGCGGCGGGAGGTGCTCCGGGAGTGGAGGACGACGCCCGAGAAGGATAAGTGGGGCTGGGTGGATGTGGACAAGATCCAGATTGTGGGCGGCGCGGACCTGACCCCGGCGAAATCCTTCGTCCATCCCGACGATGACAACGCGGCAGACCAGAGTGTGATGCGGGTGGCGCTGCCCCAGCCGATTCCACCACAGGGGACCATCGAGCTCGCGCTGGATTTCACCTCCAAACTGCCCAGAGGCCTGGCCCGCACCGGGTATGTGGACGACTACTTCTTCGTCGTGCAGTGGTTCCCAAAAATCGGCGTTTACGAAAGCGCCGCCGAGCAGGCCCATCATTACGGCCAAACCACTCCTCCGCCCCAGGGCGGCTGGAACTGCCATCAGTTCCATGCCAATACGGAGTTCTTCGCGGATTACGGCGTCTATGACGTGGAGTTGACCGTGCCGTCAAACTTCGTCGTGGGCGCCACGGGATTTCTGCGGAACAAGCGCGAGAACGCGAATCAGACGACAACCTACAACTTCTATCAGGAGGACGTCCACGACTTTGCCTGGACGGCCAGCCCGCATTTCGTCAAGCTGACTCGAACCTTCATTGCCGCCAACGAGGTAAAGCCGGACGAGATTTTCGCCTGGGCCAAGATCCTGAACCTGTCCACCGATCAGGTGGCACTGCGCGATGTCAGCGTGACGTTACTGGTGCAACCGGACCACCAGAATCTCGCGGAGCGCTATTTCCGGTCCACCTTCTATGCGCTGAAGTATTACGGGCTGTGGTATGGGCAGTATCCCTACGATACCTTGACGGTGGTGGACCCGGCGCGCCACTCGAACTCCGGCGGCATGGAATACCCTACCCTGTTCACCGGCGGGACGTACTTCTGGCCGGGCGAGCGTTCCTTCAGCCCGGAGGGCGTGACCGTGCATGAATTCGGGCACCAATTCTGGTACGCCCTGGTGGGCAACAATGAATTCGAGGACGCCTGGCTGGACGAGGGGCTCAATACTTACTCGACCGGGAAGGTGCTCGAGACCGCCTACGGCTCCAGCTGCGGCTACGAGTACGTTCTGGGAATACCTATCCAGGCCGTGCCCTGGCTCTATGTCCGGGTGCCGTCGTTTCCCTTCGCCGGAGTCAACAACATTCCTCTGGGCGCGTACTTCTCCTGCGTGGAGTACCCCGAGCGCACCGAAAGGCGCTACGGTTACCTCGAACACGCTAAGGACGACGAACTAGTGAGGAAAGGCTGGCAATACCTGACCGGCGCAAGTTATGCCGTCAATTCATACGGTCGAACAGCGCTCACCTTGCGGACTCTGGAAAGCTACCTCGGCCTCGAGACGATGGCGCGCGTGATGCGCACTTTTCACCAGCGGTGGCGCTATCGTCATCCCACCCCGCAGGATTTCTTTGCCACGGTCAACGAAGTCTCCGGCCAGAACCTGGACTGGTTCTTCCAGCAGTTCTTTTACAGCTCGAACCTCGTGGACTACACGGTGGCCGACATCACGACCGCCGCGCTCGAAGGCAAAGTGGGGATTTACGACGAGGGTGGCAAGAAGGCACCCTATCTGGAAGAATCAGCCAGCGAGGCCTTTGAAAAGAGCAAGGACAAGCGCTACCGCTCCACCGTCGTCGTGCGGCGACTGGGGGAAGCTATCGCGCCCGTGGACGTGGTGATTCGGTTCGAGAATGGTGAAACGGTACGCGAGATGTGGGATGGGAAGTATCGCTGGATCAAGTACGTTTATGAGAGGCCCTCCAAGGTGTTGTCTGCCGAGGTTGATCCGGCAAGGAAGCTGGCTCTCGACTCGAACTTTACCAACAACAGCCGCACCCGCGAGCCGGACAATCGCGCCGCGGCCAAGTGGTACGTGCGTTGGATTTTCTGGTTGGAGAATCTGTTTTTTGCCGCGAGCTTTTTCAGCTAGACCCTGAAGCGGCGGTCGGTGACCGCCGGCCCATGCGGAGGAACACGATGACCTCAAGAGCAGCTCTCAAGCAAGGGTTCAGCCTGGCCCGACGGGGCCGTGCCGCGGTCTGGGTGCTTTTCCTCGCGAATCTCGGGCTGGCCGCCCTGGCCGCTTTACCCATTTATCGCGGCATCCTGCAATTCACGGGGCAGAGCCTGATGAGCCAGGAGCTTCTCCGGGGACTGCCGATGGACTGGCTGACGGATTTCTCCCTCAACAGCCCAGGATCGTTCGACCGCTATGCGGCGGTGATTGCCGTGTTCGGACTACTCTCCATTCCGGCGAATACCATCCTGGCGGGAGGCGTTCTTGGTCGCCTGCGAAATCTCGACACGCCCTTTTCCCTGGGCGAGTTCTTGCGCGATACGTGGCGCTACGCTTGGCGTCTGATTCGCCTGATGATTCTGGGCCTGATCTGCTATTGGATCGTCTTCCGCCTGCTGAACCAGAGCCTGGGAAACCTCATCGACAAGTGGACCTACGACTGGCAGAGCGATCACGCTGATTTCTGGGTGCGGCTGGGAGCATCCCTCTTGCTCTTGTTTGGCTTGGGTTTCGTGAACCTCATCATTGACTACGCCCGAGTCAAGCTGGTGATGGAGGACGGTTCAAGCGCCGCGGGGGCGTTTCTCTGCTCCCTGGGCTTCTGCCTGACGCGTCTCCGCCGGGCCGTGACAGTCTATGCCCTGCCTACACTTTGCGGCATCGTGCTGCTCGGGATATATCGGCTGGTGGTGCCGTGGTCGCTGATCAACGCTCCGGTAGCCGAAACCGGGCGGACTCAATATCGCGGCCCGCTACTCGTTGCGTTACTCTTCCTTGTCCAGCAGGTCGTCATCTTCGGTCGCTACTGGTTTCGCGTCGCCACCTGGGCCAGCGAGTGGTCTTACTATTCAGGCTCCAAACAGCAGCCCAGGTAACCTAACAGCCGAAGCGCGCGTCAATAATAGGGAAGCTTGTGCCACGCGCTTGCTCTACTGCATGACTGGAGGATTAGATGCGAACCCGCTACCTGCACTACTGTCTCGCCTTGCTACTGACACCCTTGACTGGAGTCGCGGGCGCCGTCCCGCCGACGGGTGGCTATCATGTGATCAAGAAAGTGGTTTTGGGCGGGGAAGGCTTTTGGGACTACCTGACGGTAGACAGTGCGGCCCGCCGTCTCTATATCTCACACGCCAGCAAGGTGCTGGTCCTGAATGCCGATACCTATGCCTTGGTGGGCGAGATTGCAGGCACCGAGGGGGTCCACGGGATCGCCGTCGCGCCAGCGCTCGGTCGTGGCTTCACCAGCAATGGGCGTTCCAACACGGTGACCGTGTTCGACCTCAAGACGCTGGAGGTCAAGGCCCAGGTCAAGACCGGTGAGAACCCCGATGCCATCATCTACGACCCAGCCTCACGCCGCATCTTCACCTTCAACGGCCGCAGCGCCGATTCGACAGCCATCGATGCCGCCAGTGGGGCGGTGGTTGGTACCATCCCGCTGGGCGGGCGTCCGGAGTTCGCCGCCGCCGATGGAAACGGGCGCATCTACGTCAACCTGGAAGACAAGAGCGAGGTCGTGACTTTGGATTCCCGCGCCCTGGCGCTCAAGACCCGCTGGCCTCTGGCTCCTTGCGAGGAGCCGTCCGGCATGGCGATGGACACCGCGCACCAGCGTCTGTTCATCGGATGTCACAATAAAATGATGGTTGTGATGGACGCTGCTACCGGCCGGATTGTGGCCACGCCGCCGATCGGCGAGGGAGTTGATGGGAACTCTTTCGACCCAGGAACCGGCCTGGCTTTCAGCTCAAACGGCGAGGGCACTCTCACAGTGATCCGTGAAGAATCACCCGAGAAATTCTCCGTGGTGGAAAACGTTCCAACCCAGCGCGGCGCCCGCACCATAGCGCTGGACGTGGAGACTCACAACGTGTTCCTGGTGACGGCTGAGTTCGGCCCCCCGCCGGCACCCACGCCGGAGCGGCCGCGCCCACGGCCCAGCATCGTGCCGGGCAGCTTCACGTTGCTCGTCCTGGGACAATGAAAGACGCGGTGCCCGGCTGAAGCCGGCCGCTACTTGAAGATATCCGCGAGCGGCGGCTGCGCGCCGAATCGCGGGTTCCGAATCCCCAACGCCTTCAAGATGGTTGGCCCGATGGCCGTCATGGGAATGTGGTGGAGGTTCACTCCCTTCTTGATGGACGGCCCCCAGGCGATGAACGAAGACTCCAGCCCCTTGCGGAAGGGCAAGTAGCCGTGCGTGCCTCCGGGCTTGGCCTCTTTCCTGACGACCTCCCCTTTCGCGCCGTCGCCGAAACTCGCGCCCGAAGGCGCCTCGAGCGCCATCTGCACGGCAGGCTCGGCTCCGATGTCCCGCAACGCTTCGCGGTTCAACACGCCCCACACGACGCCCTCGTCACGCAGCGGCTTGAGTGCCGCGTCCACCTCCGCCCGCCGGTTCTGTGACTCCGCCCAGTAGATGAAGAACGTGCCGCCACTGGCGAGCGTCGCGATCTTCCCGCCCGTGACCGCTCCCTTCTCATCGGCCTGGAGCAACCCGGCTTTCGCCAGCAAGACGTTGGGTCGGATCTGACGCTCCACCGGCAGGAAACCGTGATCCGACACAATGAAAACGTCCGTGGAATTCTCGAGGCCTGCCGCCTGGACGGCGGCCAGCAGCTCGCCAATCCGCGTGTCCAGGCGCTCGAGTGTGGCCGCAGCCTGGGTGCTCGCCGGACCGTCGTTGTGCTCCGCCTCGTCCAACGCGGCCAGATGGACCAGCATCAAGTTAGGTTTGTACTTCTTCAGCAGGTAGGCCGCCATTCGCCCGCGGACCGTGTCGTCGTCCGCTCCGGCTTCAGGCGGTCCCAGGGCCGTCATCGCCTCCGAAATCAGGCCGGGGGTAGAAAACTTGGCGATGTACTGGTAGTCCACGGCCCCACCCGTCTTGGGATCCCAAACCTCGGGGACGTCCCAGTCGATGGCTGCGCCCACGGTCGCCGGCCAGGAGATGGCCGCGCTGGTCAGTCCGTGGCGGCGCACTTCGTCCCACAGCGCCGGCACCTTGATAGCGCTGGCGTTCCAGAACCAGTCGTCGGGATTCTTCCCTGGTTCGCGCGACGACAGATTCGAGTAGATGCCGTGTTCCGCCGGCAAGCGGCCTGTCACCAGAGTCGTGTGCGAAGGATAGGTCACCGAGGGATACACACCCACAACACCCTCGGCATAACTTCCCTCGGCCCGAAGCCGGCGGATATTCGGAATGCGCAGGTTCGGCGGGGGCGCCGTAAGCCAACTGGCGCCGAGCCCGTCCACGGAAATCACCAGAACATGCCGCGCAGTGGGTAGCGCCGGGCTCTGGCCGCGGGCCTGTGAGACCATGAGCCCCAGAACCGCGAGCACCGCCAGCAGACCGGGTGCGAACCTGGTGATTCTTCTCCTTCTCAATCCTTGCCGTTCTTGCCGTAGAATGGACATCCACTGAACGATGAGCACGAAGACCTCGCAACCTGAAATCGTTTCGTCCGGCGCAGCCTCGCCCGCGGCCCGACTGGCCACGGCAATCGAACTGCTGCTCGTGTACGCCGGCATTCTACTCTACATTTGGCGCTGGCAGTTCACCTACCCACGCGCCTGGATACCCCTGCTGGCTATGGTGCTGGCCAGCCACGTCGTGCATGGCGAAAGCCTCCATGACCTCGGACTCACTTGGCGTGGCCTGCGTGCCAGCGCGGGCGTTATCTTCCCCCTCGCCGTAGCGGTTTACATTCCTCTCCTTCTCTACGGGCTTGCGAGCCGGACTTTGACTCTCACCATGCCCAACCGGCGATCGCTGGTCATGCTGGCAACCTATGGAGTTTGGTGCCTCTTCCAACAGTATTTGGCGCAATCGTACATTCACAACCGGCTGATGTGCGTCTTCCGCAGCCGCCACCTGCGTTCGCTCCTGGTAGGACTGATGTTCGGCGCGGCGCACATTCCCAACCCCATTCTGCTCGTCGCCACAAGTTTGGGGGGATTTGTCCTGGCCGAAGTCTTTGCGCGGCACCGCAACATCTGGCCGCTGGCGTTGGCGCAGGCCGTGGGCGGGTTCTTGATCGCCGCGCTATCGCCGCCCGCGCTCATCCACAACATGCGCGTCGGGCCGGGATACTTCACTTATGGGCTGCGGTAGCTACGGTACCGCTCTGCCGGATGCCGTGGCTACCAGTTCTCTAAAGCACGTGGTCAGCGCCGTGGAGGGTTTCAACTTCCCGGCGCAAGGACTGGACTTCGCTTCGGGAGGGCAAGGCAGGTCTCTTGAACACACCGGCAATCTTGTAGCCGCAATACTGGCAAGTCCCGTCTTCTTTGATGTGGACGTCGCCCAGTTGGTGCCAGGAACGCTTCACGACAGTCCGCTTGCAGCCCGGGCAAATGGTGTTGGCAGCCTCGGAGAGGATGTTGCCTTCATACACGTACTTCAGTCCCATCTCCATGGCGATGCCGCGTGCCCGATGCAGAGTGGCGGGCGGGGTGCTGGGCTTGGTGTGCAGCTTGAACGCCGGATGAAAGGCCGTGAAGTGCAGAGGAACGTCGTCGCCCAGATTCTCCAAAATCCAGCCGCAGAGCTGCTTAATTTCTTCTGTGCTGTCGTTCAGCGTGGGAATCAGAAGGGTCGTGATCTCAAACCACACCTCGGTTTCACGGCGCAGGATCTTCAGAACGTCGAGCACCGGTTGAAGGTGGGTGAGCGTCTGCTTCGCGTAGAAATCTTCCGTGAAAGCCTTCAGATCGACGTTGGCCGCGTCAATGTGCCGGTAGATATCAAATAGCGCCTCGCGGGTGATGTAGCCATTGGTGACCATCGCCGTCTTCAGCCCAAACTCGTGGGCGATCTTCGAGATGTCAACAACGTATTCGCCCCAGATGGTCGGCTCGTTGTAAGTGAAGGCCAGGCTGGGGCAGTCGTACTCGATAGCTGCCAGGACCGCGGCCTCCGGAGTCACGTGCTCCGAGTTCACCTGGTCGGAGCGCGACTTGGAGATGTCCCAGTTCTGGCAGAAGAAGCAACCCATGTTGCACCCGGCCGTGCCCATGGAAAAGATCTTCGTGCCGGGCAGAAAGTGGTTGAGCGGCTTCTTCTCGATGGGGTCAACCTGGAGCGC
>Ga0187878_1002230_pt1 | contig 17526 bp, 35 predicted proteins | sample June2016WEW_17_1_FD_132979 | JGI IMG/M metagenome (GOLD analysis project Ga0187878, IMG submission 132979) | Peatland microbial communities from SPRUCE experiment site at the Marcell Experimental Forest, Minnesota, USA - June2016WEW_17_150 | ecosystem: Environmental > Terrestrial > Soil >...
CACATCTTACCCTTGCCCATCTCTAAGTCAGTTCGCATTATAATAGCTAACTTATATTTATTCATCTGATAAGTAGTCCTCCTTCTTTAATGTCAGATAACGCTGGCCGCAATACATGCCAAAAGTTTCCTGCTTGCTCTTCTTGGTGTTTCAAAACATATATCAACAAGCATATGTCACAATTATATATTATTTTAGTTCCAATATATTTGGGATGTTTTCTACATCTCATTCCACGTACACATCTCCACTATTGTGTATAATTGTTCTTTTCTTGGACTCTTCGATCATGTTATCACGGTTTTTGATTGAAATGAAATCATCTACGTAGAACACTTGCTTACCAATTGTAAATTGGTGACAGTGAGGAGCTTCATAATTCTCATCAGTGAGGTTATCGTTGGGTGGCTCGTGTCCCATGGCCTTACATGACAATGTTACAGTTAATTGCTCTTCAATTTCGTGACAATCATCAATCTCATCTAACAATATTTCCATTGTATGTTTCATTCTCTCAAGTTCACTTAATATAAGAAATTGACCTTCACTCAATTCACATGTCTCTGGTATATCAAATGCTTTTACAACATAAGCATGAAATGGTCTCCATAATTCAGTACCTGTTATATGGCCCAGAAGATACACCTTACCCATATATTTTTCAACTATATTAGTCTTAGCTAAATGCTCAATCTGGTATCCACTCATCATGTCAATAGCTTTATTCATATGGGTCTATCCTCTCTGGATCTTGTTTCTTAGTGTCTTCATATGGAGCTATCTTTCTCCTATATAATTCGAGCATAGCACACATGAACGCTCCAATTGTCTTATCATAGTTGTCATAGTTTTCTCCTTCATGCTTCAAGAACCATACTGCAAGCTGAGTCATACAAAAGTTTAACTCACCAGAAGTCTCTGGCCCTGATGTTAATCCAAGTTGATTAGATGCCTTTGAATAATCTATTGTTAACCTGTTTGCATCAACTTTAAGAATATATGGCATTATCTATTTTCTTCTCCTTTTTCTGACTATATGAAATTGTAGATCTGTTGATATTCAGGTGTACTAGCTGCTTTTTTAGCTAGATCGCTTCCATAGATTCTAGGCATGTGCCTACTAGAAATGATATCTTCTCTACCTGCACCAAACTTGTATATTTCATGCCCTAATATATTGAGTACGCTGTACTTTCTGTTTGACCATAAACATAGGTTGCTCCCATCTCGTTTCTCTTGCCAACTGATGGGTTTACCAAGCAATATCTCCGGATTTGGCCTAAGCTGCGCTATTCTACCCATCTCAGGATATTGTATGAATTTATCTAAGTTAACTTTCATGATTCCAATATTCATATATTTTTCTCCTGTAAATGGTGATTTCTTATACCATGGCCACAGTTTAAACACAAGTCTTTACAAAGGTCACAACGTACACCTTCGTAATATTCACACGCTTCACATGTTTCACATTTCGTCATTTTCTATACTTCTCTTTAAACCTTTTGATTAGTTCGAGCCATTCATCCTCTTCATTATTCCACATGAAAAGTTCAATTTGCTGCTTCCTACCATAATCATCAGCCAGTGATTTTACAGAGTCTAATTTTTGACTTACTATATTTATTAATAATTGACCTAATCTCATATCAGGAGATTCTAACCATACTTCTTTGATAGCAGCTAAGATTTTGGGTATTCTATTAATATTTCTCATATTCCCAACTTCATCCTCATTTTCCAATACCACTTATAACTATTAGATGCTTTGTTATATCTAAAGAATAACCAATGTCTATAATCTTCTTTAGTGTATGGTAGTATATATTTTCCCCAACTTGTTCTGTTCCACATGCGCTCATAACCATAATACCATCCAATATGCACCATTTCTAGGAACGCTGATATTGTAAACGATATTGTCAATGCTCTGGTCCACAGCCACAATCCAGAGAACATTAGAATCGGAGTTAATATGAGAGAGTCGAAAGGTATTGTAAACAGTCTATATCCTAAGGCCTTGATGATACTGCGTTTTACTGAGCTACTCATTCCATTTTTCCTCAAGTATGCCTTTCCACTTATCTCTGAGATTCTTTATTCGTGTACTTAACATAAGATATGAAGGAGTTTCATGAGTTATCCAATCTATGAAACTTTTCAATGTGCTAAACTTAGTTTTTATCTCTTCTACTCCCGATGGTCCAAGATATGGAAATCCACCTACAATATATTCTGCTTGTTTTGCTGGGGTTAAGTCAGGTGATGCAGACGGCCTTAGTTTGATGGGCATTCTTTTAACTTTTCCAGTTATATCTCTGAGTCTCTTATCAATCCACCACATAGACCACATCTGATTGTTTACTGGAATTATTCGCACTCCAAATTTATCTACTGCATCTATGAATCCTACTAAACTACGTTCGTTAAAGTGGCTACGATATTTATTCTTTAAGCTGAATGTCCATGCCCAGCTTCCCTCTAGAAGTATATAGCTATCATCTGAAAGCTGACGCATGGCTTTTAGTTGATCTATTAAGCTCCCGTCTTTAATAGATCTGATGAAATCTGCTACGGTTTTACGTTCGATCACCGTTGGAAAGTCTTTATTTGTCCATATCAAGAAATCTACTGGAATGGATTGTTTAGATACTTTCCAGCCGAATTTCTCTAAACCTTTTGAGAAGGATTCTAGGCTTTTTTCAGGGCGTACAATAATATTATAGATACTCTCTTCTGGAGTTTGCCCATCAACCAAGCCTAGAACGCTCCAAAAGAAAATTATCTAGCTAATATCATTCTGTATGTAATATTGATCATATGGTGATTTCATGTGGAACCGTATCGGTTGATATGTTTCTTTTAGAAACAAATCTTTCCCGGGTGTAAGATGAAGATGAAATATGATAAGTTAAAATGTAAAGGTAGAAGTAAAGAAATGAGAACAGGCCAAAATGAAGTGATATTTCGATATAAATTCCTAGATGGATCAGCAGTTGGATTAAGATATGGAGTAATTTCAAGTAACAATGATATAGTGAACCATGTTTTTTTGGGCGTAGAATGAGATGAAATGTGTGGAGTGCAGTTTGTACCCTTGCATTTACGTAATATTCGAGAATCTGTTCAAATTTGAAAAATGGCTTTCTGAGGATAAAAATCGGTGGAATCAGTTACCATGGCAATAGAACTGTCAGAAGGCCTTCATGAAGCATTGAAGCTGGTAGCATCAGAACATTGTATTAAAAAAGGAATGAACCTAACTATATTAGACAGAGAAATTGTGGATGGCCATGGATTTTACACATTTCAAGGTTCAAAAGCTCCACGTGCAACGAAAGTCTTCCCTAATGGAACAATCTACTGTTCATGTGACGGATTTAGATTTCACCACATGGCAGAGAAGAAACAATTATGCTCACATTTAGTAGGATCTATGGTTGATATGGCTAATCATGGAGTGGACGTTCCACAAATCATATCGAAAATGATAATGGGATAAATATGAACAATAAATATATAATTAAAGCGGAGCATCCGTTGCTCAGAGCTGGATTGACTATAGAAACTGAATCAAGTGAGAAGTATCTACCTAAAGTAACTACCACACTTCTCGAGAAGATCCGTGAAATAAATGAGTTGGAAATGGACAATGCAAAGAAAGCATAAGCCTACCATGGATGAGCTAGGGGCATTTGCTGATTGGCCAGATGTAGAACTTGTATTATCAGATAGCTTTGATCCGTGGTATGTAAGATTAGCTCATAAAGTTGTAAGGCAATTTGAAATTAGAAGGACATGGAATAGAGTTGAAAGGATAGTTGACACAATTAGTAAAATCTGATCTGGAAAATATCAATTCCCTTATTGAGGGATATGATACTCAAATACCACTTGCAGTATATGGAGTGGCTAAAACGGGGAAGACCCTATTTGGCATTCAAGAATCATTCTGGCTTATGAAACAGACTGGTAAAAATGCACTGTTCTTTTCTACTGAAATTGGAATAGATAGATATGTAGAGAAATGGGAACCAGTGTTCAGGGAGAAGTTCAAAGTACCAGACACACTCAAATTTATTATTAAAGAATGTCCTCCTCAAGACGGACACCTAGTGCTGATTTTAAAAGAGTTCGGTAAACATCTGAAAATGGAAATGAGTGAGCATGGAAAAGTGGACATTAGTTTCTTGAAGAGAGACGATGAAAGTCCAATTGAGAAATTAATAACTAAAGAGAATATTGGTATTCTAGTAATTGATTCACTTACAAAACCATTCAAATCTGAGGAATTTGCTGGTGTACTCAAGAATCTGCCTTCTCGAGCAACAGGAGTAACCATATGGCTAAATGCAATCCATACCCTCACATTGAAACATAAGCTACTGACATTTGTAACTCATCATGCATCTCTTGATCCAACGAAACCATACGCATTAGCTTATATGACAGGTGGATCTGATATCAACTATGATTTCAAAATACAAATTTACATGGAGCAGAGTAAATCACTTCAATATTCTAATATGAGATGGGTTCATTTAGTTAGATTCCTCAACGTCAAAGAATGGGCTAAGAAAACCAGACTGTGGGTTGATAACGGTGGATATAAAGACGTAGATGAAGCATTTGTTCAGGCTGAAATGAAGAAGCGAGCAGAAGAAAAGAAAGAGAAAGAGAAATTATATAAGGAATCTAAACAAAAGAAAGATGTAAAGAAATTGGAAGATAGCGGTAAACATGATGTGTCAGTTAAAGATGAGGAAAGCGATAAAACATGAAAGATTCACGCATTATGGCAGTTGGAAAGGATCACCGCTCTGGTAGATTGTACTTTTCAGAAAAATATAGAAATGAAAGTGAATATGCACTATCAGACAATTTAGAAGAGAGGATATTAGTAGAAGCATGTAAATCACTTAAAATGAAAGGTGTTGAACTACATGACGCTACTTCTGTGTTAGTAGGCAGTTCTCATGGTAGTTTAATTCCCAAGAATCTTCTCAAATTGGATTTGAATATTGAGGTAAAGGCTGAATTGATAAATGCTAAGAAATTTTTTGATGAAAAACATAAGTACCTCATGTGTAAGGACAACTAATATTAGGTGTTTTAGTTGGATGATTCGCAAAGAGCATTAGTAACTATTGAAGAGTTTAGTCGTAAGTCTGGATATAAATATGGGATGACTGATGATAAGATAGGTGTACCAAGGCACGTACTAAAATATTTAAAAGATGAGAGACTGATATTTCAACGCAAGGCAGGAAACGGACACGTATATTGGTATCTAACAGATAAAGGCAGACTCACTGCTGGATTGGCACATAGACAACAGTTACCTGAAAGTAAATTGATTACTACATGTGCAAAGTGCAGTGAACTCGGAACAGTACCAACACAGAAATCAATGGATAGAGCACGTAAATTAATGTTAGAACTTGGAAAGATCGGGTTGACTCCTGAGGAATTACATTTGTTAGAACATTCTACACAAGGCAGCTAAGTTGAGAGACATTGTAATAGGATATATTGCAGCTATGGTGGATGGCGAAGGTTCTATCTATATAACCATTCATAGGCGTAAAGGATATAGAGTTGGATTTGATCCATGGATAACTGTAAATAATACTAACACTAAAATGTTGAAGTGGATCAAAATAGCTGTTAATGGAGGATATATAGTAGAAAGAAGACAGCGTGGATTTCCTAATAGAAAAATATGTTATGTACTGAGATTTTCTTCAAATGTGATAAGAGCATTGTTACCTAAGCTTATGTATGCTTTAATAATTAAGAAACGACAGGCTTTGTTGATGATGGAATTTATGAAACATAAACATGTTGGTGGGATTTTATCAGAGAAAGATTATAAATCCCAACAAAGAATCTATATTAAGATGAAATCATTGAATGTTAGAGGGATTAAAGTGGAGCATGCACAAAATGGAATATAAAGATCTTGGAGAACATATAGCTGCACTAACCGGATGGTTAGTTGAAAACGTCAGAAAGAAATATTTGAAAGGTAGCATAGAACATGGAGACAAATTATGGCGCAAACCAATCATACCAGAAATCATAGGTGAAATACTAGATCTGTCAGTGTACGGATTTGCTATTCATGAACAGCTAAATGAAATAAAAGAATTAGCACGTGAAGGATTTGAAGCACATAGTGACCCTACAACACCTGCAGAAGTATATCAAACCAGATGTTTGCTCAAGATTTGGAACATACTTGAGTTTGGAAATAAAGAAGGAGTAAAGGAAACTGGTAGGTAATGGGCGAGTGGAAAAGTTCATGTACACATTTTGGTTCAAAGTTAATACATTACACACCAATAGATCAGTTAGAGGTTTGTCCAGAATGTTGCCCATATTGCATCTTGAAAATATTTCATGAAATTATATCAGATAAAAATAGATTAGATTATTGGGGGAAAGGAATGAAAAAAGATGGCACTTAGAATATATTTAGCTGGTTATATTGGAGCAGACCCAGCAAGCTTTGAGTGGAGAAATGAGGCAGAAATTATTATGCGACATGACAACGTTGAACTTGTTAATCCAGCTAAGAACAAATTAGATGAGGCACTGCTATCTAAATATAAAGGCAATGAGAAAGCTCTATATGCACAATACACAAAATCTGACAGTTCAGCGGCAATATTCGTCCCGAAGTCATACTGGGAAGTAAAGAAATCGGACATAATTATTGCCAATTTTGACATTACTGATAAAGATAGGCCAATGGTCGGAACCTTGTTTGAAGTGGCTTGGGCATTGGAAGATATGAAACCTGTAATAAGCATATGTAAATCTCCAGACACAAATGTATATGCAAAGCACCCGTTTATAAAGAGAGGAACCACAGTATTTGTAGATAATATAGAACAAGCGTGTGGATTGGTAAGAGATCATTGGCTATAGGTGGTGATTGATATTGAGAATTTACGTAGCTGGACCATATAGACCTAAGACAGAAGATGTACACGAAGCAGTTAGACTTGCTGCACATAACACAAATAAAGCTATATCAGTTGGATTAGAACTAATGAAGCGTGGACACATAGTGTACATTCCACACTTGTCACACTTTATACATACTCATCCAGAATGCGATCGAGAATATGGATGGTATGCATTTGACAATAGCTTTATAAATTACTGGGCAGAGGCACTATACTACATTAGTGCTAGTTATGGAGCAGATAATGAACGGAAATTAGCAGAAAGACTTAAACTCAAAATATTTACGAGTATGGATCAAGTGCCAGTAGAACAGGTTGAGTGGAACAAAAAATGATGGGATGGCACATATTAGCTTTCATGTGGCCAAATGTACCAATAAGTCTGGATCATATAGCATGTAAGTTAATTTGTGTGTTTTGTGGTAGAGAAGTGGGGATGATCGGTAGGGTATTATGTGGTTTGGAGACATTCAACTGTCCATATAGATGTGGGTTTGTAGCTGATGTAAAATCAGTAATTCAAACCAGCTCCCTCGGATAATATTGAAAATGATGGTGGCAATTTGAGTGTTATACTACATGGTGAATGTAAAGTAAACGGTGACCATGTAGTTGTGCACGATGGTGAACTTGATTGTTCGAAATGTATTTACTGTTGTGAGTTTGTGATGGATAAATGACGCTTATATGCAACGATTGTAAGAACATCTTTGTAGACGCTGGCCCACGTAAACACCGCAGTATTAAAAGATGCCCATCGTGCAGCTCTGGAAATCTAATAGAGAGAGGAGTAAAGGGAACTGATGTTGACTGGGGATTAATGCCACATAGGGAAATCAGAGATTTCAACTGGGAAGATATAAAATCAGGCGTAATGAAATTCTATAAAATATCCACAGTGATTGTAGGTGGTGGACAATTCGCAAAGGATAAGGTTGTTCTATTCTGTCCATCTTCAACTCCTCATACTAGAACTGAACTATTGATAGTTGATGCTCCCTTTAAACCATACTTCTTCATAAACGCTGGAGAATATGAATCCAATAAAATACCAGTTACAGCATCAATTAAGAGTAAAGGTGGAAACATCATTGAGAAGTTCGATGGTACTCAATCGATGTCACATGAACCAGTATTCAAAGTGGAATTTCCAAATGACGGATCGAGAAATACGTGCTTCTATGCAGTATCAGCTCTTGGAGTAAAAGTATATGATAACATGCCTCTTGCTCAACGAATACAGATGGATTTGGGGATATCAGTAGGTTCACTTCCAACAAAGCTGTATTGGGACATTGAAACAGATCCTCATAATTTTCCAACACCACAAAAGGCAATAAGCAGAGTTATCCTCATATGTGCGTGGGACAATGAAGGTAATAAATTCAAGTTCATATTAAATCAAGAAGATAACGTTCAAGAGGCAATTGAATTAAAATCATTCTTCAAACTTGCATTTCAATATAGCACATGCATAGGTTTCTATAGCGACAGATTTGATACACCGTACACTCAAGCTAGAGCAGATTATTTAGGTATTGCTTGGAAATGGTACTTTATTAATTCCATGGACATGCATGCAATTTACACTAACATACAGGGAACGGACAGAGAAGGAGAAAAATATGATCTAGATACTATAGGATTCAAAGAATTAGGAATCAAGAAAATACCAAAGAAAGACATCATGGAGCTGTATAGATGGTATAAAGAAGATCAACAGGCACTAATAGATTACTGCAATCGAGATGTTGAAATAATACATGGACTAGATAAGAAATTTCAGGCAATAGAAACCAGATTGTTTGCGTGTGATCTTACGTGCGTTAGGCCAGATGCAAGGGTAACTTGGATTAATGGTATTGAATCAGTGTTAATGCAACAAGGATTGCTTGAAACTCCACGTACAGTAATGCACATATTAACGTCTAAAGAAAGGAAAGATATACCAGATACTTATGAGGGAGCAATGGTTAGACCACCGGACCCGGGAATGCATGAATGGGTAGTTGTATTAGACTTCAAATCAATGTACAATAGAATTATGCAGACATGGAACATAGGATTAGATACAATGGATAAAGACGGAGACATACACACTCCACAAGCTAGATTCAAAAGTTCACCAATCTCGCTATTTGTAAAGGCATTGGTTAGGTTAGAGCAATATAGAGAAATGTTTATAATTCAGCGTGATCAGTTTACTCCGTACTCAGACATGTGGAATCAATATTACAACAAGCAATATATTCTAAAGAGATATGCAAACGGAATCTACGGTATGTTTGGTTCTAAGGACTCCAATCTGTACAACTATGATGCTGCTCTAAGTGTGACTCTCACTGGTCAAGAATGTATCAAAGCGGCAATTAGAGAATCAGAAAAATTAAATAATAAAGTAATTTACGCTGATACAGATTCAGTATTTCTCATAGTACCGGAAGACAAGAGAAATCTGGAAGACGTGCTTGCATGGTCAAAAGATCTACTCAGTAAAATATCAGACGGAATCGGCCAACATATGAAGGATGAATTTGGAGTAGTTACACCCAAGATTGATATTGAAATAGACAAAGTGTTTACCAAACTAATGTTCACTCCTGCAGCAAAGAAATATGTAGGGTGGTTACTATGGCGTGGTTCAATAACAAACCCATCATTCATGTGTAAGAAATGCAGCAAAACAAGTCTGGCTAGTGAAATATTAGAGATACCAGAGAAGGAGTATCAACGTCAAATATCAAAAGTAACAAATATTGAAGATATTACATTCTCAATCATGCAACATGGGGCAATCTGTCCGAAATGTAGTGGAGCAATTGACACTAATCCAAAGTTATATGTATACATCTCAGGGTTTGAAACCAAACGTGGTGACTGGACAAAGTACGCTAGAGATCTTCAAAGAAAACTATTCGATATGAAACTTGAAGAGTTACCAGAACAAGAACAATTAGATTGGGTTAAAACCTACGTAGTAGCACTATATCAAGGAGCATGTGATAAGGACATAGTATTTACTAAAGCCGTAAGACAAAGACTAGATGACTACAAGGCAAATCCACAACACGTGAAAGCAGCAAAGATGTGGGAGAAGAGAACGGGACAAAAGGTTAGAGTAGGTCAATACATGTCGTATTATGTGATCAATGGAGCAGGGGAAGTATATCCAATCATTGAACATGGTGAAAGTGTTGAAGTTAGTAGAGGAGCATATGATTATGTTTTCGATCATCAAATATACGGAATTCTTGAAAGACTAGGATTCAAAGAGCACGAAATAGAATCAGTAAGATACGGTGGCCAAAGTCAATTGTCAACGTGGAGTTAATATAAATGAAAATTAGGCTTCGTCAAGTTGGAAGTTCTTTAGTTAAAGAAAATCCACGAGATTGGGATTTGCTTTTATTTATACCTGATGATGTTTTCAGTAAATTATATTTGGAACCAAAAAGGTTCTTAGAAGAAGGAAAAACAGGAGCATGGTCTAGTGAGCGTTGGGATTGGGCTAAAGATTGCGTAGAAATTGGAAGGACTTTAGCTAATATATCTAATAAGAACATTGATTTCAAAATATTTCCTGAATCATTGGAGGTTATTTGAAATGGTATATGGAGAAAGTTTTATATCTAACCCTGTAATATTGACCATATTGACTTGTGAACATAATATGAAAGCTAGAAACCATGATCCATCAGAAATTCACATGTCACAAGAGGGATTAGAGAGGTTGATTAAATCAATGCCAGATATGCGTGTTGCTCAATACTGGGGATTACCTGACAGTTTTCTAGGAATGAAGATCTGTAGGAATCCACGATTGGGAAATTCATTTATCATGAAGGCCTATGCGTATGATAATAGTGACATCTTACTCGAGATGAGTGGAGGAATATTACCAGATGAATCTACAAGAACTGAGTAATTTAGTAAGAGGTACGAACTCTAAGAACGGATGGCCGGACATTGAGCCATGGGGAACTAGAACCAAACGGCACACAAATCTACCAGATGAAATTACAGAGATATTTGTATCTCTATCAAAGGCGTTGCAATCATACCGCAAGTCCGATAGGCAGAAATGTACTGAGAATATATATAGAGCTGAGATCAGACTCGATAAGCTGAAACGTAGAATTACATTAGATAATTCAATTTGGGAAAACAATGTGGGTCATACGATACCAGTGTTAATGTTACTTGTGGCTACTGAGGTATCTGAAGCAATAGGAGCGTACTATGATAATAGCAAAGAAGAGTTTGCTAAGGAATTGGCCGATATAGCCATTAGATTGCTTGATGTGTCAGGTTACTTGGACATTGACTTAGAAAAGGAGATTGTTGAGAAGAACGAGTTCAATGCAACAAGAGGATATAGACATGGAAATAAAAGAATCTAAATATGATACTTGGCTTAAGACACAGCCATTTATTTCATTTAATGAGCATGGATGGATAGTTAGAATTGGAAGATTTGTGATGTTCGCTCACTGTCGTATGGCAGATATATGGACACCAGTTAGATGGCATATTAATATTACCCTTGGATGGTTGAAACGTGGTTTAGAAGAAGACGAGATGATACCGTCTATTCCATTTACACCATTTGATGAGAAATGGTTCTGGAATGAGTACAGAAGATTTAGGCCTTTAGAGTGGGAAATGGGAAAACGCAGATGGGATTTCAAATATAGGCGTACTACTCCACGGTGGAAGTTTTGGGAGAAGTATCCTCAGTATGAGGTAATCTATAATGGTTGATACGAGAAATCGTGCACAGAAAGTAACAGAACTAGTGAACCTTCTTAAGGTAAGTTGTGCACATCATACTATTAGGCATGAAATGAATCTATTAGGTTGGAAACGTTTTGAACTTGATGGTATGGGAGATGAGAACGACAGAGATATATTTATTCATCCAGATTTTGATTTTGTAGTTAAAGTGGACAATCCAGATCATAAACATAGATTCGGAAATCAAGTGCGCTGTGAATGGGAAGTTTGGAAATCATTTCATAGAGGTAGATTTGGAAAATATCTAGCTATAATATACTGGCATGGTATGATTCGTGGGTGTGAATCTTTAGTGATGGAGAAGTTAGATGTTGAAGATGAGGAATATGGTCATAGTGGAGCTAGCAATACAGATGTAAATTTTGCTGGTCTGTTGTCTGAGGTATTTGCTATATGTGAAACTCAAGTTGGAAAAGATCAATACGGAATGAAAAAAGCATTGGATTATGGATTTTGAGTGATAGCGATGCTTGGGAGAACAAAAGATAAATCAAATAGATCAAAATACGACTACTATATTACTCCAGATATAGCTGTTATAGAATTATTGAAAAGAGAGAAGTTTGATGGTTTAGGATGGGAACCTGCATGTGGAAATGGAGCAATTAGCAAATTCTTTAAAAATATAATAAATACTGACATAAGGCCAAACATTATGATTGGCGATGGCGGGATTGATTTTCTAAAGTACAGTCGTCAAGTAGATTATATTATTACCAATCCTCCACATAGCTTATCACTTGCATTTGCTAGGCATGCATTAGAATGTGCTAGTAAGGTGGCGTTGTATCTATCAATAGAATTTCTTGAGAGCAAGAAAAGGTATGAATTTTTCAGGCAGAATCCACCAATAAGAATATATGTATTCTCTAACAGAGTGCCATATGGGATTGAAGTGAATGGTAAAGTTGAATGGCATAATCAGCAAAGATGTGATTGCTGGTTTATATGGGAGAAGGGATTTAAAGGATCACCAACATTAGATTGGGTATTGTGTGACACTTAAAATGACAGATATACCAAATTCAGTATTAGTTGAAATTGAAAAGAGGCGATTGAATACTAAATTAAAAGTTGATAGTAAAGAATGGTGGGAGATAGTTAAAATATCATACCCATTCCATCATAGAATACATTTTGAAGATCCTCTAAAATTCAAAAGTATGGCCACTTGGTTTGTAAACAGCATGGGCAAAATTAACTGGTATAAACCGGGATACAAGCCGTGGTTCAGGTTGCCTACTAGAGATGAATTCTTGAAAGATATGAGTAAGAAGTGTGGGATTGCTAACATAGAAACAGAGAATGAAGTATTAATAGCGTTAACAGATGAGTGAATTGAATGGACTATGCACCATATTGGCTTGCGCATTTGAGGCCACATAATGATCCATACATTTTCCCTAGACAAGTTGCAGAGCCATGGAGAAGCATAGTAGTAAGTGAAGAGCAATATGTAAATTGGATTTTGAAAAGAAATGGTAAGAAGGAATGCTATACAGCAGTATATAGTCAAGAGGCCAGAAGAAGAGGCATAATTGACACCGTACTTACAGATATTGATGATGTTGTATATGGGCTAAAATTATGGAGATGGATGCTCCTATCTGACATTCATCCACGAGCAATGTATAGTGGTAAGGGAATACACCTATTCATGGATTTCAAGCCAATAGTGTTGAAAGATCCTGCTCAGTGTATAAGAGATTGGGCTGATAAGTTGCCCATGAGAGATGTAATGAAAGTTGACATCGACACTAAGAAAGGTAAACCTATAATTGACCCAACTGTAATAGGAGATATAAACAGATGCACCAGAATACCGTACACCTTTAATACTAGGGTGAAACCGTTGATGAGCTTCTATTTACCAGATGATGTTGATGAGGCCGAGAAATTGATAGATAGTTATGTGTATCGTGATATTATAAGGCCACCGGGGATAATGCCGATCTTTCATGATAATGTGCCATTATCTCAAGAGTTGTTAAGAATTGATTCTACTCCACCTGTAAGATATGGAGACACAAGAAAAGAATTAATATCGCCACAATTCAAATCTATGATGCACACTCAAATGTTAGACACATATCCAGCATGCATACGTGAATACATAGAGACAATAAGGGATACAGGTGAACTTGATCACTATCAGAGGTTGCAACTGGTCACGTTTCTGAATAGAATTGGATATGACGAAGACAGTATAGTACAACTATTTAAGGAACATGCAAAAGATTTCAGCGAAAGAATAACTAGATATCAAATTAGATATGTCATTAGACGCAACCTAAAAGTAAGAGGATGCGTGAAGGCCATACAAATGGGCATATGTCCTTTCAAAGGTATTGAAGATGCAAATTCAAAATGTCCATATTTCCCGAGTATGAACTGGTGGACATAAATTGACAAATGTATATCATACATTGAAATGTTGCGGTTGTGGAAAACTAAATAAAATAAATAAATCAGGTGCAGATAAGCTACCATATAAACTATGGATCGTTGAACCATCAAGTTGGAATCCACAATGGCATTTTGTAGTACAACATTCGTTTTGTTCTAAAAATTGTCTAAAAGAAACGTGGATGTGCGAGTGGTGGTAAATATATGACATTTGAATCGTTAGCTAAATCCATAAAGAGACAGCATACATGCTCTGAGTGTGGATTTGATTGGATCTATCTAGGAGAGGAATATGGGTGGATTAGCTGTGTGTGTGATAATCCTAAGTTGAAGAAGTTAATTGATGAATCTGTGAGGGTGGATTGATTGGTTACATGGTGTGAAAATGGAAGAGTATATTTGACTGGAGGAGAACAAATAGTTTTATTCTGTAAGTCCAGATTCAAAACGTGGGAAGAATATCTAGAAGATGTAATAGGAAGGCTGTGGGTACATGGTGAAGATTGGGCTAGGTCATGGCAATTACCTGCAGGAAAACTTAGAGCTTTTGAAGAGAGACATCATATGAAATTTTTGATCAAGCGTGATAAAATCATGTGGAAACCTAGAAACATACCTAGATTGACAAAACGAAGAATAAGGCAATTTACCTATAATATGGGTACGTTTTGGATTAGTTGGATGAGATATAATGGTGGTGGTTAATTTGGAAGAAGAGCCAGACGGACAGTGGTTTTACAAAGGCCATATGGGAGCTATGTTTCCGGTAAATAAAGTTCCTAGACATGAACTAGAGGAATCAAAAACAAGATTATTTTGGGTAGAGGAGCCAACTGCTTCGTTATTCATGGAAGCATGTGACAAAAGCGATAAAGGAGATTTCTTCGGTGGATATCCAAAGTAAGTATTTCATATGGGAATATATTAATTCCACCTTTCTTTTTAGAAAATGATAATGGTGAATTGAGGATGGCAATGAAAACAGATGTAGAAGACCTATATAAGAGATATGGTATAACTGCCGCAGAAATTCAAGAATGGGCTAAAACCAAAGCTAATATAGTCAACAATCCAATTATTCAAGCTATTATGTACATTAGAGAGAGCAAAGGCATTGGAACAGGAGACTTCAACGTATTTGGTATATCAGTACCAGAATCAACTACAAGTATAAAATACCTAGTACCAGACAAGATGCTTAAAATTAAAGGATTTATCCCAGCTAGAAGCAGATCTAACTCATATATCGGATGTCCACAGTGCAAGAAGAAACTTGATGAAGATGGCATGTGTCCAAAGTGCAACGAAATTGTAACTCCAACTGAATATATGTTTGAAGATTGGATAGTCGGTGACGACTCAGGTGAAATCGTAACAGCATCATTTCCGCCAAACATTGTAGGATCAGGGTTAGACTTAGAGAACAAATATGTAACACTAGTTGGAATGCTAGAGATCTCAGAATACAACGGAAGGGAACAGAGAAGGTTCAACGTCAAGAAGATCCTGACTGATGATAAGGTTTCAGTTCCAGAGAAACCGAAGTCAGGGTTTGCAGACTCAAAGGTTACTGCACCACTTCCCGGTTCAGCAGGAGATGTCACATTGATCAAAGAGAACGAATCAAAACAACTACGTAGCATTCTAAAAGTATTCAACCCTAGCATGAAGAGCAACCTAGAGAACTGGCATAAGAAGAACAAGTTCGTAACTCCACTGGAAGAATTGTTAGTAGCAGTTGGGGCCAAAGTAGTTAAAGACAGTAGCGGTATAGATCAAGTATCAATCTAGGAGAATCAAATGTCAGGACTAAATAGCACAGAACAAGATTCAATTATAATAAAAAATCTAGAAAAAATACGTAGAAATATCAAGGAAATAATTGAGATGGAATTAAGAGGACTCTCTATTTCAAGTAGAAAATCGATTGTACGTAGCACAATCAATTATTTGCTTGATGCATATTAATCTTTATAGGTTTATGTGTCATTTACTGACACTAAAACACGGTGAAAAATATGAGTAATAATAAATTAGATTGGTCAAAAATTACGTGTGAGCACAATCACACCATAAATCTGCATCCCGCTTGTTTTTTGAGAATGCTTGCTAGATTTAAAGGTAAAGATAAACCTGAGTGGTACAAATTAGCTAAAGTAGGATATTTTGATATTGAAAGTGCTAATCTAAAACCTGACTTTGCATGTATGTTCAGTTGGGCAGTTAAAGAACAAAATGGTAATATAGTTACTGATGTCATGATAGGGGCTGATCCGTTTAAAGGGAATCCTAAAACAGATTTCCATTGGGATAGGCAGGATAAAAGGATATTAGACTCTCTCTGTAAGGAACTCGTAAAGTACGACATTATTATCACCTATTATGGGTCAAGATTCGATTTGCCTTTTAGCCGAAGTAGATCGCTATACTGGGATCTTCCATGGCCCAATTATGGTGGGGTATATCATCTTGACATGTATTACGTTGTGAAGAATAAACTCAATCTATCGAGCAATAGACTAGAGAATGCATGTGATTTTCTAGGAATTAAAGGTAAAACCCCAATAGAAAAGCAAACTTGGCGTGAGGCTCATTTTGGAAGACCCGAATCAATGGCTAGGATACTTGAACACAACATAGCAGATGTAGAAATACTTGAAATATTGCATAGGCGTTTAGAACCATTTATTAGGGGAACTAAGACATCAATTTGAGTGATACAAATGTCAATAAAAACAGTGTCGTTGTTTAAAGAGTATAGATGTGTGGATTGTGGTGAAGTTCTACAAAATTGGAGCATACTGGAAGATCATTTAAGTAGAACTAGTCACAAAAACTATGATAGTATTAGTTGGATGAGGGTATATGAAGAATGAGTAAAACAATGATATTTAGTCACGTAGATGCTGATGGGATATTATCGGCTAGAATAACCCAAATGGCAATTCCGGACAGCGTAGTTAAATTCCAACATTGGACCAAATTTGGTCTTGATGAAGATACTAAACTAGAATTGTCTGTACAAGAAGGAGAAGATAAATTCGATAACTTTATATTCCTAGACCTAGGTACTGACATAGAGAGCATTGAAAGAGCCTCTGAATTACACGATTTAACAGGAGCATCAATAACTTGGCTAGACCATCACCCAACTGATCCGCAAGTTCTAAGGCAATATCAGGGTAATAAAGATTTCAACATAGTCAATACACCAGATACCTGTACATCAACTATGGCACATGAGCTATACAGCGTTGGAGTACCAGAAGAAGTAAGCAAATGGCAAGATTTGTGGGCTGTGCTCGGTACATATGGAGATGTAGCTCAAGACACAACCAGAGGCAAATTGCTA
>Ga0187878_1002233_pt1 | contig 17506 bp, 16 predicted proteins | sample June2016WEW_17_1_FD_132979 | JGI IMG/M metagenome (GOLD analysis project Ga0187878, IMG submission 132979) | Peatland microbial communities from SPRUCE experiment site at the Marcell Experimental Forest, Minnesota, USA - June2016WEW_17_150 | ecosystem: Environmental > Terrestrial > Soil >...
GCCTGAAATGCTTTGGACAAGGCATGTTGAGAACAACCTCGTCAGTAAAATAAATGAGGTGGTAAGTCGAGATTTAAAAAAAATATATTGATTTAATAAAAAATACTTTGGAATTGTGAATAGGATTGAAGTTCCGCAAAATGGGTTCTCTGGGCTGGGAGGTATCCGCCCTAGGCTTTGGCTGCATGAGGCTCCCACCCTGAGCGCGCATTTAGGTTTAGAAAACCTGTTTTAATTAGATTGTTTTTCTCAAATTTATCATGGCCAAATTGCTTTTCTAGCTGGCACTTCCGAGTATCATTGAATCCCAAACTTTAATATTTAAAATAATCATAGATTTCAAGGTTAGAGTCAAAGAATTACATTAAGCTCCACTATAATAAAATAAATGAACGTATGTGAACGATCATGTCCATTAACAAGGCCCCCTCGATATCGGGCATAGTTAGACCGGGTTTTGAGACCGTAAAAGAGGCCTTCATTGAGAACTTCACCCATAGAAACGAACTGGGAGCCGCCTGTTGTATGTATCACCGAGGGGAAAAAGTAGTTGACCTATGGGGCGGCGTACGAAACAAGGCTACCGGTGAACCTTGGGAAGAGGATACGATGGTACTCGTGTTCTCGACAACGAAGGGCATGTCAGCTCTCACTATGGCCCTCGCCAACTCGAAGGGCTTGTTGGACTACGAGGAACATGTCAGCACCTACTGGCCGGAGTTTGCCCAACAAGGCAAGGAGAAAATAACGATCCGGCAGCTGCTGTCTCACCAAACCGCATTATTCGCATTCGATGAGCCAGTGGATAAAAAAGTGGTCGCAGACCTCGATCGCTTGGCCGCGATAATGGCGAAACAGAAACCAGCCTGGGAGCCCGGAACTCGCCAGGCCTATCACGCCATCAGCCTCGGGTTTTATGAGGGTGAACTGCTTCGCAGAGTAGATCCACTCCATCGAAGCCTAGGACAATTCTATCAGGACGAAATTGCATCACCGCTAGGCCTCGACTTCTACATCCGCCTCCCAGAGGACATCTCAAATTCAAGGCTAGCTACAATCCAGAGGTTCAATCCAGTTACATCGATTTTTAGCGTCGGATCCTCAACGATGTTATTCGCATCGATGAATAAGCACTCACCACTATACAGGGCGATGTTTGAGAACCCGGGACCGTGGCTGCCTATTGATAAGGAGCGTATCTATGCCCGTAACCTTGAGGTGCCATCGGAGGGTGGCGTGGGAACTGCACGCGCGATCGCACATGCCTACAGCGTATTCGCGACCGGTGGACACGAACTCGGATTACACCAGGGGACTCTGGAAACTCTAAAGGCGTCTGCTATCCCACCACTAAATGGATTTTACGACGAATGCTTGAAGAAGGAGATGGAATTTTCACTCGGTTTCCTTAAGCCCAGTAAATTATACCCTTTTGGCAGTTTGAGCGCTTTTGGGTCGCCGGGAGCTGGGGGGTCCTTCGGGTTTGCTGACCCGCAGACTGAGGTGGGATACGCGTATGTCTGCAATCGGATGGGTGCGAAACAAGGGGGGGATCCGAGGGAGTTAGCGCTTCGGGACGCATTCCACCGAGCGATTAATCAAACAGTTATCTAAATAGCGTAAAAATGCATTCTTGTTTTAAAATTAAATATATAGTGCTTGAATGTTATCTAATTCCATTATGATTGAAATTACCAAGTTAATTTCATGTTTAAAACCGTATCCTTCAATCACCCGAATCTATTATAGATATTAGGATACGCCTTCACTAGCGCCAGATTAATGCGTAACACATTCACGTAGGGGCTGCCGAAGACCCAGAAGACGCCCTCCTCGTTCTTATTGACGATGTTAATCAACAGATCCCCCGAGATTCCGGTGGCTTCCTGTATTCTTGGCATCTGTGAGTACGCATCTTGGAGCGTTATATCCGGGTCGACGCCTGAGGCTGAACCACCCCTTGGGTGGAAAAAGGTGGGTGAAGTGAAATTCTGTGCTATGAGAACCGAGCCCACGCTGCGTTGGCCAAGCTGCATAATCTCGCCGTTCGCTTGATATGGGAAGAGTGCTTGAGCCAAACCAGTGACAATTAGCGGGAATAATAAGCCACAGATCACAAGCGAGATCAATGCCAGTCTGATTACAGGCCTGTAATCAGACTTTTCATTTTCATTCATTTTTGAGGTCAAGTCAAGTCACCTTACATGTGGAACAGGGAAAGAAGGACATCAATGAGCTTGATTCCCACGAATGGGACGATAACACCCCCAACGCCGTATATCAGCGTGTTTCTGAGGAAAAGCGTCATCGTGTCAGAGGGTTTGAAGGGTATTCCCCTCATCGCTAGAGGAATGAGGAGGGGAATGATCAGGGCATTAAAGATCAGTGCTGAGAGAACAGCGCTGTGCAGGCCAAGTTGAAGTATGTTAAGCGCTCCCAGTTCCGGTATCGTCGCGGCGAACATGACCGGGACGATCGCGAAGTACTTGGAAACATCGTTAGCTATGCTAAATGTAGTCACTGCCCCGCGAGTCATCAGTAGCTGTTTCCCCAGCAGTATAACGTCAATTATCTTAGCAGGATTAGATTCAAGGTCAACCATGTTCGCCGCCTCCTTAGCAGCTTGGGTACCCGAGTTCATCGCCAGCCCGATGTCTGCCTTAGCCAACGCTGGAGCATCATTTGTTCCATCGCCGATCATCGCGACGATCCTCGATTGAGCCTGTTCCCTAAGCACAATGCCATACTTATCTTCGGGCTTTGCCTGCGGTACATACTCATCTATTCCCACCTCGGCGGCTATGCTCTTCGCGGTGAGGGGATGATCACCAGTGATCATGACGGGGCGAATCCCCATTAGCTTGACCGATTGAATCTTCTCCTCGATACCCGGCTTAAGAACATCCTTAAGCCTGATCATCCCGATCGCATCCCCATTCCTCGACATCGCGATCGGTGTATCCCCAGCAGCAGAGATGTTCTCCACGATGCCCTCAAGATCAGGGGGGAACATCTTAACCACCTTCTTGATCGCCTCAGGGGCACCCTTGATTATCTCGATCTCGTTAGCGGTGAGAGACTCACTCTCCTGCCCCCTGGTTTCGTCCGCGGATTTCCTCCGTAGCCTCCGCCTCCCACGACCCTCAACGCCCCCCTTCGGTAGCATGAAGCCAGAGTTGTGGACTATCTTCACCCCACTCGTGCGTGTGCTCGCCGAGAACTCGTAGACCTCGGAGAGGGCGAGCGCGTTCAACTCCCGGGGAATGAAACCCTTCTCGTAGGCCAACCTGATTATGCTTCGCCCCTCAGGTGTATCGTCCTGCCAGGACGAGAGAAAAGCCGCCTCCCCAACATCCCTCTCCGAGAAACCCTCCAATGGGATGAATTGAATCGCCTGTCTATTCCCCACAGTTATAGTGCCCGTCTTGTCAAGGAGTACAACATCCACGTCACCCGCGGTTTCTATAGCCCTCCCAGACTTGGCAACGATCTTCCTAACGTAGAGCCGAGAGATCCCGGAGAGGCCAATCGAAGGAAGAAGTGCGCCAATGGTAGTTGGTAGAAGGCAGACGTATAGCGCGATGAGCACTGAGAGATCTCCACCGAGGTTGAGGGTCACTGATAGGCCGATCAGTGAGAGGATGATTATGCTGAATATCGCGGTCAGGCCGATGAGTACAATTGTCACGGCCCGCTCATTGGGTGTCTTGGGCCTCTTGGAGGATTCAACCATCTTGATCATCTGGTTGATGTAGGTGTCTTCAGGGTCAACAGTCACCTTGGCGATTAAGGTGTCGCTCGTCATGATCGAGCCACCGATTAGGGCGTCTCCTGGTGCCTTGCGGACCGGAGTTGATTCGCCGGTGAGAAGTGACTCGTCAACCATGGCGATGCCCTCCAAGACGTCAGCGTCTATGGGGATGACGTCGTTCTTCTCCAGGGAGATCAGGTCACCCCTGCGAAGTTCCTTCGATGAGGTAATGATGACCTTTCTTGACCACTCCTCCGTCACGATCTTCCTGCTCGGCACCTCGCTTTCGAGTTTCCTGAGGCTGCTCGCGGTGTTCTTAGCCTGCTGCTCAGCTAGGGCGTCTGCTAGGGTGCTGAACCAGACCGTGATGATGAGTATTATCGAGACCTCGACGTAGAAGGCCCTCTCGTCTGGGTTAGCTAGAGGCGCAAAGCCTTGTGGGTATATGGCCATCGCCGCGACGATGAAGAACGTGATCTCAACTAGCAGCATGACTGGGTTTGCGGTGAGCGATATGGGGTTCAGTCTAGTGAGTGAATCGAGTAGTACCTTCCTTGAGGTAAAAGAACTCGGTCCCTCGCTGATTTGGCTCTTCGTCGTTACGTTTTCCATGTTTTCATCCTACCCTAATCCGTTTACGAGTCCTCTGAAGTATGACAGGATGGGACCTAGTGCGAGGAATGGGAGGAATGTCAATACGACTAGAAGCAGAATGGTGCCAACGAGCACTATTGTGAAAGTCATATTGTCTGTCCTGAAACCCACTTCGGTGCTCCGCTTCCTCCCAATCATGGAGCCGCCCAGGGCAAGGAGTAGGCCGATCGGAGCAAATCTGCCAATGAGCATCACCACCGCCGTTGAGACATTGAAGAAAACCGTGTTGCCTGATGCTCCGAGGAAGTCTGAGCCATTGTTTGCGGCGGCCGATGTGAATTCGTAGAGGATGCTGGTGAAACCGACCGAGTCTCCGGCGACTCCCACAGCGCTTACGGCTCCAGTCGCGTAGGCCAGGAACGTTGGGATTAGTATGATTATTGGGTGTACGAGGAAGGCGATCATGACGAGTTTCACGTCTCCGGCCGTGATCTTCAAGCCCAGATACTCGGGTGTCCTGCCGGACATGAGACCCACTATGAATACGGTGATCACGATGTACATGATCATGTACATTAAGCCAACGCCCTTGCCCCCAGGGGTCGCCTGAATGAACATTCCCATAAACGCTGAGAGTATGGCGAGCGGATTCATTGCTCCCAGAGAGGCGTTCACCGAGCCAGTCGTCACAGCTGTTGTTACGACGGTCCAGAATGTTGAAAAGAAGCCTCCAATTCTGACCTCGATGCCGGGTCCAATTGGTGTGGTGGGGATGAAGGCGATGATGAGGTCGATCGCGAAGAGGGCGTATGCGCCGATGAGTATCGGCCGGGCCTCGCGACTCTTCCCCAGCATCTTGCCATAAACAAAACACAAAGAAGTTGGAATAAGGAGCATCAGCATCATCTCAAGGATATTTGAGGCGGGGCTGGGATTCTGGAAGGGGTATGCGGAGTTTGCTCCATAGTATCCGCCTCCGTTGGTGCCGATCTGCATTATGGACACGAGTGAGGCCACTGGCCCGACGAGGATCGATTGACTTGCTCCCTCGACCGTCTGCACTACTGTATAGCCGCTGAGGGTCTGGGGTACTCCGAGCCAAACGAACGCTATTGAGGCGATCAGGCACAATGGGATCAGAAGCCTGGTCAAGGACCTCACAAAGTCGATGTAGAAGTTGCTTAGATGTTTGGAGCCGGACGAGAAGCTACGAACCATAGCTATTGCTACGCAGATCCCTGTAGCCGCTGAGGTGAACTGGAGGAACTGAATCGCCATCATCTGGCTGAGGTACGAGAGAGTGGTCTCACCGTTATAGTGCTGCAGGTTGGTGTTCGTCGCAAATGAAATAACGGTGTTGAATGCAAGGTCCCAATGCATGCCTTGGAATCCTTGAGGGTTTAGCGGCAGCTTGTCCTGGAATATTAGAATGAGGAATGCAAATACCATCTGTGCTACGTTGACCAGGAGGGCGGAGAGGAAGTACTCTTTCCAACCCATTGAGTGGCTCGGGTCGATGCCTCCGAGTCTATAGATCAGATTCTCTACACGATTCAGAGCCCCGTCTAGGCGGCTTGGGGATCGGCTGAAGACCCCTGCGATGTATGAGGCGAGGAGGCGAGCGAGAACAATGGTAAGTCCTAGGATCAGGATTACTGTGGCTGCCTGAGTTACATCGATCATTTGGTTGAAGGCCTCGAGGTTTGTTACAGTATCATTTTGGGGTTTGATGAAAGTTCCTTACTAAAGCTACGCCTATCTAGCTGAATGGGAGTTGTTGTTGTCGCTCTTTGGCCCTTTGTGGGTATGCAGCACTATCGAGGTAACTGTACTTTTCACACCCTTTATCTTCATTATCTTGTTCTTGAGAACGTCCCTGAACTCCTCGATGTCCGCCGCCGAGACGAGGGCCACGATGTCAAATTCGCCAGTTACTTCGTAAAGTTCCTCAAGGTGGCTAAGCTTGTAGAGAGCCGCCACTACCTCATCCATTTCGGGTGACTCTACGAAGATGTCTACGAACGCTAAGATTCGGGACAACCCTTTTCATCTTGCTCTATGGGGAGTATAGAGTGATTTATTAGGTCTTTCGGTGCGCGCGCTATATCTCGGGTGGTACTAACATTTACTATTATGCGCGTGCGCGCGCCAACCTAATTCAATTAATTTAGTATGTCGATTAATTTAAGTCCACTAAAAAATGCGCGCGCTTCTGCTTGACATACATCTCAACCTTCTAAGTTGGGGCGAGTAGTTTCTTTACATCTCCTGGTGTGGACAAACAATCAACCTAGTGAAGTCAAGAAATCTAGAGATATTTACATTATGACTCATCTCGAAAAAATAATTTATTTTCATCAAATAAATTGATGTGATTATAAATGAAGTGTGAAAAGGCTTAATTTTGGTCGCGCGTGCGATCACTTTGAATGACCGACTCCTTTGGCTCAGTGAAAGTCCTCGGGCACGTATATGAAGAAGACATAGTAATACACACCGATGGGAACGTCACAAAGCGCAAGAAGAAAAAGTCCAGGGACCTGAAGGGAATATACGGTGGACATACCCCTCTATCTGAGAGGGAACTGAAGTTCCTTCAGAAGGAGAAGCCGGCTATCGTCTACGTCGGCATCGGCTACGAGTCGGCGCTGCCCATAACAGAGGACGCTAAAGCGATTCTAAGTGAGTACGAGACTGTTTTTGAACCGACCCCGAGCATTGCTCAGATGATTGACGGTGAGAAGCGAAGATTCGCCGCGGTCATACATGTGACCTGCTAAACAGGCGTATATTTACTGATGCGTGATATACGTGCGAGTTGAACATTTTTTATCCATACTTTGGTGTATGCACCTAGGTCCCCTGGTAAGACGTTTAACCCTAAAGTGGGTATCTAAGCAGGTGACTGAATTTTGAGGCGCGCGCGCCTGAAATGCTTTGGACAAGGCATGTTGAGAACAACCTTGTCAGTAAAATAAATGAGGTAGTAAGTCGAGATTTAATAAAATATATTGATTTAATAAAAAAATACTTTGGAATTGTGAATAGGATTGAAGTTCCGCAAAATGGGTTCTCTGGGCTGGGAGGTTTCAGCCCTAGGTTTTGGCTGCATGAGGCTCCCACCCCGAAGGATCAACAAGCTCAGGGCAGAGACCGACGAATCAGTAAAGATAATACGCCACGGAATAGACCTCGGCATAAATTACCTCGATTCAGCCTGGGTGTATCATCTCGGCGACAGTGAGAAGATACTTGGACACGCCTTAAAGAACGGTTACAGAGAGCGCGTGAAGGTTGCCACAAAGCTTCCCCTATTCTTGGTGCGAAATGAGGGAGACTTCGACCACTACCTGAAGTCATCCCTGGACCGACTACAAATTGATTACCTAGACTTCTACCTACTCCACGGCATGGACCGAGGCGGCTTCGAGAAGGTTAAGCGACTCGGGTTAATTGAGAAGATGAAGGAAGCTAAGCAGAGAGGCCTGATCCACCACATCGGCTTCAGCTTTCACGATACCCTACCCGTCTTCAAGGAGATAATAGACTACTATCCTTGGGACATGACGCAGATTCAGTACAACTACATGGACACGGGGGCCCAGGCTACTACTGAGGGACTAAAATACGCTTACGGCAAGGGAATCTCCGTCGTGGTGATGGAGCCTCTTAAGGGGGGTAAACTCGCTGACCCGCCGAAGGAGGCCCTGGATATTATGAAGAAGTCGGGGATCGATAGGACTCCAGTCGACTGGGCACTCAGGTTTCTGTGGGACCGCCCCGAGATATCTACGGTGCTCAGCGGGATGGGTACACGGAAGATGGTGGATGAGAATTGCGCATATGCGGATAGTTCGGGTGTCAATTCGTTAAGTGAGGCTGAACAGAAGATCATCTCCGAGGTAGCTGGCATCTACCGTGAGAAGATCCTGGTACCTTGTACCGCCTGCAACTATTGCATGCCCTGCCCAAGTGGTGTAGATATTCCTGGCAACTTTGCTCTTCTCAACAATATGTCGACTGAGAGCAGTGGGCTTCGACGTTATATGCTGCGGAGAAAATATGGTGGGCTTGCTAAACCGGGTGGGAGGGTTGACAGGGAGAAGCCGAACGGGAATGCCTCGGTCTGCGTTAACTGCGGCAGATGTGCTGAGAGGTGCCCTCAGCACATAGATATCCCGTCGGAGCTAAGGAAGACCCATGAGATTTTGGGGAAGGGAAAGAAGATCCGCGACTTTTACGACTGATGTTTTCTTCATCGAAACGTAGAGTTTATGCTTGAAATCGTTCTTGATTTCGATTAAAATATTTTTTCTTTTAAAAAGGAAATGCGCGCGCGGTGTTAGAGGCATGCATAGTGGCCTTTCAAGAGTCTTGAAAGCGAATTCAACTATCTTGAAGAGTCATTAAAATGTGTAGCATCATATAGGCAGTAGACACGCCTAGTATACTGGTAATAATGATGGCGACAAAGAATCAAGCATTAAAATATGGTTTTGCTGCGGTATTGGTAGCTTTAGCAATAATCGGAACATCCCTCTACACGAACACACTGCTGAATCCCGCGGGCCAGTCCACGCAGGTTGGCCAGACGAACTTCCTCGTGATGTTGACTGATCCACCGACTGTTCCCAAGGGTACCACTCAGCTCAACGTAACCTACTCGAGCATTCAGGTTCATGTAGTTTCAAGCGGCGGCTTATCCAACTGGGTAGCGGCTCAGGAGTCCGGCAGGGTTAATCTCCTCAAGCTGGTTAATGTCACTCAGACGATTGCCTCCGTGAGCCTCCCAACGGGCTCCACGGTAGATAAGCTCCAGTTCAAGCTCTCGTCCGCTGAGGCGAATGTGAGCGGCGTAGTCTACCCGGTTACACTGTTGTCGGATCAGCTGCTAATCAACATCAAGTCGAAGCTGAATGGCACCAATACGGCTGCCCTCATAGATTTGAGGCCAACCCTTCTCGAGATCAATGCCACGAACTCGACGGGCGGCTCGGTGAAGTACTTCGTCCTCTCGCCCAGTGCGACGGCTGTGATCCAGGGCATCGTAGACGAGACTCAGTCAAAGATCGGCTGCAGGACTAATCTGAATGACAAAGAGGGCAGGGATCTCGACAAGGCGTACAAGAGTGCCTCGAACAACGTCACGATCTCTCAACCCACCTTATCAGTGAGGGGAAACGTTACGACGTTCTCCGTCACCCTTAAGAACGTCGGCAAGGCGAACGCGACCCTGATGAGCCTGACTCTGCAGGGCGACTTCAACTCGACCTTCTCCTGGTTCGTGAAGGAGCAGAGCATGAAGGGGAAGGGCGGCATGGGGAGAGGGACGATGCCGGGTGGTTTGATGATGAAGGATCACCCTGAGGCAATCCCCTTCAGGATCAGTGGTGACAAGCTGGTTCCGTTCTTCGGTGAGGACCTCCGCGATAGCGGTGCAAACGGGAAGCTTGTGCTGAAGCCCGGGGAGTCGGTGACTCTAACGTATTCGGGTGTGCTCCAGCTCCGCAGCGACGGATGGGGCAAGTCGCCGAGCGTTGTGGTGAAGCCAGTGGTTGGCAAGAGCTATACCCTGCATGTGATGAGCAACGGGTCTGAGACCTCCACCGTCACCGCTACCACGGGCTAAGCCCATAGCAGCTACCTTTTTTTCACGCGCGACTTGAAGACTAATTTTTTTCAACTTATAGATACCAGAGCTCGCGCGCGCAATGGCACAAATATAACGGTTGAAAGCGTGATCAGAGAGACCTAGGCCGTGGGGACAAGAGAGCAAGAATATCTAAAAGAAGGTACATGTCAGCTGACCAAGAAACAACTTACATCTACAAAGAATCAAGGATTCCCTCTGTGTCAGTCATGTTAGTAACTGATTTGCCTCTGAAGAAGAAAGGAATACTATTCAAACTTGATTCCTCTGATTCAATGCAAATTGAAAATGGCGTTAAAAATTTAATCGATAATGTTCTTGAATCTATAGACATGTTTTGAGTTTTTTTGTCAGTATATGTGATTTGCTGTTTCTAGATCTCTTTGGGTTATGCTCGCGCCACAGAGGATGCACTCCCTGCGCACGCGCATGAAATCCCCTTGTGTGAGCGCAGTTGTGATGCGAACTTCTTTAAGCGCTTCGGCACCAGTGAAAACAGGTGTGACCATGAATTACACTCAGATAAAGGTGAGCAGAGAGGAGCGTGTGGGTGTCATCACCATCGATGCCCCACCGCAGAACGGCTTCAGCAAGAGGATGATCGTGGAGATACTCGACTGTCTCGACAACTTCGAGAGGGACGACGAGGTACGGGCCGTCATGCTCAGGAGCACTGGGCCGAACTTCTCCCAAGGCGCAGGCTTCGAGGACCTGGACAAGGACATAGTGGGTGGGGTGACCGATACCCCGTTCTCGGAGCTCGGTGGAAGGATCGTCGAGAGGATCGACTGCTACCCGAAGCCGACCCTCGTAGCGGCGCGGGGCATCTGTTTCGGAGGCTCCACAGCCGTCTTCAGCGCCTTCGACATCAGGATCGTAGGGGAGACCTTCAACATTCACGACGGCGACATCTACTACGGGATCGTCGGGTCCTGGGGAATGTGCAGCCTCCGGCTGCCGATCTGGATCGGCAGGAACAAGGTGCTTGACTACATGTTCCTCAACGAGGGCTTCACGGGGAGGCAGGCATACGAGCTTGGGCTGGTCAGTAAGGTCGTGCCAGACGATCAGGTCGACGAGATCGGCCTTTCTATCGCGAAGAAGATGTCCACCGCCGCGCCTGTTGCCGCGAGGTACTTCAAGGAGTGCGTTCGCAACGTGTTATATCCCCACCTTGCAGAGGCCCGGGTGAAGGAGCTGGAGGCATCGAACTTGGTCTGGGCCACGGAGGACGCCAAGGAGGGCTTAGCGAACGTGATCAGGGGCAAGAAGACCGTTTTCAAGGGCAGATAGTCCCCGTCGACACCGCGCAATACGACATAAGCGTGCCTACTTCGGCCTCTCGAAAACAAACGGCGAGGGGTTTCGCACCGCGAGTCGGGAAGAGGGAGGTTCTGAATAGGGAAGAGACGTGTAATATCTTCGGGAGCTTCACAGGTTCTTCGAGACGCGCGCGCATACTAAATATTGGTGCAAAAATATACTGAATGAAATGAATGGGAATAATGATGGTAAAAAAATGGTAGGATGATCATGACTGAACAAGAGATAAAAGTTGTTTATGTGAATGGCCAATTTGTTCCAAAATCTGAAGCCAGGGTTAGTTGCTTCGATGAAGGGGTAACGCACGGGTGGGCTATATACGAGGGCATCAGGGTATACGATGGGAAAATACTGCACCTCGACGCCCACATAGATAGGCTGTATGATTCCGCTAAGGGTGCGTTCATCAAGATACCGCTCACGAAGGATGAGTTCAAGAAAGCGGTCTTGGACACCGTTAAAGCGAATGGGTTTAGGAACTGCCACATCATGCCTTGGGTCAGCTACGGGGAGAGGGGAGGTAAACCAACTATTGTGATACCGGCTCGACCGGCTAAATCTGACATCGGCAAGGAGGTGAAGGCTGTCGTCTCGGCTATTAGACGAGCAAGCTGCGACTCCATCGACCCGAAGATAAAGACCAACAGTCGACTGGATCTGTGTCTAGCCTCCTTGGAGGCTAGGAGGGCTGGGGTTGACTACGCGATTATGCTTGACAAGGATGGGCTCGTGGCTGAGGTTTCGATGGCTAACATCTTCGTAGTTAAGAAGGGTGCGGTTTATACCCCGACGTTGGTACACGCGCTTGATGGTATTACGCGGGAAGTTTTGATGAAGATGTATAAGAGTAGTGGGATACCGATGGAGGAGCGTAATCTCACGATCCAGGATCTCTACTCGGCTGATGAGGTTTTCCTATGTGGCTCGGGTGCTGAGATACACGGCATAATTGAGATCGATCAGAGAGTAATAGGGGAGGGAAGGACGGGTCCTCTAACTAGGAAGGCGGTTGACTGGTACGTTAACCACATCAGAGAGGATGGCGTGCCCATCTATTGACAATATAGTTAGTGATAAGAATTGAAGTGGGCCATAATCGCTAATGCCAGTACGCGTGACCGAGACGGTATACTTAAGGCGGTGAACGAGGGAGCGGAGGCTTTGGTGAGGGGCCTCTCAGCCGTCGACGCTGTTGAGTTGTCGATTCGATCGATGGAGGATAACCCGGTCTTCGACGCGGGTACGGGGTGTGATATCAACCTCTTCGGCTTGATCTTGATGGATGCGTCGATCATGGATGGGTCCAGCCTGAGGGCTGGGGCGGTTGGCTCGGTTAGGGGTGTTAAGAATCCGGTTAGTCTGGCGAGGAGGGTTATGGATAGGACCTCGAATGTCCTCCTTGTTGGTGAGGGTGCTGAGGAGTTTGCGAAGACTTTAGCTTCATATGATGACGCGATTGTTGTGGGGTATGATTCTAGAACCGTTGATAAGAGGAGAAAATACGAGAGGGCGATTCAGGCTCTGATAGATTGTGGGGTGGCGAAGGAGATCCTTGGGGAGTCTCCTAGCACTGCAAAAACTATCTGCAGGCTTCTGATCGATGGGAAACTTGAGGCAGTTCAGAATAGGTACGGCGAATTAAGTGATCATGGGACCGTCTCCGCATCAGCGCTAGATGTAAAGGGTAACTTTGCCGCCGGGGCCTCCACGGGTGGTTGGACGTTTGCAATCCCTGGGAGGATTGGTGATAGTCCACTTATTGGCTGCGGGGCATACGCGGATAATCGGGCTGGGGCTGCATCCACTGCGAGCATACGTGGTGAGGAGAATATGCGTCTCGGTGGTTTAACTAGGCGAGTATGCGACTTGATGGGGGAGAGTGCATCCGCTGAGCAGGCTACGAATAAGGTTACTGAATATGCTCTTGATAGACTTGATCTCGTTCTGAAGAGGGGAAGCCTAGTTGCTATTGATCGAAAAGGTCAGGTAGGTTTCAATGGAGAGCATGAGGCCGACTCGATTAGTGTCGGGTTTAGGGAAGAGGGAAGAGAAGTGAGTATCTTAGCTTAAGCAGGTGCGTATATTCTTACGATTCGCGCGAATTAGCATAATTAATGCGTGCGCCTACCTGACGATGGCGATCACTACGCCGATGAAGAAACCCACGGTAATCGGCAGAATAGTGGTCAGGCCCAGCATGTAGACTATCGAGAGTAGGACCGGGTACACCTTCCCCCACTCCAACCCGAGGCTGCTGAGCTGCTGCTGAATGTTCACGCCGAGCGCCGGGGAATTCCAGATGTTCAGGACGACGCCTAACATGAATATGAGTATCAGTGCGAGGATGTACTTCACGATCTTGACCGAGAAGTAGCCCAGGCCCAGCCCCAGGAGCAGCTCGATCACGAAGATCAGTATGGTGTTCTGATTCATGAAGAGGGAGGTGGTAACGCCAACGGGGTTCGAGCTATTCGTCTGAGCCGAGGCAAAGCCGACGCTTGAGCCGACCGACACAAGCATAAGCATAAACGCGCACGCGCGCCAGAACCCGAGTCTCAGCATGTCCCATCATTTGAATACCTAAAAAATAATACTTTTCCCAAATACACATATCAGGTCGGTGCGCACGCAAAATCATCCCCTTCTTCTTTTATCCTTTGTAAATTTCTTTTAATAGCCAATCAATAGAAATAGAATAAAGGGGATATCGGGTGGGATGGTTTAGTAACTATACTAAACGCGCGTGCATAGGCCGTCGCGTGAGCGACGAAGATGTCCTTTTTATCATGCGAATCCAATAATCCATCTTTAGAGCTAACAACGGCGCGCTCCTGGAGCCATTGATGACCCTTTCGCGAGCGATGTAATTGGGCTCTTTTTTAGGGGCATGATCCTCATCTTCGAGAGTGCACGCGAATAATCTTAATGATTAAAAGTGCGCTCGAAAAGAACAGGGTGATATGGTCCAAAAGGCGGTATTTTCATGGAGTGGTGGGAAAGATAGCGCCCTGGCACTGTACGAGATCAAGAAAACTGAGGCATATGAAGTCCTAAGATTGATGACCACGGTGACGGAGGAATATGATAGAGTTAGCATACACGGCGTGCGGCGAATGTTGCTAGAAGAGCAAGCCGCGTCGTTGGGTTTCCCCCTCGACATGGTCTTCATTTCAAGAAGTATTTCCGATGCAGAATATGTGGTTAAGATGGAAGGGGTCCTCTCAGAGTATTTGACAGTCGGGGTTTCGTCAATAGTCTTCGGGGACATATTCCTGGAGGAGGTTAGGAGATATAGAGAGGACAACCTGTCGAAGGTGGGGATGAAGGGAATCTTCCCCAACTGGAAAAAAGATACTAGTGAGCTTGCCAAAACGTTCATAGACTTGGGTTTTAAAGCGATCATAACCTGCGTCGACTCAAAAGCCTTGGATAAGAAATTCGTTGGAAGGGTGTTCGATGAACAATTTCTGTCGGACCTTCCATCCAGCGTCGATCCCTGCGGTGAAAATGGAGAATTCCACTCTTTTGCGTACGATGGTCCGATTTTTCAAAGAAGAATACGATTCGAGACTGGTGAGGTTGTCTTCAGAGAAGGCCGCTTCTACTACTGCGATCTGTTACCTGAGTGACATTAATGGTCCAGTTTCTCTGCTCACGTCCATCTCGGCCTTCAATCATGCGCGTGTAGGTGGTAATATGTTTAACATGCGTGCGCGCATTGTCTCAGGAGAAGCGGCCAAGAGAATCTTTTACAAACGGTTAAAATTCTGATGCTTGCCATGCGGGGAAAGTCGTTAATATCCTCGCGCATGCGAACGCCCTGGCACAACTTAACCATCTAATGTAACAGTAACTCATTGTTTGATACACACACCTTAGTCAGACTGATCCACCATAAGCTTCATTTCAGTTACCATACAATCATTCAGTGAATTTCATGTCGAGGCTCATCGATCCCCTGAAAGTTGGGCGACTCAATCTCAGAAACAGGATAGTGATGCCTCCGATGGCAACGGAGTATGCAACCCAAGATGGGGAGGCCACTGAGAAGCACGTTCAGCACTACGGTCGGAGATGTAAGGGCCTCGGCTTACTCATCGTGGAACACACATTCGTCACGCCCGAGGGAAGACTATCAAGACACCAACTCGGAATCCAGTTCGACGCACTTATACCTAAACTGAGGCGAGTCGTGGAAGTAGTGCATGAGCAGAATACGCCAATAGCGCTGCAGATAACACACGCTGGTGGCGCCACGACGAGGGAGGTCGCCGGTGTGCAACCCCAAGCCCCCTCAGCGGTCGTGGGTCCGCGAGGTGGAGAGGTGCCCAGAGAGTTGAGGAAAGAAGAGATCGAGGCCATATCCGGGGCGTTCGCGGAGGCTGCTCGGAGAGCGGAGGAGGCGGGGTTTGACGCGGTGGAGATACATGGAGCCCACGGTTTCCTCCTGAACCAGTTCCTTTCGCCTCTCACGAACAGGCGGATCGATGAATACGGTGGAACCATTCAGAACAGGTTGCGGTTTTCCCTGGACATTATATCCAGGATCAGAGACGCGTTGGGGAGTGATTACCCTCTTCTTTACAGGCTTGGTGCTGAGGACGGGGTGCAGGGTGGTTTGCTTCTTGAGGAAGGCGTGAGGGCCGCTGAGATTCTGTCCCGTGCTGGGGTAAGCATCATTGACGTTTCAGGTGGTTTAGGAGGATCGAGGCCGTCGGATCTTGTGGGTCCGGGCCTATTTGTGCCTCAGGCTGCGGTAGTCAGGAAGGCAGTCGATGTACCCGTAATTGGGGTGGGAGGCATAACGACGCCGGAAGAGGCGGACTCCATTGTTTTGTCTGGAAAGGTGGACCTGGTGGCCGTTGGAAGAGCCATGCTGAAGGACCCGGATTGGGCGACTAAGGCGGTTAATAGGCTGAAGAAAAGTAAATAAAATGTATAAAATGTGTCGCGTATACGAGCTCTATCTATCTTGATTCACGCAAGCGAATAAGTCAACTTGAATATACGACGCGTGCGCATACGATACTAATTGAACGTCTCGAGTTTCTGACTGCTTATTTACTTATACACTTCCGTGACAAGTACTATAACGGTGAGGGCCTTGGATGAGTGGCTGGTCTGGGTTTGTGTAATAATTGGAATAGTACTGGGCATCGTCCTCTCCAAAGCAGGACGCAGAAACCATGACCATCATAGAGTCTCAAAACGACAAGCTGATAATCATGAGGAGAAAGATGAAGATGATCTCGATGACTGGGATCAGCAGGATCAACTCGAAGGGGACCAAATATAAACTTGAAAATCCAACAATTTCCAACTATTTTCAGCATTTTCCTTTCTCAATTTAGAGTTTAGTAGTCTGATTATCTTAGCAGGAGATGCACGCGCGCGCAACGCCGACTTATACTCATCCCTCATCCGCTGCAGTAGGTCTTGGAAGCTCATACGAGTTGGAAGAGTTGTTCTACCCATACACCATCAACCCGAGTAACCGTTCTTGGGTTTAGCTACGTTAAAACTGAGACGCATCTAGTGAGAGGTGAGGACGGTGAGTGAAACTATTCTCTCCGGTATATTTCGCTATATTGAGTATCATGTGGAAGTGAGGATAAAGCTATAGCTCTCACACAGACGAAGAAGTTATTTATTTAGGACATACATTGTAAGAGTCTCAGGTAAGGAGAACACGCGAAGGCCGAGGGCTGAAATCCTTGAAAGCTGAAACCATCGGAGTCAGAATAGGGGGAAGCGATGAGAAAGGAGATAGGCGATACATCTTTACCTTAGAACTCGAGCTTGAGCCCACCGAATGCGACAGCCTCTTTCTAAACGCTGAGGAAGGCTCGGGAGAGTATATCGAGTTTGGGAATAAGCTCACTAAAGAGGTCTTCCGGGCGTGGAGACAGTTCGAGCTACTTAATTCGATCTTCGACAAAGACGATGAGGCCTGATGCCTCTGTACATTTGCGCGCGCGCATAGTCTTATCCCAAACCCAATTATATTAACATTCATATATTAATATTAATTATCTATGATTACTGTTTCTCGCGTGCTTCTAAGGGCAACCAATCTAATGAGGTACATTACTGTACCCACGAATAAGGCAATGAAAGCGCCTTGAACTAGGTTGTAAATAACGCCCTCATTGTCATACAAGTTCGAAAAGAGACCAAAGCCAATAAAC
>Ga0187878_1002234_pt1 | contig 17506 bp, 16 predicted proteins | sample June2016WEW_17_1_FD_132979 | JGI IMG/M metagenome (GOLD analysis project Ga0187878, IMG submission 132979) | Peatland microbial communities from SPRUCE experiment site at the Marcell Experimental Forest, Minnesota, USA - June2016WEW_17_150 | ecosystem: Environmental > Terrestrial > Soil >...
GCCCTATGACGGCTCCGGGCCGTTCCGAAAACCCTTCTACTGAGAAGAGGGAAAGGGGGCGAATGCAAAGGCAAGAACCAATCGGGCCTCCCGTTGGTCGGCCCGAAAAACATACACCTCAGGCCCGTGTACACCTCAGCCCACGGTTACATTCTTAAATGACCCAACCAAGACCGGTTTCGGTTACATCGTTAAATGACTTGACAGGCCGAAGGCCGCAACCGAGGGACTGCCTAGGCCGTCCGCTGTAGGGACGGCTCAGGCTGTCCCCGGTCGCCCCCCCGCGCCCATTGTCATCCCCAGGGGTGGCGCACTCCGCCATGGTGCGGACTGTCCCGAGGATTTCATGTCTCAGCTTGACCGCGAGGAGTTCCCCAACTGGAAATCACAGTTTGTGATTTCCAGTTGGGGAGGCCTGCGCCGCGCCACGCCTACAGACCTGGCCCAGAAGATCCAAGCCCGGGAGCGCAAGTGCAAAGAGGATGCCGAGATCCAGGTGATCTTCCCGGCCCTCAAGAAGCTGCTGGCGCCTTCCCCACCTCCTCCCCAGCGCCGCATCGCGTTCGCGGTGGAGATGGCGGGTACCGGAATGGCCGGGGGTTCACTTCGTCCTTCGTACTTCGCACTTCCCGCTTCCAGCTGTGGCAAGCTGTTGACATGCTCAATCGTCGAGATTTCCTGATGGCCAGTGGCGCGGGGCTGGCAACGCTCGCGGCTACGCCTGCCTCCTCCTCGAGGCGCCAGGTCTTCCCGCTGAACCGGAGATGGCTCTACAGCGGCAAGACCGTCGAGGGGGCCACCGCCCCGGACTTCGACGATCGCCGGTTCGAGCGCGTGACGCTCCCCCACACCAACCGCATTCTGCCCTGGCACAGCTTCGACGACCAGAGTTACCAGTTCGTTTCCATCTACCGCCGCCACTTCCGCCTGCCGGGGGAGCTGAAGGGCCAGCGCGTGTTCGTCGATTTCGCGGGCGTCATGACCGCCGCCGCCGTCACCCTCAACGGCAAGCGGCTGGGCGAGTATCGCGGCGGCTACACGCCCTTCTCCTTCGAGCTGACGCAGCACCTCAACTGGTCCAGCGACAACCTGCTCGCCGTCGAGGTGGATTCCACCGAGCGGGCCGACATCCCGCCCTTCGGCGGCAGCATCGACTACCTGACCTTCGGCGGCATCTACCGCGAGGCGTCGCTGCGCGTGGTCCCGGACATTTGCATCGAAAGCGTGTTCGCGCGGCCCGTCGACGTTCTGGCTCCGGGGAAGCGCGTCGAAGTGCGCTGCTACTTGAACGGCTCGGCTGGCGACCGCGCCCCGCTCACCCTCGCCGCCGAGCTGCGAGACGGCAGCCGCGTGCTCAAGACGGTCATCCAGTCCATCGGTTCGGGCGCCTCCGATTTCCAAGACCTCACAATCGAGGACCTCGGCGAAATCGACCTTTGGGACCTCAACCACCCCAAGCTGTACCAGGTCGTGGTGCGGCTCTCCGGCAACGGCCTGGCCGACGAGTACGCGGTGCGGATCGGGTTCCGCGAGGCCCGCTTCACCGAAAAAGGTTTCTTCCTCAACGGGCAGCACATCAAGCTGCGCGGGCTGAATCGCCACCAGACCTTTCCCTACACCGGCGGCGCCATGCCCGCCCGCGTGCAGCGCCGCGACGCCTTCATCCTCAGGAAGGAGCTGAAGTGCAACATCGTGCGCACGTCGCACTACCCGCAGTCGCCGCACTTCCTGGATGGCTGCGACGAAGCCGGCCTGCTGGTGCTCGAGGAGATCCCCGGCTGGCAGCACGTCGGCGACAAGGATTGGCAGGACCTGGCCGTGCGCAACGTCGGGGAGATGATCCGCCGCGACTGGAACCACCCCTCGATCGTTCTCTGGGGCGTGCGCATCAACGAATCGCGCGATAACCACGACTTCTACGTCCGCACCAACGATCTCGCGCACAAGCTCGACCCCTCGCGTCAGACCGGCGGCGTGCGCAACATCTACGAATCCGAGCTGCTGGAAGACGTCTTCACGATGAACGATTTCCGTTTCCCGCTGCGCCCGCCCAACCATCCCCTGTATCTGAACACCGAGTTCAACGGCCACATGTTCCCGACCAAGCGCGTCGACGCCGTCGAGCATGTCGCCGAGCACGTGCTGCGGCACGCCCGGGTGCATAACCAGCTCTGCTCCGACGAGCGCTACGCCGGCGGCATCGGCTGGTGCGCGTTCGACTACGCCACGCACCGGTATTTCGGCTCCGGCGACCGCATCTGTTACCACGGCGTCAGCGACATTTTCCGCATCCCGAAACCCGCCGCGGGTCTTTACAGGTCCCAGTGCGACCCCAAGGAGGAGATCGTGCTCGTGCCGGGCTTCGCCTGGTCCTGGGGCGACAAACCCGCCGGCGGCGGTCCGGGCCTGGTCCCCGTCTGCTCGAATTGCGACCATCTGAAGGTCTACATCGGCGGCCAGCTCAAGACCGAGGCCGATCCGGCCCGCGAACAGTACGGGAACCTGCCGCACCCGCCCTTCCTGGTCGACCTGACCGGCTGCCGCTTCGATCGCTGGGGCGATTTGAAGATCGAGGGCTACCTCGAGGGCAAGCTGGTCATTACCAAAACGCTCTCCGGAAAAGGCGCGGACGCCCAGTTGCTCGTTGAGCCGGACGATGCCGAACTGGTGGGCGACGGCAGCGACTCGACCCGCGTCGTGCTGCGCGTGACCGACGAATACGGCAGCCCGCGCCAGTTCTCCACCGGCCCGGTGTCGCTCGGCATCGAGGGCCCGGGCGAAATCGTCGGCGAGAACCCGTTTGCGCTGATGGGAGGCGTGGGCGCGGTGTGGGTGAAGGCCAAGGAGGCCGCCGGCACCGTCCGCCTCTCGGCCCGCCATCCCTACCTGGGCGTAAAGACCGTCGAGATTCAGGTGAAGCCGGCGCCCCCCGAAGGGGTGTGAGAGCGGCTCTCCCCACTGGCGTAGCAACCGTTATAAGATGATGCTCGATGGACACGCGAGCATTGCTGTTCCGCATTCTGCGGATCACCGTCCTCGTCTCCGCCATCGTGCCGCCGGGCGCGGCGGAGTTCGCGGCCCAGACCCAGGCCGCCGGCAAAGCCTTGACCGTGCGCCAACTGGAAGCTTTCATCCGGCAGGGATCCTCGGACAGCTTCGTCAGCCAGGAGCTGCTCAGCCGCGGCCTGGCTGTCGCGGTGGATCGGCCACTGCTCGAGAGGCTCGCCAAACTCGGCGCGGGACCCCGGACGACCTCCTTGCTCGAACACCTGCTGCCGAAGGTCAGACTGGTGATCCGGACCGCTCCCGGCGCCGATGTGGCCCTGGACGGCGTCGCGGTTGCCACGGTCGGAGACACCGGCGAGATCGTACTCGCCGTCGAGCCCGGCAACTACCAACTGCTGATCGCCAAGCAGCACTGCACCTCCCTCTCGAGACCGATCCGTCTGGTCCTCAACCACCCGCAACGCATCGAGGCGCCCCTGGCCTGGAAGGTTGGGTTCCTGACGCTCGACGCGGGACTCCCGGATGCGCAGATCGCCATCGCCGGGGTAGGGCAGTTCCCGGGTCGCGTGGAGCGGCTTCCTGTGCCGGTCGGCCCCCAGCAAGTCCGGGTGAGCGCTCCCTTCCGTGTGGGTTTCTCCACCGTCGTAGTCGTCGAGGGAGGGAAAACGCATGAAGTCCCGGTGACACTGGATGTCGACAGCGCCGCGCTCAAGCCGCTTGGCGACGAGATCCAGGGGGCTTGTTCGAAGTCCAACTATCTGCTGGCGATTGCGCGGGGCCAGATCTATCTCCAGCACGGCGGGGCCGACCCGGAGGTCCTTAGGGTCCTGGCGCTCGGCCATTTCCAGGCCAAGCAGTTCGGCACGTTTCCGGCCGTCGCGGCCAAAGCCCTGGCAGCCGGAGCGGAACTCACCTTCCACGTCACTCATGACCACTCCGCCTTTACCTTCCGGGGATCTCACGGCGCGGAACTCGGCATCAGCGCCGCTTCGATCCGCTTCACGCCCATCGGCAAGTGCAGCACGGGAGCGCTTACCGTTCCCATCGCTCATGTGCGGTGCACCCTCCGGAGCGCGGGGGACTCCACCACGCTCACCTTGACCTTCCCCAATCCCAAGAACCCGGCCCGGAGCGCCGAACTCAGCTTCGTCGACGAAACGCCCGCCGACCTGGCCGCGATCATGAGGCTGATCGATGCGTCGCGCGCACCCGCGCCCGCCCCTTGACGCTTCTGGCACAACAGGGTATTAGCCGGGATTTCCGGAGATGTAATGCGGGATACTCTGGTCCGGCCTCAGCCTGAATTAACGCAGCGGCCAGATCCGCACGGTCATGTCGAAGCTGCCCGAAACCACCGACCGGCCATCCGGCAGAAAGCAGACCGAGCGCACCGTGCGGCCGTGTCCCTTCAGACTCGCCACCACTTGCATGGAGGCGGCGTCGATCACCTTCACCTCGCCGTCGTGACCCGCCACCGCGATCTTCGAACCGTCCGGCGAGAACGCCAGTCCGTTGCCCTCGACGTTCGCCGTGAAGGCGCCGGGCTTGCCGTCTGCCGTGGCGAACGTTCGAACCGTCGAATCCATGAGGGCCGCTGCGAGCGTCTTACCATCGGGAGAAAACGCCACGGCTCGGACCCCTTTCCCGAGTTGCAGCTTGAGCGCGGTCTTCTTGAGGGCGACGTTGTAGAGATAGAGGTTGCCTCCCGAAGTCCCGCCTGCGAACCAACGCCCATCGGCGGAGAACGCGCCGGCCGAATAGCTGTCGCGCGGAATCTGGGTCTCGCCTTGCGCCGCTCCCGTGGCTGCGTCCCAAAAGCGCATCCCGCCGTCCAGGCTGAACGAGATCAGACCCTTGCCGTCGGCGGTGAAAGCCGTCGCGATGACCGCGGCCTGGTGACCTTCCAGCGTCTTCACCTCTTTGCAGGACGCATCCAGCAGCTTCACTTTGTGGTAGCGTTCACCGGAGGCGATCCTCGTGCCGTCGGGCGAGATCGCGAGCGCGAGCACCGCGCCGCCTCCCGCCGTCGCGGCGATCTGTTGCCTGGAAGCAACGTCCCAGAGAATCGTTTTCGAGTCTTCGCCTCCCGAGGCGATCGTCTTTCCGTCCGCCGAACAGGCGACCACGTTGACGTCGCGCGTATGTCCCCTCAGCGACGCGGCCTGCTGGCCAAAGACTACTCCCGCCGCCAACACGGCGGTCACCCCAAATCTTGAAATCATCTTCTCATCTCCTTGCCCACTGTATCCCTTCGCCGAGCTCCTCCGCAATCGCCTGGCATTCTTCGTCCCGCACCTCGCATATCCGCTTGAAAAACAATAGCGGAAAAATGTAGGTCTTAACCCGCCCTTCTCACGCAGGATCGTGACGAGGCGGCCGCAGTAGACCTTGTGTACTACCAGACCCTGATTTCTTCTCGCGCCGCGAAGATCCTCTCATGCGGCCTGTGGGGCAGGCCGTTTGGCCTGCCACCGACCTCACTCCTCATTCGCGTTAATTCGCGTTCATTCGCGGCCCACACAACGCCTCTTGCGCTTTGGTTGCGGCTATGCTGCTCTGCCAGAAGGGTGGGTTAAGGTGAACGGGGATCGAGTCCTTACGGCTGTGAGGAGATGGCGGGCAACGTCTGGGAGTGGACCGATAGGAGCCTGTGGTCCGTGAACGAAGAGCGGCGTGTGCTTCGGGGCGGCGCCTGGATCTTCAACCAGAACTACGCCGTCTGCTCGCACCGCTGCATCGAGTTTCGTTGCGCCAGGACAGTTCAGGCTCCCGGGCTTGTCCGGGGGCGGCCGGGACGCAGCGGTTCACGGACGGCGGCCGAGTGCCAGGGAGATGTCCGGACCGCCGGTCCGCTACCGGCCCGAGTGCGGGCCGGACGAAGATCATCGCGCCCGGTGGCGGACTGGCGCCCCGGTTGGCCGCCGGGCGCTACGCTTTTCCCTTGGCTGCTGGCTTGCGATCGATTCAGGCGCCGTCTTGGGGCCCGCTCTCACTTCAGGCGGCGATAGATTTCCTTCCGGTTCCCATCCTTGACCACCAGGACGAGGAGAACTCTGTCCTGAATCTGATAGATGGCACGGTAGGCTTTCCCCGGCCCCACATAGATGCGGTAGAGCTTCTCCTTGGATTCGAGCTTCTCCACCCCATGCGGCCGGGGGTTTTCTCCGAGCTTCTCGACGTCGTTGTAAACCCTCCCCCGGATAGACGGGTCCAGCTTGGCGAGTTGCCGTAGAGCGGCGGGGGTGTAAGCGACGGAATGTGGCAAGGTCGAAGCCTACAGTCCCAGCAGCTTTCTTGCCGCCCGGGACGGGATGGTCCCCGTTTCTTTGGCTTCCTTCAACGCCGCACGGGCGTCCTCGATGTCCTGGCGGTCCATCTCCTCCTGGGCCAGGCGCTCGAGCAGGTGGAGGTCTTCCATTGGGATCACCGCGGCCACGGGCTTTCCGCGCCGCGAGACGATGGTCCGCTCTCCGCCATAGGCGGCGCGATTCACAATCTCGGGCAACTCTTGCCTTGCCTTGGAGACATTAAGGCGTGTCACGGGAATACCTTCTTGTACGAATTGTACGACTCTGCATTCCCAGTATGGCCCAGGAAGCGGGTATTCCGCAAGAGAGAGGGACCGTAATGCGTCGGTTGACCCTCGCGCGTGCTGCGCTTGCAGTATACTGTTTCGAGCCAACATGCCCTCGCCCGCCGACGACCGAATGGACGCCTTGAGCGGGGCCATCGCCCGCATACTGCGGCGCCTGGACGCGCTCGAACGGCGTTCGTCCCGCTTCGAGGCGGCTTCGGGAATCTCCCAAATCCCCGAGCCGCCTCCCGTTCCGGAGCCTCCGCCCGCACCGGCTCCGCCGCCACCCACCGCCGAGACCGCCGCGCCGCCGCGGATTCCCGAGCCGGCCCCGATCCCCGAGGAATCCGAGGCGCCGCGCCGGCTCGAAACGCGCGTGGGTCTCACCTGGATCAACCGCGTCGGCGTGCTCACGCTGGTCTTCGCCGTCGCGTTCTTTTTCAAGTACGCCGTGGACAACCAGTGGATCGGCGAAGCCGGCCGCGTGGCGTTGGGCGTTCTGGCCGGCTTTGCGACGCTGGGCCTGGCCGAGTACATTTGGCGCCGCGGCCACAGAATCTACGCGCAGGGGATCACGGCTACCGGCAGCGCCATTCTGTACCTCTCCTTTTACGCGGCCTTCGGTTTCTATGGTCTGCTGGGGCAGGGCCCCGCCTTTCTGCTCCTGGCGCTCACCACGGCCATGGCGGCCGCTCTGGCCCTCCGCTACAACGCCGTGGCCATCTCCATGCTCAGCCTGGTGGGTGGTTACCTCACGCCCATCCTGCTGAGCACCGGCGAGGATCGGCCCTGGGTCTTCTTCGGCTGGGTGCTCCTGCTCAACCTGGGCGCTCTGGCGGTGGCGCGCGCCCGCAAGTGGCGGCGGCTCGAGATCCTGGCCTTCGCAGGCACTCTCATTCTGTACTTCACCTGGTTCGTGGAACGATTCAATCCGGAGAAGCGACTGGTGGCCACGGTTTACGCGCTGGCCTTTTACGCGCTCTTCGCGCTGGTGGAATCCCAGGTGCTGTTCATCGCCTGCCAGGTGCTGGCCAGCCTGGCGATCCTGGCCATTTGGTGGGCTCCTGCCGTGACGTTCCTGTGGTTGTCGCTGGCCCTGGCGCTGGCGGGCCTGGTCCTTTCCGGGCGACGCGGCTGGTCCGGCGCTCCCCTAGCGGCCTTTGGCGCTTTCTGGGCCTGCTGCGCCATCTGGCAGGCGGACCTGTCGCAGCCCTCCCGGTTGCTCCCGATCGTCCTGGCGTTCACCGCGGGGTTCCTGCTCTTCTTGGGCTGGGCCGCATGGCGCATCCTGGTCCAGCGGGCGGCGGAGCGCAAGCAGGATCTCCTGATCGTCGCGCTCAACGGCGCCATTTACTTCGGCCTCTGCTACCACCTGCTCCACCCCGGCTACGCCGCCTACCTCGGCTTGTTCGCCGCGGCGCTGGCGGGCGTTCATCTCGTCCTCGGTCTTCGGTTTTGGAATGCGCAGCCCGCGGAGGAACGCGATACCCGCCCGGTCCTGCTCTGCATCGGCGTGGCGCTGGGGTTCCTGACTCTGGCCGCCCCGATCCAGTTCTCCGGCTATCGCATCACCATGGCCTGGGCGCTGGAGGCTGCCGCGCTGGCCTGGATCGGCATCCGAACCGAGGCCAGGCGTCTGGTCTGGGCCGCCCTGCTGGTCTTCTACCTGACGCTTGCCCGGCTGTATTCCATCGACGCCTGGATTTACGGCGACGCCGCGAGCTACCACGCACTCTGGAATGTCCGCTTCCTGACCTTCCTCACCGCCGCGGTCTGTCTGTGGCTCGGCGCGCGCTGGATCGGGATCGGCGTCGCGGGGCTGGCGCCTTACATCGCGGGCCACTTCGTCATGCTGTGGGCGCTGGCGCAGGAGGCGGTGGGATGGGCCGCGCGATCGACGCCCGCCGAGAATGTCTTCAGTGTCCAGAGTGTCTCGGTCTCGGTCCTGATGGCCGCTTATGGCGTGTTCCTGGTGGGGATGGGAGTCTTCACGCGCCTGGGCATCAACCGCATCCTGGGTCTGGGACTGCTGGCGCTGGTAGTCGCCAAGCTGTACCTCTACGACGTGTGGCAGCTTGGGCGGGTCTACCGTGTGGTGGCCTTCGGGCTTCTGGGTCTCCTTCTGCTGGTCACTTCTTTCCTGTACTCCCGTTACCGGACAACCATCGAGGACTGGTGGAAAAATGAGAAGGGCAGTTCCTAGCCTGCTCGCCTTCACCGCGCTGCTGCGGGCGGACTTCAACCCGGCGCGGTGGCAGTTTCGCCGTTCGCTGATGGCCGGGGAGGCGCAGCAGGTCTCGGCGGTGACGCTGGACCGCGCCGTCTACGCGGGCGCGCAAGTGGGCCTCGCCGATCTCCGCGTGATCCGGGAGGGCGCGGAAGTCCCATATGTCATCGAGACCCTGACCGGCTCGGCGGAAGAGCGGGAATTGCGGCCCGGGATTCTGGACCGGTCCGTCGTCCCGGGCGTGGGCCTCCAACTGACGCTGGATGTGGGCGGGGCCGCGAAACACAACCGCTTGCGCATCTCCACCAGCGAGGTGAATTTCCGCACCAAGGTCGCAATTGAGATCTCCGAGGATGGCCGGCGCTGGGCGGTCGCGCGCGCCAACGGCTACGTGTTCGATTTCTCGCAAGGCGACCGCCGTGTTTCGGTCCTCTCGGTGGACTATCCCGTTTCCACGCGCCGCTACGTGCGCGCCACCTTCTTCGGCTGGCTGCGGACGGACGCAGTCACCGGAGCCTGGCTGACGCACTGGCAGGAGCGCCCCTCCCGCTGGCAGACCATCGCTACCGTCGAACCGGCGCGCACCGAGGATCAGCGCGCCAGCCTGCTGGTCCTGGACCTGGGCGCGGACCGGCTGCCGCATTCCCGCCTGCGCCTCGAAACCGGCGCCGCCCCGTTTTATCGCGCCTGCGACATCGAATCCAGTCCCGACCGCAAGGACTGGCGGTACGTCGCTGGAGCGGTGCTCTACCGCTTTGCCGATGAGGAATCCCCGATCCTGAAGTTCGCCGAGCAGCACGACCGGTATCTCCGCCTGCGCATCTTCAACGGCGACGACCGCCCGGTGCCGGTGCGATCCGTAACTCTCGAAACCCTGGAGCGGCGCGTGAAGTTTCTCCCCGCCGCCGCGGGGGAGTACTGGCTCTACTACGGCAACCCCGAGGCCAAGCCGCCCACCTACGACTTGGGAACGATCCTGGCCCGAAGAGGCCCCGCGCCGGAAGTCCTGCTGGCCGCCGCCTCCGAGCAGCGGAATCCGGCCTACCGCCCGCCGCCCCCTCCGCTCAAGCCCTGGAGCGAACGCCACCCCGAGGTGCTCTACGGGACGCTGGCCGCGGCCATTTTGGGCATGGGCTACGTCACCGTGCGCCTCCTCAGCGTGGTAAAACGCGCAAGCTGAGTCGCGCTTGCCGGCGGCTGATCCCGCCTACCTCGGGATCACCGGCAGCACCAGCGCCGAGGGGTGCGCGGCGTCGTGGTAGATCTTCTGCGTGGCCTTCAGCATGCCCGTGGCGCCCGCCGCCGCCTCGCCGGTGTTCAGGTTGCGGTTGAAGCGCGGGAAGTTGCTCGAAGAAATCGCCAGCCGGATGCGGTGCCCCGCCTGGAACACGTTGCTGGTCGCCCACAGGTCGATGTCGTACTCGTAGATTTTGCCGGGCTCGATCGGTTCGGCTTTCGTTGTCGAGTTGCGGTAGCGCGCCCGAACAATGCCGTCGGTGAGGAACCGCGAGTAGCCGGACGAATCGACGTCGGTGAGCATTGCCGTGAAATCCGTGTCCACCGCCGAGCTGGAGGCGTAGATCTTGGCGCGAATGAACCCGGTGACCTCGAGGTCCTTTTCGAGCGGCGGCGTCGAGAACACCACCACGTCGGGCCGGCTTTCGTTCGGACGCTCGTCGGCCGGCCCGGGCGGAAGCTGGTGGTTGGCGCAGCACAGCCGCCCGCCGATGCTGGGCACGGGATTGGCCGGGTCGTATTCATACGAGTCCGGCGGATCGTCGCCCGGCGGGGCCGCACCCAGCGCGCCGCCGCGAAGGTAATAGTTCGTGTCCCGCGTGCGCGCCAGCGGAAACTCCTGCTCCTCGCGCCAGACGTTCTCGCCCATCACGAAAATGCGCACCGGCGCTCCGGTGGCATACTCGTTGCGCACGCCTTTCAGCGCATAGTCGAACCACCGCAGCGCCGTCGCCGTGTGGTCGAGCACGGCCTGCTTGCCGAACGTGACGTCGCCGATCTTGCCTTCCGGCGAGATGCTGGCGTGCGCCCAGGGTCCCAGCAGCAGCCGCTGCCCGGCCGCCGCGGGCGAGGCGCGCCGCATCCCCACGAAGTTCCGGATGGTGCCCTTCAGGAAAATGTCGTTCCAGCCGCCCGCGTGCAACGCCTTCACGGTCATCTCGGAGTAGTGGTCGGAGATCTTCCACGGCCGCCAGTACTCGTCGTCGCGCTCGTGCGCCACCCAGTCGCGAAAGTACGGCGCCACTCCCGCCCCCGGCAGTTCAAGCAGCCGGTAGTCCTCGATCGGCAACTGCGCCACCCACTCTTTCGGATTGGAAATGTCCGCCGCCTTGCGCCGCAGCGTGTCCACCGCCAGGCTGCTGGCCCACGAGCTGGCGAACCACTGCATCAGCGCGCCGCCTTGATAGGTCCACCCTTCGTAATACTCCGACGCGGTCACGTAGGGGAAGACCGCCGCCAGGTGCGGAGGCCGCGCCATGGCCGCCAGCATCTGCGTCGCCCCCACGTACGACCCGCCGAACATGCCCACTTCGCCGCTGGAATACGGCAGCGCGGCGGCCCATTCCACGGTGTCGTAGCCGTCCTGGCTCTCATAGCGGAACGGGTAGAACTCGCCGCGCGAGTCGAAGCGCCCGCGCGTATCCTGCAACACCACCACGTATCCGTGCGACGACATCTCGGCCGCGCCCGCGGCGCCGCCCGCGCGGTTATACGGCGTGCGCTGCAACAGCACCGGAAACTTGCCGTCCGCCTGCGGCCGGTAGACGTCCGCGATCAGCAGCGTGCCGTCGCGCATCTTCACCGCAACCGCGCTCTCGATCTTCACCGGGTAGGATTGCCCCCAGGCGCCGGCCGCAAAACTCAGCCAGAGACTTAAACCAAGAAAGACTCGCATCCGTATCAGTCTATCCCGTTAGCCCAACTTCCGCAAAATTGAGGACGCGAGTCCGCGGAATCAATCACTTGCGTGGTCGTTCAGTGACTATCCGGCTTTGCACCGGCTCGACAATGTTCTCAGGAATCCGAAGCAGTTGGTAGATCCGTTTGTGCTCCGCTTCCGGCGCCGTCGCCTTGCGGATACGGATCTCGTGGCCGTCGCTGGTCGGCAGCACCACCGTGACCACCTGGTGGCTGGCGAGTTGCTCCCGCAGCGAAGCCCAGGAGGTGTGGATTCCCTGATCCAGGAAGGTCTTCTCAATGCTGACCAGCAGATGATAAGCCAGCACACACAGGAAGATGTGCGTCTCGACCCGATGCGCCAGCTGATGGAAGATCGGCCGCTCCATCAGCGGGCTCTTCATCGCGCGGAACGCCGACTCGACCCGCGTCAGCAAAGTGTAGCTGCGCCAGATTTCTTCTTTCGTCATGTCCCGGCGGTCGGTCTTGAGCACATAGCTTCCATCGAGCCGTTCCGCACGTCGCTTTTCCTCCACTTCCTCTTGCCAGCTCAAAGCCTGCTGCTGGGCGTCGTAGAGGATCTGATAATAGCGGCCCACCCGGGAATAGCGCTCCCGCAGCCGCCCGATCGCTTGGTGTACCTCGGCCTCGCTCAGCGGTTTCTTCTTTCGCTTCGCAATCCGCCTCGACAGTCGCTCCAGCTCCGCCAGCAGTCGCTTCTGTTGCAGTTCCCGAATCGCCCGGTCCTTCTCCGTGCGCGGTTCGCTCACGCACAGGATGTGCACCTCTTCACCGGCCAGGCACTGCTTGATCCAGACCCGCGTTTTCTTCTGGAACGGGTTGGTCGGTGAGGGCTGGCGCAGGACCTCCTCCCAGCCGGCTTCCTCGGCAAACTCCTGCTCGTGCTGGAAGCGCTCCTCCGGCCGGGCGGCCACCAGGTAGTGATAGCCGCAGCCGCGGATCTGCTCGAGATTCTTGTCGTAGGCCATGCCCCGGTCCACCGTCACCGTGGCGCCGGCCTTCTTGCCCACGCGCTTCTCCAAGGCGGCCAGCATCTCTTCGACTGTGGTGCTGTCATTGCGGTTGCCGTCGAAGACCTCATGCGCTTTGGGAAAGCCGTCGCCGTCCACCACCAGGCCGATGACCACCTGCTTGCAGTCCGGCCGCGGATCGCGCGAGTGGCCCCGCTTGGCCTTTGCGTTGCCGAGCGCCTGGCCCTCGAAATAGGTCGAGGTCAGGTCGTAGAGATAGATGCTCTCGGGCAACTGAAACAGCTCCTGCTCGCGCCCCGCCAACTCCCTCTCGATCAGCACGCGTTGCGGATGTAGCCGGTCGAGGTTGCGATACAGAGCGTCGTCGTTCAACACGGTGAAGTCGGTGTGCAGCAGATCGGCCAGTGCGGTGCGCCGCACCCAGTCCGGCATGGCGTGCTCGGAGGCGGGAGCCACCAACCGGTTGATGGTCATCACCTCGCTGAGCAGCCGCGCCCGCTGGTTCAGGCCTGCCTGGCCCAGGATTGCATCCAGGTTGAGGCGCCGCCACATCTGGTGGGCGACGTAGGCCGAGCCGGCTTCCCGCGCCTCTTGGATTTCGATCTGGTCGACCAGAACACTCACCAGTTCGGAGTGGGCGCCGGTCCGGGGTGAGGCCTGGATCCGTTGGCGCAGCGAGTCGATCTGAGCGTCGGGCAACAAAGCTTGCTGGCCGCTCAAGGCGGCCTGGAGTTTGTGGGCCAGGGCCAGCCAGTGCTGGCGGGGAGCGGGCTCCAACGAGCCCAGGGAACAGATGGTGCGATGGCGGGGCCCGTTGGGGGTGCTGATGGACTCGACCAGAAGGTGGTTGGTGTAGGTTTTGCCGCGGACGGTTTTGCGGGTCGGCTTGAGAAACACTTCGTCCCTATATACACCGGATGGAGAGTGATTGCAATAGAAATCTGCACCGTACTAACCGATACCATCCCCATATTCGGCCACCCGGATGGCGCCGAATATTCGTGACTATTTTAACCGAATCCGAGAAGCCGCCATTGACCGCAAAGGAGATCCGGTTCCGAAATGCCCCGAAGACCCCAGATTTCCACAGGAGGATGCGGAAGTTGGGGTAGGAAGCTCCGATCGCCTCCGCGTGCCTCGGCGCGATATATCCGTAACCCATGTGCTTGCGGATCACCGCCCCGTTCTTGCACTCCACCAGTCCGTTGTCGTTGCAGTGCCGCGGCCGCGATTTGGTCTGCTCGATCAGGAGCTTGTTCAACAACCCGGCTACGGTGTGATTGATGAACTCGCTGCCGTTGTCGGAATGAAACCCCCGAATCCGGAACGGGAACTGCTCGAGCATCGCTTCTAGCACGGGCCGCAGAGCCGCTTCGGTGATTTGCCCCGCCGCTCCCACCACCTGCCATTGCGTGACCTCGTCGACCGCATTGATGTGATACACTCCCTTGGCTCCGTCCCAATCGCCTTGATGCACCGTGTCCACCCGCAGGTATCCCGGCCGGCCTTCCGGCCGCGGCGCCCGCCGTTGGCCGATGGCGACCTGCGTTGGGCGAGTTGCCTGATAGACCACGCGCCGCTTCCGGTACGTTCGGCTCTTGCGCAAACGATACAGTTGCGCCACCGAGGTCCGCGCCAGCCGCTGGTAGCGCCGGCCACCGAATTCCTAATACTCGCGTTGCAGGATCTTCTGCGTCGCCGGTCCGCTGAGCGTTTCATGCGCCTCATCCAGGCACGCCAGCACCTCGATGTCCCTGGGGGTATACACCGTGGGGAACCGGCGCCGCCGGTAAGATCGCGCCTTCACCGCGCCGCTCTGCACGTATTGCGTGATCCGCCGCGCGATCTGTGCGCGGCTCAGCCCGGTCATCTTCTCGACGTAGCGCCGCACCAGGCCTCGCGCTGTGCGCCCTAAGCGGCGATTGCCCTGTAGGCGCAATGTCTCGCTCACCCACTGGTAAACCTCCTCCCGGTTGCGGCCCTGGAAATCCACCTCCTCGCTGGCCTTCAAAAACGCCCGGATCTGATCCAGGCTCAATCCCATTGCGCCTTGCACGTTGATCGTCAATCCCCAGCATGCGGGATTCTCGCTTCAGGCTCATCTTGAGTGAGACAAGACTCGACCGTGCAGAAAGCGTTTGAACGTGCGATAATTCGGAAGAGAGATGACGATTTCATCACTGCCCTCGAACTCGCTGCCCGAGGATGCCAGTCTGCTCTCGGCTGATCCCCGAAGCCTATTGATGATTAAGGACTCTGTGGCTGCGCTCCTCCGAGAAGAAATCGCGAGCGGGAGGTTGCAGCCAGGAGACCGGATAGTGGAGGGCAAGTGGGGAAAAAAGCTGAGAGTGGCTCAGACATCTATCCGAGAGGCGATCAATACTCTCACGGCTGAAGGTTTCGTCGAGAAAGGCTCTGGCAAAACAGCGAGTGTGACTCTGCTGAGTCCGCAGAACGTAGCGCATATCTACCAGTTGCGCGGCGTCATGGAGGGCCTGGCGGCCCGACTGGTGGCGGAGCGCCAGGCAGACCTGTCCGACTTGGAGCAACTGCTATCGGACATGAAGTCGGCGATCGAGTGCCGAAACGTTCGGGCATTTTACCAGCGTGATCTTCGATTTCACCTGCTGATCTCTGAAAAATCAGCCAACCCCTTTCTCGAGCAGGCTCTCCGCCGCGTGATTGTTCCTCTTTTCGCCTTCGTCATTCTACGTGTTCACGGCAATGAGGAGGACCCCGAGACGTGGACTCGCAGCCTCGCACAACACCGTCAAATGCTGGAGGCGATGCGCAGCGGAGATCCGTTCTTCGCCGAGCAGCAGGTCCGCAATAGTATATACAAATTCTTCAGTATTACGCATGAACTCGTCGAATGCAAACCTTCGGCCGACTCGACCAAATCGACGGTAGGGTAGACCATGTTGATCGACCTCTCTCATCCGCTCGAACACGGTCAGCCGAACCTCGCCACGGATCCCAAGATCAGCGTGGTCCCGCATTACCCGGTGAGTTCAATAGGTTATCGTTGGTCTTGCCTTCTTCCATCCCGAGCAAGTCGTCGAGCGGCGTGGAGGGATACCAGCGCTCTTCGATCGCCAGTTCGCTGCCCGGCGCACACAGCCGATTGATGGCCAGCACGGAGGCGACTTGCGACCAGGGCACAGCGGCCGCTTCGTCGGGTCCGTCCAGCAGCGGCTCCCAGGAGTGGTCCAACTCCAATCTCTTCCACAACTCCAGCCCGAGGAGGCAATCGCCGAAGCGGCGCGAGCGTTCCAGCCGCACCTTGTCCACTCGCACGCGCGCCACCGCATCGACGTCTCCAAGCAAATCAGGATTCTTAAGTGAACAGTATTGAGGCTAGCCACAATACTGTTCACTTAACAAGCCTTATCCGCCTGGAGTGGTGGATCCGACGCGTATGCTGCCGCTTGCGCGGACGTAGGGGGTAGTTGCTCATCTTCCGCTTCACCTCACGAGGGTTGACGCAGTTACGCCTCGAACTGACGTGCGCCTGTAAGGATCTCATCAAGTACGACGGCATGAAAGGTCTTCCTCTGCCGAGGGGGGATAGCATCAAAGCGCGGCAGGCGTCGTTGGATGACTCTAACGGCGTGCACGAAAGAGAGGCGTTCTAGGTCTTCGCCGACTCCAAAAGCTGCTTCGTGCATCAATGTTAGGCGCTCGCGAGAATTTGCCCAGTAGTGCTCGGCTGAAGTGACCCGCGCTGGGAACAGGACTGGGATCAGAAACGAGGGTCAGGGCATCATCATCCACGCCGAAGGCGTGGAGTGAAGGATATGGGCGACGGCGATAGCATCCACGCCGAAGGCGTGCACGGTGACGCGTGGCAGTGAACTGGTTGCAGGCAGGAACGCAGCGGGCCTACCGTGTTTGGGCGAGGCGTTCGATCTTGCGGCGTAGATATTGGAAGTAGTCCGGGCTGACGCGCAGGCTCAGCACTTTTCCTCGATCACCGGAAGGAAGTAAGCCAGCGAGCGAATCGCGCCCAGGGGCGGGGAGCCGGCGGGGCGTATCAAGCGGCGCGCGGCCGCCAGGACCAAGGCGTTTTCGATGGCCATCAGGGGCACACCTCGTTGATGAAGTTGGGTGGCCAGGAGACGGTCCGGACGGCGGATGGTTCCGATGGTCCCCGGCGTTTTGCGGTAGGCGTTGAGGACCTGCCGGATATACTCTTCCTGGTTGGCGCGGCTCTGTTCCACGACTTCCTCCTCAGCGTTGGGGATAGCGCAGCGAGGGGCCTTGGATCCGCACGGTGTGGCAGTAGTGCCGCAAGCGGCTCAACAGTGCTTCCACCATGGGCCGGTTGCCCAGGAAATTCGGCCACTCTTCATAGTCCAGGTTTAATGCGGAGTCCATTTTTATGCGGAGTGAACGGTCATAGCAGTAGACAATCCCTTGTCACATCAAGCCGAGGTAGCCCGCCCGGCGATCCTGGAACTTCGCATAATCATGACGTCCTAAAACCTCGGTGGTCACCTCAAAACCGGCCATGCGTGGTCACTTCAAAACCGGCCACCGGACATCGCCCAGGACAGAGTAGTTTTACCATGTCACCTGCATTCAGACAAGTGTGTATTTCGACTGAGACTGCTCGTCTCGCCGGTTGAGGTTTGGCGCACCTTCCCGGTTCAGCTCGGGGCCGACCAACGAGAGGCGCGCAGGGTTTCTGGGTTCCGGTTTGCCGCCTTTCCCTTCTCTCAGCAGAAGGGTTTTCAGAACGGCCCGGAGCGGTCCAGGGCGCGCCGGGGCACCCGCGCGGAGCGCGGGTCGAGC
>Ga0187878_1002235_pt1 | contig 17496 bp, 21 predicted proteins | sample June2016WEW_17_1_FD_132979 | JGI IMG/M metagenome (GOLD analysis project Ga0187878, IMG submission 132979) | Peatland microbial communities from SPRUCE experiment site at the Marcell Experimental Forest, Minnesota, USA - June2016WEW_17_150 | ecosystem: Environmental > Terrestrial > Soil >...
AACCTTTTCGGCGGGAATTCCCTTTTCGGCCGCTATCTGTTCCGCAGCGTTGGCTAATTGTTTTAAATCCATATTCTTAAAATTTTACCGCTCGGTGGAGCGGATTTACATAACAATAATATTCCTTCGGAGAGAATAATCAAGTATTGACAATATAAAGAATAGATTGTGATATTAATTTAAACGTTCTCATAATGGCGAACCGTAAATCCTCCATCATTTTTTTCCAGGGCGATTAGGTCCAGCCGCCATCCCCTTTTATCCTTTATCAGGTCTTCATGCGAACCGGCATACAATTCCGCTGTCCGGCGGAACTTTTTCATCTTCGAGGCCGACATCTGGTCCTCGGGTTTCAGCGTACCCGGCATCATGGTCTTCACCTCTACAAAAACCAGCGTCTTATCCGGGGCTCTTGCCACGATATCCAGCTCGCCCCACTTCTCGCGCTTATTCCGTCCAAGGATCTTATATCCCTTCCGCTTCAAAAATTCGGCCGCAAATTCTTCTCCCTCTATCCCAAGTTCAGATCTTTGAGTCATTTTTTTAAATTATAATCTCCAAAATAGCAAAAATCATCTCCATATTATCCAAAAATAACTGATTTAAAAATGTTTATCGATAAACAATTTTTTTATCAAAAAATGAAAAATGTAGGTTTTATCGCATTATCAGGTTGTCCAAAAGAAATAGTGTTTCACATTGTTTTACACTTTTTGTCAAATAGTATAGGTTTTATCGCATTACCCGGTAACCGCATGAAACCTACAAGTGTAGGTTTTATCGTATTATCAGGTTTTCTTTATTTTTCAGGTTTTCCAGCTTTTCTTGCTTTTGTAGGTTTACTGAAGACAAACCCCGCGCATGCACAAGTGCATGGCGGGGCTTACGTATGGTAAGGACAAGAGGTTCAAGGAAGACGGGCTCGCCCCAGAAAGCGGAGGATCCCAAACACGAAACTCATTTCTATCACTCCTCCTAAAAGCACGCGGATGGCTATCGTCTTAATTTTCTTCAACTCCATCACGATGACTATAGCCAGCGGAAACATTACGGAGACAGCCATACCAATAGGAACAAGCAACGTCTGCGAGCCCCCAAAATACCAGATCAGGTATAACTGGATAGCCAAAGAAGAAAAGGCTAGGGCAAAAAACCCATACTTTTCTCTTGTCTCTCTCGTAAGGAAGAACCAGGCCGTGGTCAAAAGACACGATAACAAGAACGTGAGACCGAAAACGTGGGCCAAGTTATTCCCCAACAGCAGTTTGGAAAGAATGAGATTTGCGCCGGTAATAATGACCACCAGCAGGTTTGATAACCATAGATTTTTCATTTCTCTTCCTTAAAATATGATCGGGAACGTCAAGAAACCGCCTCTATTAAATCAAATAGAGGCGATTTTGTCAAATTTAGCGACGGCTACCGAAGAATTTTTCTTATGAGCTTCTTGGTATCGTTAGGATTCTTTACCTTGAGACATTCAAAGCCGGCTTCAAACGCGGCATAATCGTTCCCACCAGAGAAGAGGGCATCGCCGACAAAAAGAATGCTTTTCTTGGGCGCGCCTATTATCTTTATGAACTTTTTGATGGTGCTTCCTTTGTTAACTCCTTTTTTTGTCACATCTATGGAGGTAAGCCCGCCCGCTCGTATCCCGAAGTCCGGCAAGAGTTTGGCCAGTTCTATCATTATCTTCGGACGGATATCATGGCGATTCCATTCTTTCTTCACCGAAAGGGGAGCAAGCTGCCCCGCGGCCGAAAAGGTCACTTGGGTTCCGCGATCCTCTATTAAAGCGCCATATATCTTTTTGGGATCTTCAAAACCAGCCTTGGAAAGCGCTGTTTTAAAGGCCTCTCTTACCTTCTTAATTTCGCTTCCGGCCATTCTCAGCTCATAAATCTTTTTCCACCCATTTTTGTACCGGTAAAAAGCGGCTCCGCTGGTGGGGAACAAGAATAAATTCCCCAGTTTTGGGCGTTCCTTTTTCATCGGCCCAAGGAGTTGCCACTTAAAGAGAGAGAACTTGCCGCCGCCTATTATAGCCACCTTCTTTTCTCGGGTCAGTCCGGCAAGCAGTCGGGCCATTTCCCGGTCGAGCGGAAGCTTGCTTTTCACCAGGGTTCCGTCCAGGTCGAAAACAATGACGTCTTTTTCTCCCGAGTTCTTATTCATTCATTTGAATTTTACCCCAATTTCGCTTTTAATAGAATCAGCTTACAAACCGATGGCTAAAGATAAACCCAGAAAAAGGGAACGCGGAGAACGCGAAGAAAAAATTTCTCCTCTTCATCCGGACACCAAAAAAAGCATTTGGTTCGTCGTGCTTTTCGGGCTCGCGATAATTTTCGTGCTCGCGGCGACCGGCCAGGCCGGCCCCATGGGCACCGCTTTTTACGGTTTCTTCGACAAGCTCTTCGGCTGGGGCTACTGGCTTCTGCCGGCGCTTTCGCTCCTCATCGGCTTCACTCTCCTCGCATCCGACAAGAATAAACTTCTGGGCCCGGCGCTCACCGGTAGCATCGTCTTCATTCTGGCTTCTCTCGGCTTTATAGATATCCTCTCGCCCAGAAACGGCGGCTGGGTTGGCATCGTTATCGGTTATCTGAAAATACCCTTCGGAATACCGGCCTCAATAGTCATTACCGTAACCGCCATTCTCGTCTCGTTCCTCGTTATCGTAAACAGGCCGTTCAATCTCAATTTATTCAAGAAGAAAGATGAGGAGGAAGAAGAGGAGGAGCTCGATATAAATCTTCCCGAAGAGCCGCCGGCAAAGACCAAGGAAGAAAAGAAAGAAGAAAAGAAAAAGAAAGAGGAGAACGAGGACGACTTCACAATCGAGTCGAAGATGGAAATTCCAAAAGCGACGGCAGCCCGGCCCATAAGGAACTATGTGGCGCCGCCATTGGACTTGCTCGTCTCGACAACCGAAAAACCCACGATCGGCGACCTACGGGCGAACGCGAACGTCATAAAAAGAACCCTGGACGGCTTCGGCATACCGGTTGAGATGGGGGAGATAAATGTGGGCCCAACCGTTACCCGCTACACGCTTAAGCCCGCCGAGGGCATCAAATTATCCAGAATTACGGCTCTTCATCAGGACCTGGCTCTTGCTCTCGCGGCTCATCCCATCAGGATTGAAGCGCCTATTCCAGGCAAGTCGCTTGTGGGCATCGAGGTGCCGAACAAGGCGGCAGCCGTGGTGCGCCTTGGAAGTTTGTTGCTCTATCCGGAAGCCAAAAAATCCGGCGACCTCGCCTTCGCCCTGGGCCGGAATGTCTCCGGGGAACCAATCTTCAAGGACGTTGAGAGAATGCCTCACTTGCTCGTCGCAGGCGCGACCGGCTCCGGCAAGTCCATAATGATTCACTCCATAATCATCTCCCTGCTCTACAGAAATTCCCCCGAGATGCTTCGATTCATCATGATCGACCCCAAGCGCGTGGAACTCTCAGTCTATAACGGCATTCCGCATCTCCTGTCTCCCGTTATCACCGAGAATAAAAAATCTATTGCTGTTCTCCGATGGGCCATTCAGGAAATGGACCGGCGTTATCAGCTTCTTTTGGCCGAAGGTTCGCGCGACATTAAAAGCTACAACAAGAACGGAAAGAGTTTACCCTACCTTGTGATAGTTATAGACGAACTCGCCGACCTAATGACCTCGTACGGCCGGGAGGTTGAGGGTTCCATCATCCGCCTTGCCCAGATGGCCCGCGCGACCGGCATCCATCTTATTGTGTCCACTCAGCGCCCTTCGGTCGAAGTTATCACCGGATTAATCAAAGCGAACATCACGTCCAGAATTGCACTCCAGGTAGCGAGCCAAGTTGATTCCCGGACGATATTGGACACCGCCGGCGCCGAAAAACTTCTGGGAAGCGGAGATGCGCTCTTTATTGCCGCCGACATTTCGAAACCGCTCCGCATTCAGGGCGCCTACATTACTGAGGAGGAGATAAAAAGAGTGACGGGCTTCATTAAGAAGAACAACGAAAGCTCGGATGAGGGAATCTCGATCGCGAATGGTAACGGCACCGGCGAAGAATCACTGGTGAATCTGAATTTCGACGATTTCGATATGGATAGCTCGAGCGACGAGCTCCTCGGGGAAGCGATTGAGACTGTCCGGGCCGCCAAGAAAGCCTCGGCCTCGCTCCTTCAAAGGCGGCTTAAGGTAGGCTACGCCAGGGCCGCGCGGCTTTTGGACATAATGGAGGAGAAGGGCATTATCGGCCCGGGCGACGGAGCGAAGCCCCGGGAGGTGTTCTATAATGGAGAAGAAAATGGAGAACGAGAATAAAAACCTGACCAATCTGATATTGGAATCCCTCAAATTGAAGGGGCTCACGATAGACAAACTTTCCCAGCTCACGGGGGTCTCGGAGCGAGCGCTCGCACTCATTTTGGAGGAGCGGTTCGACAAACTTCCGCCCGCGCCGTACGTCCACGGCTATCTCTTGAAAATTGCCGAGGTCCTTAATCTGGACGGACAAAAACTTTGGCAGGAATTTTTGAAGAACCGCGAGGAAATCCGCCGGTCTGGAGAAGAGGACATTCTTCCACCCAATCGCTTCGCCATTCCGAAACTCAACAAGAAAATCGTGGTGGCTTCCGTTATCGCCGTTATCGTTTTGGGCTACCTCGCCATCCGTTTACCGGGACTTTTCGGACAGCCGGAGCTTAATCTTACGAACCTTACCGCCAACCCGACAATCGCTTCGGATCCCAGCTTCACTATCCATGGTATAATGAACCCATCCGACGAACTTACGGTTAACGGCGAAGCGGTCTATCCCCAAAAAGACGGCAGTTTCGAGAAGAACATTCTGCTCCAGTCGGGCTTTAATAACGTCACCTTCCAAATTAAAAAACTTCTGGGAAAGGCATATACGATTACCAAGCAAATCTTTTACCAGCCGGCGAAACCCGAAAATAAAACCAATGGCACCCAATAAAAAAACTAACGAAAAACCCGGCGAGGAACTGGATTCGCTCATCGAATCGCTCCAGTCGCGCTTCGGCGAGGGAGCGATAATGAGGTTGGGCGAAAACCACCATTCGAAAGTGGCGGTGGTGCCCTCCGGTTCTTTTTCGCTGGACTTGGCGCTCGGCGGGGGATTGCCGAAGGGCCGCGTCATCGAGATATTCGGCCCGGAGAGCTCCGGCAAGACGACGCTCGCGCTCCACGCAGTCGCAGAAGCCCAAAAACGGGGCGGGAAAGCGGCCTTTATCGATGCCGAGCACGCTCTGGACCCGGAATATGCCGCAAGAATTGGGGTAAAAGTGAAGGACCTGATAATCTCCCAGCCGGATAACGGCGAGGAGGCGCTGAACATTCTGGAGAGCTTGGTGCGCTCCGGCATCATTGATGTGGTGGTCATAGACTCCGTCGCCGCGCTCACGCCGAAGGCGGAGATAGAGGGCGAAATGGGCGCTTCCCACATGGGCCTTCAGGCCCGGCTTATGTCCCAGGCGCTCCGCAAGCTCACCGCCATTGCGGACAAGTCCGGCACCATCATAATTTTCATAAACCAGACCAGAATGAAGATCGGCATGGTCTTCGGGAATCCGGAGACGACGACCGGGGGAATGGCGCTCAAGTTTTACGCCTCCGTCCGGATAGACATCCGGCGCATCGCCCAGGTGAAGAAAGGTGAGGAGAGCATCGGCAATCGCGTGAAGGCGAAGATAGTCAAAAATAAGGTGGCGGCGCCTTTCAAGATAGCGGAATTCGACATAATGTTCGGCGAGGGAATCTCCTACGAAGCGGACGTGATGAATACGGCCATCAAGTACGGCGTGGTAAGGAAGAATGGCGCGAGCTTTTCGTTCGGCGATGAAAAACTGGGCGTCGGTTTTGACAACGTCCGGCTGAAATTAAAAGAAGACAAGAAATTATTGGAAGCCATTAAGAAAAAGACGGAGGAGGCGGCAGAGAAGAAAATTGTAATAGGAGCGAGCTCGCCGGTGGACGAAGAATAAGAAATCCCGAAGTCATGCCGACTTCGGGATTCGTCTCTCTAATACATGCTTATGGGAGAATTTGTTGGGAAGAAAAACTCTTTCCCAACACAGAAGGGGAGTGTAAATTTGTTTTCTACAACCTCCCCAAGAATCAATAATCTTTCACCTGCGTATCTCTCGAAGGTGAATCTCTCATTTGATCGGCATGAAAATACGTAGCGAACCAGATTCACATCCTTCAAAGAGAGAGAAAGAAGTAAAAAGGCAGCGGTGGCAACATTTAACGCAATTGCACCGGCTTTGCCAACCCTAACGGGATATTCAAGCATTCCCAATTTTGCTTTGCGAACCATAATAATCAAGTCCACGGTGTTATACACACCATATTCAGTCGTCTCGTCCTCAAGAAGACTCTTTGTTTCGTCCGCATTAAGGTGGCTGATGATTTTCACGCTTTCGTGGGTTTTTCTCTCGAACACTTCTTTTATCCCCCTCAGATGCAGCCCATTCGGCACCTCTATAGCAAGCGCCCCCTCTATAACTCTGGGGCAAAGCGGGGCTATTGCTTGGATTGCGGCCAATCGTTCATTGCCAATAATCTTATCGGCTATTTCGCGATTTAAGCCCTGTTTCTCGAGCGCGAGACAGAATTGGTCCGATTGGGACCTGCCAAGTTGCACTATGCCAGACATAGCGTTCCTCTCTTTCTTTATTTGTTGCTTTGTAAATTCCTCCGGCAGTCGCTCAAAACTGGATAATTGAGCTAACCATAGAGGGCGAATTGCTATCTGGAGATTAATGCCGAGAACTTACTTTTGCAAGCCGTTCAGCTTGAAGAAATTCTCGAGTAGCTTGGCCACCAAAATCGGGCCGGTACCGCCCGGGGTGGGAGTGTAATTGACCGAATCCGGGACATTTGCCGCATCAAAATCGCCGCAGAATTTATCGTCTTTCTTGTCATACCCGAAATCGATGACAATTGCCTCGTTTTTAACATCTTCCGCGCCGAAGAGGCTTGCCTTTCCGACGCCGGATACGATTATATCCGCGGTCTTGAGCTTATCTTTCGTATCTCCGGTCTTGCTCGTAAAAACGGAGAGCTCGGCCGCCCTATCCATAAGCCAGACGGCAACCGGCTTTCCTACCAATACGCCTCTCCCAATAACCGCAACACTTTTGATTTTTAATTCCACATTCAAAACTTTCAATATTTCTTCCACCACGCCGACAGCCGGGGGCAAAACCGGGTTCCGGCCGGCATAGAAAGCGCCGAGCGCCCGTTCGCCCAGAACGTCCGTGTCTTTTTCGCGCGGAATGGCATTCAAAACGTACTGCTGGCTGATATGCGCCGGCAGCGGAAGCTGAACGATAGCGCCGCCGCAGGTCTTGTATTCGGCAATTTTCAAAATCTCCTTGCGCAACTCGTCCTGCGTTATTTCTTCCGGAAATTTATAGAGCCGGAAATCCACGCCCAGCTCCTTCGCGAATTTTTCTTTCTGCTTCAAAAAGCTCTCCGAGTTCGGGTCGTTCCCGACTAGAAATGCCGCCAAGAACACTTTGGGTGCACCCTGTTTTTTCAGGTTTTCCAATATATCCGAGGCGATTTTCCTACCGTCTATGACCATTTCAATACCCAGTATAACCAACCATACCCGTCAAACACAAATAAAAGACCCTCGTTGTTCAAACGAAGGCCTTGATGAACCAAACAGGGATAAGTGTTATATGGCATATCCCCATAACCGGCGATGTGTCGGCAATCCATCTGCCACTCGGGCGCAGCTCGCCTGCTTTTTCGGCTGACGTTTACTGAGAGCAGCCTTCTTCTCTCTCTTCAGTGATTTCGACGAGAATCTCGATGTTTTGGATTTCATATCTCCTCCTATGGTAAGTGGGTTGACTGTGATGATTGATTTTTCAAGTTGCATTTCCCCGGAAGAACGAAAAACCTCTTCCGAGGAAGAGGTTTTTCTTGGCGTCCATCCTATTCAATCAAGAAAAATCCCTTCCTCGGGGGAGGTAAAGAAGAATCCAAAAAAGAAGTTGTTGCGGGAACTGAATTTCATATCTAATTAAATGCTAGCAATGCCGTAAAAACGCGTCAAGAACGCTAGTGTATTGGGAACTTTTTGCAGATCCTGGCCACTTCTTTCTTAATAACATCGGTTTTGCCTTCCTTCATAAGGACCTCGGATATAAGTCGACCGAGGGTTTTTACGTCCCGTTCTTTCAGTCCGCGGGTCGTGATGGCCGGAGTGCCCAGCCGGATGCCGGAGGGACTCATCGGCGTGCGCGTATCGAAGGGAATAGTATTTTTGTTCGCGACAATTCCTACTTCCTCCAAAAGTTCGCAGGCCTCCTGCCCACTCAATCCGCGCGCCCAGGTATCCACGAGGAAAAGATGGGAATCGGTTCCACCTGAGATGACCTTCCAGTGATTTTTCTTGAGCGTCTCCGCGAGCGCCTTCGCATTCTTCACGACTTGCCTCGCATATTTCCTGAAAGCTCCCTCGCTCGCTTCCTTCAAAGCTACTGCCGTTGCCGCGATTTGATTCGCATGCGGACCCCCCTGAAGTCCGGGAAAAACGGACTTGTCTATCGCTTCGGAATACTTCTTTCTTGAGAATATAAGAGCCGCCCGAGGACCGCGGAGCGTCTTGTGCATCGTGGTCGTTACAACGTCGGCCGAATCAAAGGGCGAGGGATAGGCGCCGGCCGCCACGAGCCCGGCAAAATGAGACATATCCACCATGAAAATCGCTCCCGAGGACTTCGCGATGCGCTGGAATTTTTTGAAATCGATGGAACGGGAGTAGGCGCTGTATCCGGCGATGATAAGTTTGGGCCTTTCTTTCTTTGCGAGCCCGGATACCTCGCCGTAATCCAACTGTCCGCTACCTTTATTAACCGCGTAGGGAATTATTTTCCATAGTTTCCCGGTTGCACTCACCTTATGTCCATGCGTGAGATGCCCGCCCATATCCAAACGCAAGCCCATTATTTTTTCTCCTATCGGGACGAGGGCCAGATAGACCGCGAGATTGGCGGGAGAACCGGAGTAGGGCTGAATGTTCACGGACCATTCCTTCGGGGAAAGTTTGAAGAGTTTGAGGGCGCGAATCTTAGTCAGGTCTTCCAGTTCGTCCACCACGTCGTTTCCGGCATAATAGCGGGCGTGGGCATATCCTTCCGCGTATTTATTGGTAAAAACCGAGCCCAAGGCCCTCAAAACGTCGCTAGAAACGTAGTTTTCGGAGGCAATCAGGTCCAGGGTATTCGCCTGCCGCCTGGTCTCCTTATTTATCAAATTTTCAACGATTTTGTCGCGCATTAGAATCTAACTGTACGCTAAAATCGTGAGAAACGCCAGTAAAAATCCCGCCAGTCCATGGACTGGCGGGATAATTTTCTCTCAAAAACTCACTTCAAAAGATTATTTATGTCATCCAGCGATTTCTGCTCATCTTGAATTCCCGAGAAGCTATCCGGCAGAGAGCCTGCCTGCGCAGGCAGGACTTTCGCGGGAAGAGTACTTGTGACGGTTGTCGTTGCTACCGGCGCCGGATTCTGGGGCAACTGGGCCGAATAATTATTGTCCGCCGCGGGCGCATTGTCAGGCGGAAGATTCTGGCTCCCGCTCGGCGGGAAGAGCATCGGAATATAGGCCGCCATAAGACCCACCGCCATCAGAATGGCAAAGACCGCAAGAACAACTCTGTTATTTTTGAAACTGCCCATTTGGTTAAATTAGTTGGTTCTGGGGCGATACCTCTTCCTTATATTCTATCGCCAGTTTCGTCATTCGGGAAGAGTAGCGCTCGGGAATCCATAAATACCCCTGCTTTTTAATGAGGTCAAAGATGTCTTTCGTTATCTTCACATCCTGCAAACAATAGTCCTTGAGCTTCTGGATCTCGCCCCGCTTGTACATCTCAATGGCTTCACCGCCGTAGCCGGACTTACCCGCACCCACATTCGCTTCAGCCAAGATCCCCAAACTTATCCTCCGCCCGAGATTTTTCTCTATCGCCTCCAAAATATCAAAATGCTCAATGGAATTGATGTTGAAGCTGAAATATTTCTCGAGGACCGGTAAATCGAAACGCGCGCCCGCAAAGGTGATGATAAGGTGGGTCTTTTTGAGGAGTTCACCCAATTTGTCCATCTCATTCTCGTCAAAGGCGATGTACTTATCCTGGCCGAAGGAATAAACGCCCACCACCGAGATATCTATCTTCCCGATGTTATCGCGCCCGCCCACGTCGTCAAAGAAATTCTTCGTCTCGATATCCAAAACAATCTTATCCATTTTATTGAATGAAACTTATCTTACCACAAAAAAATGTAACGTCTAATTCGCTTATGTTTTCGAGGCAACTCTCGGAACACCGTCGGCTTGGTTCCGCCTTCGGCGGACGATGGCGTGAGAGCGTAGGATGCGCTTGGCCGCTGGAGCCAAGCGACATCTGGTACCGAGAAAATATGGGCGAATTAGACGTACCTATCCGCCACCTTCGATGCCGCATAGCTGTCGGGCTTGGTCTTGGCCTCAAAATTGTGCGCCCGCACCATTCCCACCACCTCCTGAATGAGGTTTTTGGTCGGGCCGTTCTCGCCCACGTCCACGTGAATCTCAAAATCCCAGTTCAATTTCATGCCGCTTACTTCATGTTCCTTGGTCGCTTTCTCCAGATCGGTCAGAATCGCCTTCGCAGTATCGATGGAGAGCATTACCTCCTGAATGATTCTGTCATGGAGGTTATAGAACTTACCCAAAGCTAGCCGTCGCCAGAAATATCTTCCGCCGTTTCCCACGCGATGCACCACAATTGCGGTCACGAAGTCCGCACCATTATCTTGCAAATGAAGTGAGTCGCTTCCGATAATAACCTTATACTGAGAACTCGGTTTAGCTTTTATAAATCCCAAAATCTCGCGGACGACTTCGTTCGCTTCTATCTTCAAACCATATGAAGTGTTGAAAAACAGGTTCATTACTAACAAAATAAGCCCGGCGGACGGGCTTGTCAAATAAAAAAGCCATTCGAATTTCTCGAATGGCTCCCAATAATGACTGCTTCCCTCATCTCAAATCAACCCCCCAGCAAGCCAGCATCAGTGAGCATTTGTACCACCGCTGAATCGGCTTGGTTGATGGGTCCACTGGCTTGTATATACTTCAACAACCTGCTCTCCGAAAAGAGCTTGTCGAAAACCTCTGAACCTAGGTGATAAGACGTCCCAAGGATCTCCACACCCGTCCCATTCTCCTCTGCCAAGAACCAATTTCTTCCCCCGTCGACGGACACTAGACTGTACAAGCGTCCCTCGAAAGGCGCCCGTCCTTCTACGCGAAGATGAGTCCTACGGAAGCAAGTTAGTCTATACTGTTCTGCCTCACGCTGTTCCTTGTCTCTCTTCCGCTGCTCCAACATCCTCGGTACCGAGCTGAAGGCCACGTACGGTTTCCAGCTTTTGTACACCCAGAAACTATACGCTCTGGCACAATCTCTCAGTTGATAGAATCTTTCCAGAAGATTACTAATCCACCGCCGACAACCATCTATCGCTGCCTTGTTTTCTTCTGTTCTCTTCATTGCGAGCAACTTTTTCAACTCTATATCTTTCTCAAGAATTCTCTCCGCCGCGCGGATTAATTCCTGCTGGACGAAAGGGTTGATTCTTTCCCGTTCTTCCTGGGCACCCTTGAAAAGGTCTCCAAATAAAAGCTTAGGTGATGGGTGGAAACCGAATCCCAATCCAAATATATCTCCCGTTCGCTCCAACCAAATAGAAACATAAATGATTCCGATCATTCCTATCACCGGTGCTAACACCAGTGCCGAATCGAAAAGAAGAAATCTTTCATACGGAATGATATCCAAATACAACGAGATAATTATACACAACACGGAAAACACGAAAAATATCGTTTTCGACGCTACCCTTGGGGATAGCAACGATCTGGTATTGATTTGATTCTTCATGACATTCTCCTTCCGCACCTTGTGTTCGGCGCGAATTTGCCGGCCTTTCTGTTCGGCCGAGTTTATGGAATGGGAATCGGGAGCGGACATTGGATAGAGAGATCTTTCTGTTCGATCTTAAATGCCAGCTTTCCCTACTTTTTTAATGAGCGTTCTACATCTTAGAACAGTTTGATTATAACCTATAATAGCGATAAAGTCAACAGTTGAACTGCCGACCAAAAATGCAGGGACAGAGTCAAAAATCCTTATATTACCTACTTTATGGGGGCTTTTTAGTACCCCTTAAGCTTTCTCAGATCTTCTCTGGAAATTCGAAATTCTCCGTTGGGACCCACACGGCGCTTGACGATTTCCTCATATTCCCCGCGTGGCATAATTTCAAATGCCAAACGGTCTGTGGCTTCCTTGGACTTCATATCTCCATGTTCACTTGCTTCATCAGCAAAACCATACAAGTGGAACGCGGACTCGCGAAGCCGATGTTCATAGAATGCGACCGTGTCTTCTCGACTGCCCCGTTTTGCTTCCTCGATTAATTTCCGATAGCCATTGAAAATCCGATGCATTTTCTCAAGATAAGCATTGGTTGAGTTCATCGGCTTCTCTTTGGCCCCTCCAAATGTTTGTCCGTAATCGGTATTTATATAAAAATCGCCTCTTTCCAAAGCCCTCGAAACTCGGTCGTAGGTTACCACTTCCCCTGTTTTTCTTTTTATTAATTGAGTAAATAGACGGCCGTCAATTGAAAGTGAACGATAGGTAGCAACGGGACTTTTTACTTCTCCGAGTACCTTCACTTCTTTTCCTACAAATTTAGGATGGCTTTCGTACTTGCCACTCGACTGATATACCTCAGTAGGAACATTTTCAGCTTCATTAAGCTTGGCGAAATTAACCCCAATATACGTTTCCCGCCCGGCGTTCCGCGAATCAGCGAGCCTTGCTTCAGCCATAGTAAGCAGAAACGGAGAATCTTCCATAAGCTCGTTGGCGAATTGCTCTTTCTGCTCTTTACTTATAGCGCCTGGTAGACTAGCTAGCTCTCTAGGCATAACCTTTTCGCCAAGTTTTAACACCGTCTTGTATGTTTTTATTCCAAAAACCTCTTTTCCAACCACCTCTTCCCGCAGAGAAGGGTCGATCCTATAGACCTCACCCTTCTTTACCGCGAAGACTGGCATATGGATTTTTTCGACGACGGGAAAAATCTCTTCGGCCGACACACCAACATCCAACGAATTATCTTCCTTCACCCTCGCGAAAAATCCGGCAACTTCAGGATTACTAACAATTACCTCGTTGTAATTCATAAAGTCGCCCTCGTGGTGATAACTGATCGTTTCCTGCAATTGCTGTTCGATTGGCTTCGTGTGTCCTTCAGAAAAATCATACGTCGCGCTACTGTGCGTCACTATACGCTTACTACCCTCCGCTATAGTGGCAGCATCGGAAGGCGATGCGACTTCTACCGAGCCACCATTCAACAGAACACCCATGCCCGCCCACATTCCTTGCTGTTCTGGAGAAATAGCTGACGTGGAGATGGTCGGTTCAAAAGCCAAGACAATCTTGAGTTTTTCTTCCCAAGGGATATCGCTTCGTATGAGCGAATTGCTCTCCGGCCCACCCCGGGGCGTAAGGGCATGCACTATGGCAACGTTATATTTAGCCAGCACATTCTCCACATCACGCTCTTGCTGCTCTTTCTCATATGCATTCCATTCGTTCTCTTTTTCTGAATAAAAATCATGGAGTAATCCTTCAATCGAGTGTAATCTGCCGTCATCCGCACGCTGCTCTTGAAAACCCGAGACGAGTTCTTGGGCGCTTCGGTATTGCTCATCAAATTTTTCTTGGGTTAATTTCTGAACCTCTTTCTTCTCTTCCAACCGCTGTATTTCCCTAAAGTGCACTAGGCGTGAAATTAAGCCCTCTCTAAACTGTAGTAGTTGCCCATCTGTAACCTGTATTTGTCTAACGGCTTCTTCCGCTGCCAATTTTCCCGCTTCGGCCTCTCCGAGCAATTTATTAATTCTCTCATCTAATTCACGATCAGATTGAAAGTGTTCACTCTGAAGCCCATGAATTTTTTCAGCCAAAGCAAGACGCTCTTCGGGAATTTCTTTTTTCGAATACTCCCGCGCAGATTGATATTTTCGTTCTCCCTCCATATTGACGAAAATAAGCCCGGCGGATGGGCTTGTCAAATAAAATGGGGTGTTATTTCTTCAGCTTTAAAAGCTCTGCTGCCGCGGAGGCGATGAAAACGACCTGTAGGATGATGAAAATGACGTCATTGATGCTTACGCTGTAACCAAGCAGTAACGCGCCGCCCAAGATGAACCACAAATCCTGCTTGCGTTCGTTTCGGAGCCATATCGAGAACGATATCACAAGAAGTCCCAAAATCCCGAAAACCATGAACAGATTATTCATGCCGGTTCATTTTCACCAAATTTGAGCCGCCGTTAACACCGATGATCTGGCCAGTTATTGCGTCATTTTCCGCGAGCATCACGGCAACGTGGGCGATTTCATCGGGACGAATAAACCGTTCTATCAGCGTCGCATCCTCATAGCGCGATTTTTCTTTTTTCGAGATGTTTCCCCACGGAGGCGTCCAAGTATATCCGGGAGAGATGGCATTCACGAGGACGTTTTTCCCGAGTTCCTTTGCGAGATTGACGGTGAGGTTCGCGAGCGCCGCTTTTTCGGCCGAGTACTGCATGAACTCCGGATTGCTCGAGGCCAATTCGCCGTAGAGGGAAGTAATGTTGATTATCTTTCTTTGGGAATCCGAACGAATTTTCAAGAATTCCTGCGTGGCATGAACGGCGGTCATTAAAATGCTCTCGTGCTGACCCTGCCACGCCTTTTCGTCGAAGATGTCGCCGGACTTGGCGTCGCCGGCATTATTGACCAGCACATCAATTCCGCCAACGTCCCTTTTTATCGCGCCGAACATTTTTTTCGTGTCCGCAACTTTCGTAAGGTCAGCTTTGTAGATACGGCCATCGGAATATTTCCTTACTTCCTCAAGTGTCTTTTGGGCGCCCTTCTTGTTGGCGCGGTAGTTCACGAGCACAATAGCTCCCTTTTGGGCAAGGACCACGGCGATGGCCTGCCCGATGCCGCTCGACGCTCCCGTTACCAAAATGTTTTTACCTTTGAGATTCATAATTTAAAAACTTCGATTCCTTCGGGACCGTAAAGCTCCTCATTGAAGAACTTCAGTTCGGTGGGAGTTATTCTATAGGTCTTCGATTTGATGACCTTATTCTTGATATTTTCGAAATTTATGACCGACTCGAATCCCGAATTCGTCGCATTCCAAAGCGAGAGCATCGCCTTAATCTTTTCGACATTCCTGATCTCCTCGGCAGTTCCTGTTCCCTGAATGCCGACTTTTTTATCGGTCACTTTTTGCCCGGTATCGGATATTGAGAAAGCCACGGTCTTATTCATTTCGATATTCCGGCAATGCTCGCTCTCCGGCTCGCTGATGAAATAAAAGTTCAGGTTGTCGTCCACAGCGTAATAGACGGTGCACGTCGAGAGGCGAGTGCCCAAGGTCGCGAGAGACATCAGGTGATTGGATTCAAGGTATTGGAGCAGTTTTTGTTTGTCGTTCATGTCGTTCTGCGTCATTACGTGTTAATTATACCGCTAAATTCAGAGTTGGAGAGCGGGACCGTAAATCGGGAGGTTGGTATTGTACTGCGTGCTTGGTGAATATTGCATGGGGATTTGGGCTTGGGTTGTTGTCGCCGTCGTTGTCGCGGTCGGCACTACCACGGTTAAGGAACTGAGCTCTTCCTTCACCACGACCAGGACCTGGTTAGCAAGCTGAAGCGCGGCCTGCTGTTGAGCTACCGGAGCGCTCTGAATATTAGTAAGCAAAGATAGGACTGATTGGATAAGTAAAAGTAGAGAGGGGATGTTCATATTATTTTAGAGACGATTGCTTCCACATATACCAGAACCATTTGCGGTAGCTTTCCGCCAGGTTCTTGCTGTGAATCACGAAGAATACGACGTTATCGTCGATTTTCTTGATAGAGAGGCCCGTATACGTTATTACGTAATCCCCGAAGATGTGAATCGCCGAGTTCGTGGAATATTCCTTGGGAAGGAAGCGATACTCCAGGATACCCGAGAAGTGTTTGGGGAAATCGGGTATTTGGGATTTCACCTCGTAATCGAATAACTGGATGAATTTTATCTTCTTCCGGTTTGCCTCCTTAAAAAAGGCCTCGCGGCTCGCTTCGAGGCGGGGATCGAACCATCCGCCCTTCGCGCCGATAAAGTAGCTTTCCTTACCCACGCGGAGCACATCCCTAAAAATATTCTTTTGCCCCTCGAGCCCCCGATAGATATAGGCCTCCTCCGGAGCCAGGCGCTCGCTGAACTTCTTTTTGAGCGTCGGGAGAAAAGCTCTCAATTTTCCTTCTCGCTCACTCAGAAGCTCGGTCAGCTTATCCGGGTCCACCGCGTTATAGCGATTCTCGGTGGCGGAAAAGATTTGGAAACAAAGCCCCTTATCGATGAGGCGCTCAATGGCATCGTAGGTATTCCGCCGGTGGATCTTCGCGGCCACCGCAATTTCGCTGACAGTGGACTCTCCCCGCTCGACAAGCGACTCATAAATTTTCGCTTCATTGGGGCTAAGGCCCAAACTTTCAAATATATCCTGGTTCATATGGTGGTGGTGTCTATCGCCAAGTGGTGGTGTTGGCCACTCAATATACATATTATAACATCCTCTCGAACAGTCAAATGCTGTTTTTAGTACATTCACAAATTAAAAGGGAGAAATGTCATGGATACATTCGGAAAAATGCAAACGGCACCCATTACCATGGACGGAATCATTGAATTACTAAAGAAGGAAGGGGGTATCTTCATCGCTCTTATCGAGCGAATTGAAACTCACATTATTGGCTCTCCTCTTCAACCTCAGGAAGTCGCGATTTTCGACCTCGAATTGGAAAATATAGGTGTGCCGATCGCCCGGCAGGTTGCCGACCATTTCGCCAGTTGTTTCGGCGGTGAGAAAAATACTTTCCGATTGGTAAAGGGATACCACTTGCTCAATAGGCAGGCGGTAGAGTTCGTTCGCGATTGCGTGGCACGGGAGTATGTGCGTAACCTTGAAGATGTTTTGGGTCAACTGTTCAAGTCATTGATGGAGCTAGAGGAAATTAAACCAGCAAGCATAATGACAGGGGGTGCAAGATGAAACTCTTCATGTTTTGTGTCGCTTTAATTTTGTCCTCGTTTCTTCTCGCAAACGCCCAAAACCGCCCGATCGACTACCAATTCCGTTTTCTCATGCATCTGCAAATCGTGGAGCCGGGGAAGACATTCGGGGTTGCCGCCTGGGGAATCATTCCGGATGCCACTCAGAAGATATCCAAGTACTTCTTAGTAACCGGCCTGGTGGTAAAGGGGGATACCACTAGGTGGGTGGAGGTGATGGGCGGAGGCTATACAAAGGAAAGAGATTTCCTTCCGGCAGCGGACATTCGCTCCA
>Ga0187878_1002239_pt1 | contig 17488 bp, 15 predicted proteins | sample June2016WEW_17_1_FD_132979 | JGI IMG/M metagenome (GOLD analysis project Ga0187878, IMG submission 132979) | Peatland microbial communities from SPRUCE experiment site at the Marcell Experimental Forest, Minnesota, USA - June2016WEW_17_150 | ecosystem: Environmental > Terrestrial > Soil >...
GCATCCGGCTGTGGCACAATCGGGTCCCGGTGCGCTGCTCATCGTGCTGACTGAAGTATCCCTTCTCGTCGCAGCAGCCACTCCTACAGGACCGCCCTACGCCCAAGGAGCTGTTTCCATGAGCCACCAAGCCTCAAGAGCGCGGATGCTTCGCGTGCTGCGGCGCGAGCCGGCGGACCACGTCCCTTGCAGCTTCATGAGCTTCACGGCGCTGCGCCGCCGCTGCCACGAGGACCTCTATGAACTCGTGCTCGCCGAGCGCGCGATGGGGCTCGATTCCTTCCTCTTCATTCCCACCGCTCCTCGGCCCGAGCGACTGGACCACCCTGACCTGCGCGGCCTGCCGGTTCGCTCCGCACCGGAAGTGAGCGTCAAGGAACGGCGCGAAGAGACTCCCGACGGCGCGATTCTGCACAAGGAGTACGCGAGCCCGGCGGGAAAGCTCTCGACGAGCGTGCGGCTCTCCGACGACTGGCCGCACGGCGACCACATTCCCTTCGTCGATGACTACCAGATCCCGCGCGCCCTCAAGCCGCTCCTCACCGAAGTCCGAGAACTTGAAGCGCTGCGCTATCTGCTCACTCCGCCGGCGCCGGAAGACATCGCGCGCTTCCGCGAGGAGGCGCAGAAAGCGCGCGCCTTCACGGACCAACACGGAGTGCTTCTGGTGGGCGGCTGGGGCGTGGGCGCGGACATGGCCGACTGGCTGTGCGGGGTGGAGAACTTCACCTTCCTCACGCAGGACCAGCCCGAGTTCGCCACGGCGCTTCTCGAAATGATTCACCAATGGAACCTCCAGCGCATGCGGGTCGTCCTCGCGGCGCCGGTGGACCTCTACATCAGGCGCGCGTGGTACGAGGGCTGCGATTTCCTGATGCCGCGATTCTTCCGCGAGATCATGCTGCCGCGGATGAAGGTCGAGGCCGCCCTCGCCCATGAACACGGCGCGCTCTTTGGCTACATTTGCTCGAGCGGCACGCTGCCCATGCTCGACCTCTATGTCGAGGCGGGTGTTGATGTGCTCATCGGAATCGACCCGGTGCAAGGCACGCACACCAACCTGGAGCTGATGAAGAAGAAGGCCGGAGAGCGATTGAGTTTCTGGGGCGGAGTCTCGGGCGCGGTGACCGTCGAGCTGGGCAGCGAGGAAGAGATTCGCGCCGCGGTGCAGAAAGCCATCGCTACGCTTGGTCCCGCGGGCTTCGTCCTCTCTCCGGTTGACAACATCACCATCGACGCGCCCCAGACCTGGCGCAACATCGACGTCTTCCTCGACGAGTGGCAGCGTCGGCGCTGAAGACCCAGGCAGTGAACGCTCCGCCGGGCGGGCGAGGAATAGGCGCTGGGAATATGGTATATAGTTGGCGCAACAGGGGAGACTGAAGAATGGAAATCCTCAAACCGATTACGCGGCGGCCGGGAAGACGGCTCGTCACCTTGAAATGGCTCGCTTCTCTGGCGGTCTCTGTGGTGGTCACCGCCCTGGCCAGCGGGGCAGTTCCGGCATGGGCCTGCGATACCTGGGTGGCGTTGCCCGACGCCACAGCCGATCACTCCATCATCATGGCCAAGAACAGCGACCGGCCGCCCATGGAAGCCCAGCCGCTCGTGTACTCTCCCCACCAGAAACACGCTCCGGGAGAGATGGTCAAGTGCACCTACATCGAAATCCCGCAGGTGGACGAAACCTACGAGCACATCGGGTCCAAGATCTGGTGGGCGTTCGGCTACGAGCACGGGATGAATGAGTTCGGCGTCGCCATCGGTAACGAGGCGGTGTTTTCTAAAGAGCCCTACCAGTGGGGCGACGGCCTGCTCGGCATGGACCTTTTGCGGCTCGGTCTCGAGCGCGGCAAGACCGCTTACGAAGCGCTGCACGTGATCATCGCGCTACTGGAAAAGTACGGTCAGAGCGGCGACGCCGAATACGCGGGCGAATGGGGAAAGGCCAACTACCACAACAGCTTCATCGTCGCCGACCCCCACGAAGCCTGGGTCCTGGAAACCGCGGGCCGCTACTGGGTGGCCAAGCGCCTGACGCGCGGTGTCTATTCCATCTCCAACATTTACACCATCGAGAAGGAATGGGACGAGGCACATCCCCGCCTGGTGGAGCACGCCATCGAGATGGGCTGGACGAAGTCGGCCGCGACGTTCAACTTCGCGCGCGACTACGGTGACTACTGGAGGAAAGATTCCGCCAACCCCGGAAACATGCAGATTCGCCGCAACATGACCCTCGCTTGCCTCCGCAAGGACTTCTCACAGGTCACGCCGCCCAGCATGATGAAAATCAGCCGGAGCCACCTGGAAGGCACTCTCACGGAGCCGCGCTGGGGAGCCCCCGAGACCTTCTGGGCCACACCGTGCTTGCACGATTCTCCGCACGGGGGATATCACAGCGCGGCGTCCATCGTGGCCCACCTGCGGGCGGACATGCCCCCGTTGATGCGCCAGGTCTATTGGGCAAGCTTCTCGAATCCTTGCGGGAACGTGTTCAAGCCGTTTTATCTCCACGGGCCGACGTTGCCCGCGAATCTGGCGCGCGGCACGAGCACGTATTCCAATGACTCGCCGTGGTGGTGGGCCAATCGCGTCAAGCTGCTGTGCGACCTCAACTACAATGCCCTCGCGCCGACCGTGCGGGGCGTGTTCGATGAGACCGAGCGTTGGGAGATAGACCGTCAGAAGAATGTGGAGGCAGAGGCTTTGCGCCAGATTAATGCCGGCAACGATGCCGAGGCTGTCCGGCTCCTCCAGGAATTCATCAATGCGAATTGCGAACGAGTGGAGAGAGAGTATCTGAAGTTGAACGAATCGCTGCCGGAGATGCTGAAGACCGCAGGGACGGAGTATCTTTTCACTTCGTACATGCAGGAGTGGACGTCCAAGAAAGGCGTGCCCCTTCCCCTGCCTTGAGTCTGTGACAGCCACCTGGCGAGGCAGGAGCGCCCACCTGATTTTTCCTTCGATCCCCTGATGCGTTCACGGCACCCAGGCGGCCGCCAGTTCTTTCCCGACCTCTAACGCTGCCTTAGATTCGGCGCGACGCGCCTCGGGGGCTCCCGCCAGCACGATTTCCCACGCTGCCGCGGGAATCACTGGCGAAAGCGCCAGCCAGGCTGCAATCCCTGCCATCGCCGCGCGCGCCGGCGTGGCGTTCTTGCGGAGCGGCAATCGGATCACCCGACCCGGCAATGTCGGCGCTTCAAGCTCCGCGTCCAATATAACGAGCGTCTCGGCGCGGCAGCGCCCGAGGGTTCCGTTCGCCTGAAGCTCCTTCAACCCCTCCGCGCTGGCGATGATGATGACGTCAGGCTGCTCCATGCCCGTGTATTCGATGGGGCGCGGGCTGAGGCAGACTTCGGCGAGCGAAAAGCCGCTCCCCTGCGTCACCGGATTGTCGTTTTTCTGGGTCACGTAGAGGCCACAGGCAAGCGCCGCCTGCGTGAGGAGGGCAGCGGACGACTGCACGCGTTCACCGGCGCTGCCGGCCACCACCAGGCGGAGTTCCTTCGCCAGTGCCGCGCCCTCGACGCGCTGGGCCGATTCTGCCTTTCCCGCCTGGGGCGGATGTGAATCGTGCTGCTCGTGCCGGAAGACGTCGCGGAATGTGGCGCGGTCGAGGTTCGTTTCCAGCTTCCCGATGGCATACCCTTGCAGGTGGGTCATTTCTTTCAGCGTGCTGCCGGTGAGTTCGTTCCAGCGGGTGCCGTAAGCGGTGCAGAGTTCCAAGATTTCGACCAGGGCGAAGCCGGGAAAAGCAATCGCCTCGGCGATGACGGCGTCGAGATCGGAGTCGGTCGCGTACTGGCGCGCCAGAAACCCCGCGTGCGCCGCCCGCAGCAAAGCGAGAAGGTCGAGCGGTGGAGTGTAATTCCCCTCCGGCGTGGTGGCGGTTACGAATTCCAGCGGCGTGAGCGCCGAGTGCTGCCCGCCAGTCATGCCGAAGAGAAAGTTATTGTGGACGAGCACGGTCACATCCACGTTGAGTTGCGCGGCGTGTACCAGGTGGAGCAGTCCGATCATCGCCCCGCCGTCGCCAATCATGACCACCGGCTTCAGTCCGCTGTGCTCGAAGAGCACCTCGGCCAGGGCGAGGCCGGTGGCAAAGGCGGTGGAGCGTCCGTGCGTGGTGTGAACGGTGTGCAGGTAAGGGAAGAGCGAATCGGCCAGTCCCACGCAGCCAATGTCGGTAGTGAGCGCCACGGAGCGCGCGGAGAGTTGCAGCCGTTCGAGCGCCCGGCTCAGTTGCCGCACTACCGCCGCGTGGCCACAGCCGCGACAGTAAGGCAGTTTGGCGTTCGGGTCGAGATACTGACCGGCTTCCATCACGCCTCCGCCGCGCGCACCGCTCGGGCGATTTCGCTGGGCGAGATCATCGCGCCGAGCTTGTTGATTCCCACGACGCGCCGGCCCTCCAGATGCGGCGCGAGCACGGCGCGATACTGACCGCTCAGGTTCTCTTCCGCGACAAAAACGGTTTCCACCTGCGCCAACGCCCGAGCCAGCCCCCGCCGCGGCACAGGAAAGAGCGTCTGCGGCTGAAACAACGAAACACGCACGCCCTCGCGGCGCAGCGTCGCCAACGCCTGACGGGCCGCGCGCGCTGTGATGCCATAGCTCACGAGCAGGCAGTGCGCGCCGGGATCGAGATCCTCCCGGACGATTTCCATCTCCTCGGCGTGCGCGGCGACCTTCTGCTCCAGGTGGCGCAGGACTTCGATGACCTCCGGAGCATTTTTCTTCAGCCGCCCCTGCTTGTCGTGTGCCGAGCCGGTGACCGTCACCTTCACGGCGTCCCCCACCGCCGCAAAGGCCGGAGCTTCTTCCGGCCGCGCGAAGTCGTAAGAGCGAAAGACCTCCGGGCCGGAGAACTTGGACCGCTCGACGATCCCGGGCGCCGCCAGCGATTCCACGACCTCCGTGGTCATTGCCACTTCCTTGTCCGAGAGCAATACGACCGGGGTGCGCAACCGCTCCGCCCAGTTGAACGCCTGGAGGGTGAGATCGTGGCACTCCGTCGCGGTGGTGGGAGAGAAGACCGGAATCGTGTAGCCGCCCGAGGTGGCGAATTCGGTGAGCCAGATGTCGCCCTGCGCACCCTGCGTGGCCCCGCCCGTGCTTGGCCCGAGGCGCTGCACCAAGGCAATCACCACGGGAGTTTCCGTCATCAGAGCGTATTGCAGCGTCTCGATCATCAGCGCCCAGCCGGGACCGGAGGTTGCGGTCATGGCCTTGAGACCACGCAGGCTCGCACCCACGCAGTAGCAGAGCGAAGAGATTTCATCCGGCGCCGAGAGCGCCAGCCCGCCGCGCCCCGGCAATTCGCGCATCATCACTTCATAGATTTCCGAGGCCGGGGTGATGGGATAGCCGGCGAAGAAGCGGCAGCCCGCGGCGAGCGCGCCTTCTGCCACCATCCGATTGCCTGTGCACAATCGCCGTGACATGGGTCAACCTGTCGATGCCGTAGCAACATAAGGGCCAGCACAACGCCATTGGACGTGGCGACAGGGACTGATTTGGGCCCAAATTGTCCGACCCTTTCCTCTGCCCCCCGCCGCCCTTGCGCGAATTCGCGCTTGTGCCGGATGAGCGCGCATTGCGTCCGCGAGGGAGCGCGGGTAAGATGACCTACTATGAAAAAGGAAATCTCCGTTCAGTTGATTGTAGGCCTCGCAATAATCCTTATCGGCGGAGGCGTGATGGGCGGCGAGTTTTTTCTTGTGAAATGGCTGCCGCACCACCGTCAGGCGGTCAAGGAGGAGACGCTCAAACCGCTTCCCTACAAGAACGACAAGCTGGGGGTTGAGTTGCAGGTCTCTTCAGGATTCATGGGCGAGGTCGAGGAGTTTGCCGGGGGCGCGCGGATCACGCGGACCAAGTTCTGGAGCATTGGGCCGTCCCTTACGATCACGTCCCAGCCCAACCCCGACGCGACCTTTGAATTCGATCCCAAAATGGTTGCCGCGTGGCAGACCGAAGGAATCTACAAGGAACTTCCTCGCTATCATTACGCGCGCGAGAAAATCAACAATCGCGACGCAGTGCTCATCTGGCAGTACCGGAAGCGCGCCATGGAGTTGAGCACCCACGTGATCACCTCCGAACGTCTCATCGAGATCTACTGTACGCCCGGCAAGGAAGACGAAGAGATCTACATGCAGGCCTGCGAAGAGACGGTTCGCACGCTGAAGGTGGCCGGACCGGAGCCGCCTCCTCTCACCCAACCGATGTTGGACCTGACCACGCCGCCGCCGAAGGCCAAAGGACGATAATCGATAGAAGGCAGTACCTCGGAACGCTCGCGTCCGGAGCGGGCCTTTGTTTTCGCCGCAAAATGGCGGGTAGGAGCTTCGCTCGCCTCAGGACTTGGGGGCGTAGTAGCCTTCGCGGGACACCACCCGGTACTTGACTGGCTTGCCCTTCTGGTCGGGAATTTTCAGCGGGTTCCCCTGGGCGTCCACCAGGTCGATTTTCAGTTTGCGAAACTTGCCGTCGTGGGCGGAGTTGGTGGGAACGAATCCCAGGCTGTACTGCGTGCGCATCTGCGTGGCGATTTGCTGATAAATGCCGGGCATGTCGCCCTCGAAGCGCGGGAAGTAGGCCTGGCCGCCCGAGTACTTGGCGATGTAGTTGAGCGTGTTGCGCGCTTGCAGGGCGTTGATCCCTTCCCCGTAGCGCACCGAAACCCACTCCAGAATGCTGACGGGATAGATGACCGTATCCGAATTGCGGACGATCTTGAGGATCTGGTCGTAGGTCAGCTTGCTGAAGGTGTCGAAGCCCGTGCAGATGACGACGATGGCCTTGCGGCCCTGGATGTCCTTCATTCGGTCGAGGGTGAAGGAGATGGCGTCATAGAGGTTGATTTCGCTGAATCCCGGAATGCGCAACTGGTCGAGCGCGCCGGTGACTTCGTAACGGTTCTGGGTGAAGTCGGTGAGGATCTGGGTGTTCATGTCGAAGGAGACCACCGCCACCCAGTCCTTGGGCTCGATCACGCGGACGAATTCGTACCCGTATTGGACGGCCTTATAGAGGAAGATCCAGTGTTTGTTGCTGAATTCGACCAGCAGGCAAACGGTCATAGGCCCTTCGCCGGTGGCAAAGTTGGAGACGGCCTGCGGTACGCCCTCGTCGTAAAGCTTGAAGTTGGTCTTGCCCAAACCGGAGATGGGATTGCCGTTCGGGTCGACGACGAGCACATCGACGTTGACGAGGTTCGTCGAAGTCGTCAGGGTGAAGACTTCGTTGGGATTGATCTTCTCCGGCCCCTTCTTCTCGGGCGGAGCCGTGGTGGGGGCGGTCGAAGTGCCCGGCGCGGGAGGAGCGGTCTTCTTGGGGACGAGCACGGTGTCCCCAACGTCCGACTTGGGTCCGGAAGGGCCTCCCTGCTGATCTTGCGCGCCTGCCACCAGGAGGCTTGCCCCGCAGAACAAGGCGCCCGCGAGGACCGCCAGTGTCAGGCATCGAACTGCCATGTGGTTCTTCATCGCCCCTCTCCCCCCTTGCACAACTGCTGCTGGTCAGTATGATGTCATTCAGGCCCTTTCCGGTCAACCGCAGACTCGCCTTATTTTCGAATCCCCGTCCGGCAGCCAGCGGTTGACATTGAGGGACATTGGCGACCCCTGGCCCCCCGGCATTTTGACCTCCCAGGACTTTGCCCTTTTGCTTGCCGTATTACTAGAAAAGTACTAGTACCATTGGATAACAAATCGCTCTTGACATTGTCCCAACCTGTGCCAGAATCGTACTGTCGGAAGGGTACGCATAGAGTATTGACTTTCCGACAATAGTTCTTTACGCTCTCCCCGGAGTCTGCGCTCCGATTTCTCAATCAGACTACGGAGGAGAAGCGATGAAGAATTATGCTCTGGCATTGTTGTTGGCGCTGCTCATCGTTTTGAGCAGTGTAGGATTAAGACGCGCGGTGGCGGGGATTGGTGGTTCGCCAATTCCGATGCCGCCCAATGCGACTGGAATTGGTGGTTCGCCGATACCCATGCCGCCGAACGCGACTGGGATCGGTGGCTCACCGATTCCGATGCCGCCGAATGCGGCGGGGATTGGTGGTTCACCCATTCCCATGCCGCCTAACGCCCATTAGCCTTCGCTGAGTCGCCCGAGCGACCCGGAGACGGCTGAGGGCGGAGTTCTCCGGGTTACTCGCGGTGGATACGCTGGCCACAGTTACTCAGTACACGATCTACCTGCTGGAAGCGGGAGTGCTGGGGTATCTCTTGCTCCGCAGGAGGGAGAGGTCTCTCCTTCCGGTCGCGCTCTACCTTGCCCTCCTGCTTGTCGTGGACGGCCTGAGCCGGCCTTTGGTGCTCTATCGCTATGGGCTCACCTCGCTCCAATACGAGTACTTCTTCTGGCTCACGGACATACTTCTGGCCCTGGGAGCGTTCCTCCTCGTGTGTCTCTTTTTCCGCCGGGCGTGCGGGGAGCACCGCGAGTTGTGGCAGGTGGTTCGGCTGGTCCAGATTTTCGTCCTGATTCTTGTGGCGGGCATTTCGCTATTCTCCCTCTCTCGGAATTTCGATCATCTCTTTACGCGCTTCATCGTGGAGTTTCAGCAAAACCTCTACTTCACCTGCTTAGTGCTCAACACGCTGCTTTTCATTCTCATGCAACAGCTCCAAAGTGCCGATGAGGAATTGTCGATGCTGGTTTGCGGAATGGGGATTCAGTTTGCCGGCCCGGCAGCCAACCTCGCCCTCGTTTACCTGACCCCCGGCCAGCAGTTTGGGTCCGAGCTCTACCGGCATATCGGTCCACTTTTCACCCTCGGCATGTTGCTGACTTGGTTCTATGCCCTCGCCCGGGCACCGCAGTTCGGGCGCGTCGCGAAGCCCCAGACGACGGCTGCGGAGCTGGTTTCCGCCGGAAGAGGGGAGGCTTAGATCCAAATGGCCATGTTCATCGCCGCGCTGATTTTGATCATCTCCACCGGCATGTTCTTTTTCTATTTTCACGCCATTTGTCAGCGCATCCTGCGGCGTGAATTCGACAAGGACTACTACCTGGCGATCGTCAATGCCAACCGCTTGGAGTTTCCGGCTGTGCGCAGGGCGGCGGAATCATGGGAAGCGCCTGTGGACTACGCCCGCGTCCAGCTGACCCTGAGGTGCGATTACCTGGCCCTGACTTATCTCCTCAAGCACGCTGTCAACGTCAACCGGCGCTACACCCGGCAGGAATGGCTGCTGGTCGTTTACTTCCGCACCATTCTTCTCCTCTTGGGCCTTTGTCACAAGCTGGGGCTGGGGGAGAGGTCGGCCATCCTCAACCTCGCTGCCATCCTTCAGTACTTTGCCAACGTCATCGGCCAGCGCGTTAGCGCGCTGCGTTTCGGGGAACTCTCGGCTACCGACTATTTGCTGAGTATCTGATCTGCCTCTCTCCGCGCGGTTTCTATTCCGTGGAATCTCTCGCTATACTGGTTTCATGCCAACAAGGTCCCTGACTCAGTCGCTGGAATCGCGCGGAAGGCGTGCCAAGATCATCGCCACGCTGGGGCCGGCCACGGACGGGCGGGGGCGTCTGGCGCAGCTCCTCGAGTCAGGCCTCGACGTGGCGCGGCTCAACTTTTCCCACGGCTCTCACGCCGAACACGCCTGGCGGCTGGCGCTCGTCCGCCGGCTGGCTCGCGAGCGCCACCGCGCCGTGGCCATCCTCCAGGACCTGCAGGGACCCAAGATTCGCACCGGCAGTCTCGAAGGCGGCCGGCCGGTAACCCTCGAGCCTCGCGCCACCGTGACGCTCACCACGCGGCCCGTGGCGGGCAACGCGCGCGTCATTTCGACCACCTTCGTGGCCCTGGCGCGCGACGTGCGGCCCGGCCATCGCATCCTCCTTTCCGACGGTCGCCTCGAGCTGCGCGTCGAGAAGGTGCGCGGGCGCGACATCGTCTGCCGCGTCATCGAGGGCGGCGAGCTCGGCGAGCATCAGGGCATCAACCTGCCCGGCGTGCCGCTGCGCATTTCTGCGCTCACGGCGAAGGACCGCGCCGACCTCGACTTCGGCATCCGGCACGGCGTGGATTACGTGGCGCTCTCCTTCGTCCGCCGGCCGGAAGACGTTCTGGAATTGAAGCGGCTGCTCAGGCGGGCGGGGAGCGAAATCCCCGTGGTCGTCAAGCTGGAAAAGCCGGAAGCCATTGAGCGGCTGGAAGAGATTCTGGCCGTGGCGGACGCGGTCATGGTGGCGCGCGGCGACCTGGGCGTGGAGGCACCACCGGAAAGCGTGCCGCTGATTCAGAAGCGCGTCATCGCCCGCGCCAACGCCCTCAAGGTGCCGGTCATCGTCGCCACGCAGATGCTGGAGTCGATGACCGAGCACTCGCGCCCCACGCGCGCCGAGGCCTCCGACGTGGCCAACGCCATCTTTGATGGCGCCGACGCGCTCATGCTTTCCGGCGAGACGGCGATTGGCCAATACCCTGTCGAAGCCGTGGAGATGATGGCGCGCATCATCGTCGCCGCCGAAGCCAGCCCGCGCCACCCCGGCCAGCAGCGGCGTCGCCACGCCGCCGAGGAATTGGTGAGCGTGCCGGAAGCCATCGGCGCGAGCGTCGCTTACATGTCCGAGGAGTTGGACCTCAAAGCCATCGCCGTCTTCACGCAATCGGGATCGAGCGCCCGCCTGGTCTCCAAGTTCCGCCCGCGCGTGCCGGTCTTTGCGTTTTCGCCGTTTCCGGAAATTCTGCGCCGCGCCGCCCTCTACTGGGGCGTTACGCCGGTGGGCATGCCGCACGTCCAGTCCACCGAGCGCATGGTGGAAGGAGCTGCGCAACTGCTGCGCGCGCGCGGCGCCGTGCATCCCGGCGATCTGATCGCTGTCGTCGCCGGCACCCCCATCGCCCGCCGCGGCACCACCAACCTCCTCAAAGTCCACCGCATCGAAAAGTAATCCGTCGTCCGAGAGATGGCACCCACGTTTGAAAACGCGTGCATGCCCCACCTAACGGGTCTTGCCGCTCGGGGAAGCGGGTAGCGTAAAGTTTTGATTCCCAGAAACTCTGCGGCTTTTCACTTTGCAGGAAATAAGGGCCGCAGAATTACAGACCAATCCTGCGCTACCCCGTTCAACGCGGCGGGCCACCCTGTCGTTCGTACCGCTCGCCGGTCCAGCGGTAAATGGATCGGGAGCCGTAGGTCTTCCAGCTAGCCATAGTCGTGTGGTGAATTACGATTTCCTTGTTTCCGTCACCGTCTAAGTCCTCGAACTGAACGTCGTCGACCTGTTCGATGCTGTTCCACGGTCCGCTAATGTCCTCGAATCGGAAGCTCTTGGCATTCCACCGGTAAATATTCAAGATCCCCCCCGCCGCGGCTCCCATTACCGCAAAAGAAACGATGGCTGGAGGTCCTTCTTTGAACAGGCGGTGGACGCCCGTTGGCTAGTAGAACCGGCTTGACTCAAGGCTCATGCAACCCGGCAGCATAACCGGATGACGCCACAAGGTAATGCCCTCGCGGTTCTCGGCGTCGAAGTAGGAGGCGCGACAATTCTCGCAGCCAGAACTCGGATTTGGCAGCGAGTAGAAGACAAGTTTCGAGATCATAACGTCGCCAAGATCTTGGGCGTTCACTTCACCCGGCAGAACCTCTCGAGTTTTCCCAATCGGTGCCTTCGGATGAAGCTTTATGATTCCCAGCTCAGCTCCCGGCGGTTGCTGCGCCCGGCACTCCGGCCAGGACACGCATGTCAGAGCAACCATTCCGCCCAGCACAATTCGGAACAATTTTCGATTGTTCATTGCCCGAACCTCCGGAACTCATTAGCCGACACACGGCTGTGGCACCACCCCTGCGTTCCCAAGGATACACCTTTCGAGGACCTCACACGTTTGGGCGCCAATGCCCGAGCCCACGGCGCGATCGCAGGCATCACAAAACGATCTGAGCTGCTCACGGCTCTTGCCGCTTGGGGAAGAATCTGCGAAGATGACGGGTTCATAATTCTGCGGTGGAGCGGTTCGAGCCCCGCAACCCATTTCTGATTTAGCGGGAGAGCGGGTCCCTTTCGGGGCTCTCCGCGCTTCCCGACCGGAGGTCTTATGGCATTTGACACCCGACACAAGAGCCGGACGATCAACGATGGTCCGGCGCGCGCCGGCGCGCGCGCCATGCTGAAGGCGATTGGCTTCACCGACGCCGATCTCGCCAAGCCCATCGTGGGCATTGCCAACACCTGGATCGAGACCATGCCCTGCAACTATCACTTGCGGGAACTGGCGGTGAAGGTCAAGGAAGGAATCCGCGCCGCGGGCGGCACGCCCATGGAGCTCAACACCATCGCCATCTCCGACGGCGTGACTATGGGCACGGAAGGCATGAAGGCTTCGCTCGTCAGCCGCGAAGTGATCGCCGATTCGATCGAGCTGGTGGGCCGTGGCCACATGTTTGACGCCATGGTGGCGCTCGTCGGCTGCGACAAGACCATTCCCGGCGGGGCCATGGCGCTCATCCGGCTCAATGTCCCGTCGGTTCTGCTCTATGGGGGCTCGATTGCACCCGGCAATCTCGACGGCAAGGACGTAACCATCGTTGATGTCTATGAAGCCATCGGCGCCAAGAGCGCCGGGAAGATTTCGGATGCGGACTTCAAGAAGCTGGAAGACGTGGCCTGCCCGGGCGCCGGCGCTTGCGGCGGACAGTTCACCGCCAACACCATGTCCACGGTGATGGAATTCATCGGGCTCTCGCCGATGGGCTTCAACGGCGTGCCCGCGCTCGACCCCAAGAAAGGTGAAATCGCTTACCAGACCGGCGTGATGGTGATGGATGTTCTGAGCCGCGGCTTGCGGCCGAAAGATATCCTGACGCGTCAGGCTTTTGAAAACGCCATCGCCGGCGTGGCGGCGACGGGCGGCTCGACGAATTCCGTGCTCCACCTGCTGGCCCTGGCGCGCGAGGCGGGCGTGCCGCTCTCGATCGATGATTTTGATGTCATCAGTTCGCGCACTCCGCTGATCGCCGATTTGAAACCCGCCGGACGCTATGTGGCGACCGATGTCCATCGCGCGGGCGGGATTCCCCTCATCGCCAAGAAGCTGCTCGAAAGTCCCGGCCTGCTGCACGAGGACGCCATCACCGTCAGTGGCCGGACGATCGGCGAGGAAGCCGCCAAGGCGGTCGAGACCCCGGGCCAGGACGTCGTGATGCCGGTGGCGAATCCTCTGAAGAAGAGCGGCGGCCTGGTCATCCTGAAGGGCAACCTCGCGCCTGAGGGCTGCGTGGTGAAGATCACGGCGCACGAGCGGCTGCACCATCGCGGCCCGGCGCGCGTGTTCGATTGCGAAGAAGATGCCATGAAGGCCGTCACCAACCGGAACATCAAGGCGGGCGACGTGGTGGTGATCCGTTACGAAGGCCCGCGGGGCGGCCCCGGTATGCGCGAGATGCTGGGAGTTACAGGCGCGCTGGTGGGGCAGGGTCTGGGTGAATCGGTGGCCTTGCTCACCGACGGGCGCTTCAGCGGCGGCACGCGCGGCTTGATGGTCGGCCACGTGGCTCCGGAAGCGGCGCGTGGCGGGCCCATCGCGGCGCTCAAGGAAGGCGACAGCATCGTCTTCGACATCAACGCGCGCCGGCTGGAGGTCGAGATCAGCAACGACGAGATCGTCAAGCGCCTCGCCAACTGGAAGGAGCCCGAACCGCGGTACAAGACAGGCGTCTTTGCCAAGTACGCGGCACTGGTTTCCTCCGCCTCGGAAGGCGCGATTACGCGCGTGAATCCCTAGGCAATCCCCGCTCGGCGGACGACTGATTTCTCAGTCATCGTGCCGCAGTAGCTCTGGCCACCCGCGTGTACGTGGCATGATCCACGCTATTGGTGCAGGATGTGAACCCTTAGGGAGGACAGTCAAATGCCTGCACGCTTGTTGATGCGTTCCAGACGGCATGTTCGCGACGCTCGGATTCTACTCGGGCAGGACAATACTCGCTCCACGTTCTTCGCTGTAGTGGTCCTTTTCCTCATGGTAATGAGTAGCCATTCGGGCCTTGGTGCGGAGGACCGGTGCGAGGAAGCTGCGGACAAGGCGCTCAGAAGTGCTCGAACTTGGCTCGACCTTCGCAAGTGGTTTATGGAGTTTCCTGAATGCGACGATGGCTACCTAGCCGAAGGCGTGTCTGAGTATGTCACCGCGTCCCTAGCCAAACGATGGTCCGAACTCCCGAAGCTTATGACCGAGATCAGGAACACCCCGAATTTCGACCGTTTCATTCTCGGGCACGTCGACGCGACAGCCGATTACGACAACCTGAAGTCCATTCTCGAAAATGCAACGAAGCGCTGCCCCCACGGGGCGAAGGTCCTGTGCGGCTCGATTGCCAACTCAGCTCGCAAAGCCTTGAAGGAACCAGGAGTCGCCCCTACCCCAGACCAGGGAACAAGAGCGCCGGCTGGCGCAGAGCGCAGCACTGCAGCCAAGAAGCAAGAGTTAGGCGAGCCGGTCCATCCTGAAAACCGATGAATCATTGACGTAGCGGGTAGGCACGGCACAGGAATGGTGCCGCGGGTTTTTGTTGGCCCGTAATTCAAACGGGGGAATACATCATGAAGAAGGATCGCTTATCCCGCCGAGGCTTCCTGACCGGCGCTTCCGCGGCGAGCCTGGCGGGGCTTGCGCTGGATCCGCAGGGGGTAAGGGGCGAGGCGGCGCCCGCCGAGTGCGGTTCGGTGTGGGAGCGCCCGCCCCGGCAGACGGGCAACAAGCTCAACGTGATCCTGCTGGTGGCCGACACCTTCCGCCGCGATAACCTGGCCTGTTACGGCAGCCAGTGGGTCGAGTGCCCCAACCTGAACGCCTTCGCCCGGGACTCGGTCATCTTCGAGGACTTCTACCCCGAAGGCATGCCCACCATCCCCATCCGGCGGACGCTTTGGACGGGGCGGCGCATCTTTCCTCTCCACTACTATCGCCAGCCCGAGCCCGTGCAGTGGCCCGGATGGCACAGCCTCTACAACGAAGACGTCACGCTGGCGGAAGTCCTGCTCGAGGCGGGATACATTCCCGCCCTCATCGGCGATCTTCCCCACCTGCAACGGCCGGGCAGGAATTTCCATCGCGGCTATCGCACCTATGAATGGATTCGCGGGCAGGAGACCGACTATTACGGGACCTCGCCCCACGGCCTGCTCGACGTGAGCGATATCGTCCCCAACGATTACCTGGCCAAGATCGATGACCTGCACGAGTTCCTGAGCCAATACAAGGCCAACCGCCAACGCTGGCAGAAGGAAGGCGAGTCGCTGGTGGAGCTGGTGTCACGCGCCACCACCCGCTGGCTGCGGGAGAATCACGCCCAGCGGCCCTTCCTGCTGCACATGGAGGCGTTCGACCCGCACGAGCCGTGGGATCCCCCCGCGCGGTTCCTTGAGAAATACCTGCCCAACGCGCAGGGGCATACGTGGATCGAGCCTCCCTACGCGAACGTCCAGCTCCCCGAGGAGGCTAAGCGGCGCATGCGCGCCAATTATGCCGGCGAAGCCGCCTGCGTGGATTACTGGTTGGGGAAAGTCCTGGAGACCCTCGGCGAACTGGGATTGTTCGAGAACTCCATCGTGGTGTTTCTCTCCGATCACGGCGCCATGCTCGGCGAGCAGGAGCAGTTCTTGAAAGGTCCGGAGAAACTGCGCGGGCAGGTCACCCACATCCCGCTGCTCATTCGCATGCCCGGCAAGCAGTTCGCGGGGAAGCGCGTCTCGGGTTTCGTGCAGGTTCCCGACGTGATGCCGACGCTGCTTTCGCTGCTGGGCTTGAAGGCTCCGGCGCGCGTGACCGGGCAGAATTTCTGGCCCCTCGTCGCCGGCGAGACGCGGAGCCTTCGCGACCACGCCGTGCAGGGCTACGGATGGATCGCGGCCGTCCGCATGGGAGAGTGGAACTACAGCCAGATCTGGAACCCCCAGGGCTACGAGGGCGAGTACACGCCCCAGCTCTACAACCTCTCCCAGGACCCGCAAGAGCTCCACAACGTCGCGGAGCGCTATCCCGATGTGGCGCGACGGATGGCGGAAAAGATCCGGGAGTATGCGGAGTCGGGGAAGGAACTGACGCGGGGCAGCTTCCACGAACGGGAAAGCTTGAAGATGGGCGAAGTCTACGTGAAGGGGGCGCGCTGAGCGGCGCCCGCCGGGGCGAGTTTGCCCTCGTCTATTGATCCCCGTGGAGACTTGCACGGGAATAGGTATATACTCCAGCCCTCAGGGTAATCTGAAGAACAAATCTCACAGACACGAGTTTGAAAAGGAGGAGGACTATGCTCGGAGAACAGATCGGTGAATCGCGGGGGAAACGGACGGCAAGAAGAGTGCTTTCCGTGGATGGTGGATTCAAGGTCGAAGTGTCGTTCGAAAGCAACGGCAAAGTGGTGGGACTTGATGTGAATGAGATCGCGACCTACTGCTCGGTTTCGCGGCCCGACGGGAGTTTGTATGGAGAGGGGCAGGGGCTCATCATCACGCAGGACGGGGAAGCCGCGACCTGGAAAGGCCAGGGGGTCGGGAAGTTCGTGGGGGGCGGCGCGGTCAGTTACCGAGGCGCCGTGTACTACAGCACGGCTTCGCCGAAGTTGGCGCGGCTCAACACCGTCGCCGCGATTTTCGAGTTCGATGTCGATGTCCAGGGGAATACGCATTCCAAGTTGTGGGAGTGGAAGTAACCCCTGGGTGAGAACGCCGGCACCCGGTGCCCCTCGCGTCAGCGAGGGGCATCCCCGCTCCGGCCTTTGAAATTCGCAGACCTTCCGGGCGATTCCTACACCACCCGCGACGCCGGCATCAGCGCCGTGCCTTTCACTCCCGCAACTCCGACATCGGACTGCGTTGTCCGGGCCACCCGTGGGGAACGTCAGTTTGATCTTGTCGCGGCGAGTTCACCTCCCAATCTGGCGGCGCAAAGCCGCCGCAAGGTCGGAGGGACGCGCGACGTGCCGTGACGTTTTCTTGCCGCCCGGCGCAGTTTGTGCCAGAATCAAGCATCATCGGGCAACGGGCGGACATCCCAGACGTGCGCGGGCACCCGGGGGGCAAACATGGATCAGGAGAGGCTGTGCATCCCGACCTTAAGACCGTGATCGAGCTCCAGCAGTTGGACGCGCGCATTGCGGAACTCAATGCGCAGATCGACGCCCTGCCTTCGCAGATTCAAACCCTCGAAACCCAACTCCACGAATTCATCCACGCCCACGAAGAGCGCCAGGCACGCCTGGCGAAGAACCAGAAGGAACGGCGCGACCTGGAGAACGAGATCAAAACCATCCAGGTGCGTATCACCAAGCACAAAGACCAGCTCTACGAAGTCAAGACCAACGAGCAGTACAAGGCGATGCTCAAGGAGATTGGGGGCGAGGAAGGGAAGATTCGAGCCTTCGAGGACCAGATCCTGGAAAAGATGATCGAGGCGGAACAGCTCGAGAAACTCATCCGTGAGGCGGCCTCGCGGCTCGATGCGGAGAAGGCGCGC
>Ga0187878_1002240_pt1 | contig 17484 bp, 16 predicted proteins | sample June2016WEW_17_1_FD_132979 | JGI IMG/M metagenome (GOLD analysis project Ga0187878, IMG submission 132979) | Peatland microbial communities from SPRUCE experiment site at the Marcell Experimental Forest, Minnesota, USA - June2016WEW_17_150 | ecosystem: Environmental > Terrestrial > Soil >...
ACTGCAAAGTCGGAACTCGGGCCACCCTCCACCCGCACGTGGTCCTCTATCCCGGCGTTTCCGTCGGCGATGATGTCATCCTCCACGCCGGGGTCGTCGTACGTGAGCTGTGTCAGGTCGGAAACCGTGTGACAATTCAAAACGGCAGCATCATCGGCAGCGACGGATTCGGCTTCGCCCCAATGGAGGACGGTACCTACTACAAAATTCTCCAGACAGGGCGTGTTGTGATCGAAGATGATGTAGAGATCGGAGCCAACACCACCGTTGACCGGGCAGCGGTCGGAGAGACCAGGATTTGCCGCGGCGCAAAACTCGACAATTTAGTGCAGATCGGCCACGGTTCGAAGGTTGGCGAGGATTCGGTGCTCGCGGCTCAGGTCGGGCTTGCGGGCTCCACGAAGCTCGGGCGAAACGTTCAGGCAGGAGGCCAGGCCGGCTTTGCGGGGCACCAGGTAGTTGGCGACGGCGCAATTCTAACGGCACAGGGCGGCGTTCATGGCGAAGTTCAAGCCGGATCCGTGCTCTCAGGCTCGCCTGCCTTCGACAATAGCGTCTGGCGGCGCTGTGTTACGGCCTTCCCCAAGCTGCCGGAACTGCAGCGCCAGGTCCGTGTCCTGGAGAGGGAACTCGATTTACTCAAGGAACAGGTTAAATTGAAGGCTGGCAAATAAATTGCTGGAGTAATAGCGGACCTTGCCGATGAGAAATTCAGGCTATTCGAGAAGCTGACTCTCAGGCTGAGGCCGCGGGTTCCTGGCACGCCAGGACTTTGTGGCCTCAGGCTGCGAGATTCACACCTGCATCGCTCCCGCAAACCAGAGTCTCCGCGTCTGTTTGGATCCCATTCGTACTACTTACGTACAAATCCTGGCCGTTTAGGCAAGAAAAACAAAAGCTTCAGCGCAGAGGTCGCAGAGAAATGTCATTCAAAAGAAAAAAATCCTCTGCGCCCTCTTCGTTGAAGCTTTTAGGTTGCGGATATTCCGCGTCGTGTTATTCGCGGTCGCCTTTTCTGTTGCGGCGCCCGAATCGCAGGGTCATGGCCAGAGTTGTAATCGGAAGTGAGAGTCAGTAGCTTGCCACCGCTTTCAGAGCGAATTGGGCTAAGAAACAAAAACGCCACGGATTCCACGGATTCAAGAAGGCTAGCGGATGATACATTTGAACTGGAGCGACCTGGTGCCGAAGTTGAGGAGCAGCGCCAGCCGGAGTCCCGTGGCGGTCAGGTAATGCAAAGCTTGCGCGTGGTGTTCTGCCGGCCCCAGTACCTGATCGAGAATTTTTTAACAAATCCGTGAATCCGTGGAATCCGTGGCGTTTTTGTCTTGATTCTTCCAGGAGTGACTCCCACTTCCGATTACACCCCATGGCCAGAGTTGGCTTGACTTTCGGCACTCGTTTCCAGTATTCGATAAGGTTTGCACGCGTAATATCGTATTGCGCGTGGTGTTTGATTTGACTGCCGGGCGGCATAGAGCCCCACATTAATTCAGGAGACCCTTAGATGACTCATAAATACGTTTTCATTTTTGCCGATGGAAAAGCAGACGGACGCAGCGATATGAAGGACCTGCTGGGCGGGAAGGGCGCGGGTCTGGCCGAGATGACCAACGCAGGACTCCCGGTTCCCCCTGGCTTCACCATCACGACCGAGGCTTGCAATGCCTACCTCGCCTCGGGTGAGAAATTTCCCGAAGAAATGTGGGATCAGGTTCTTGCTGCTCTCGCTCAGGTTGAAGCCGCTACCGGGAAGAAGTTTGGAGACCCTTCCAACCCCCTGCTGGTCTCGGTGCGATCGGGTGCGAAGTTCTCCATGCCCGGCATGATGGATACGGTTCTGAACCTGGGCCTGAACGAAAAGACGCTTCAGGGATTGGCGCTCCTGACCTCGAATGAACGCTTCGCCTACGACGCTTACAGACGTTTCATCCAGATGTTTGGTAAGATCGTCCTCGGCATTGACGGAGAATTATTCGATGAGCTCTTGGCGAAGGCCAAGCGTAAGGCGCGCGCAAAGCTCGACACCGATCTCAACGCCGTCGATCTCAAAGGAGTATGTGAAGAGTTTAAAAAGATCATCCGGCAGGGGTCAGGAGCGGACTTCCCCGCCGATCCGCTGCTCCAGCTTGAGGCGGCCATCAAGGCTGTCTTTCGATCATGGAACGGCGATCGCGCCAAGGCTTATCGCCACCGCGAGAGAATTCCGGAAGATCTGGGTACAGGCGTCAACATCGTGACCATGGTTTTCGGCAACATGGGAAATGATTCGGGCACGGGCGTGGCTTTCACTCGAAATCCCGCCACAGGCGCGAAGGAGCTGTTCGGCGACTACCTAACCAATGCGCAGGGCGAAGACGTGGTCGCCGGGATTCGCACGCCAAAACACATCAGCGAGCTTAAGCAGGAGATGCCTGAGATCTACGCCCAGTTTGAGGCCGTAGCCGATAAGCTCGAGCGGCACTACCGCGACATCCAGGACCTGGAGTTTACGGTCGAGCGGGGCAAACTCTGGATGCTGCAAACGAGAAATGGCAAGCGCACCGGACATGCGGCAGTGAAGATAGCCGTGGATATGGCCCGCGAAGGGCTGATTGACGAAAAAACCGCCGTGCTGCGCGTGCCGCCTGGGGACCTCGATCAGCTCTTGCACAAGATGATCGATCCCGCGGCAAAACTCACGGTCCTCACCACGGGCATCAATGCCAGTCCGGGCGCCGCTTCCGGACAGGTAGTCTTCACACCGGCCGAGGCGGAAGCTATGGCGGAAAGAAAGGAAAAGGTCATATTGGTACGAAGTGAGACATCTCCAGAAGACGTGCGGGGGATGGATGCGGCGCAGGGGATTCTGACCTCGACGGGCGGACCGACAAGCCATGCGGCGGTTGTTGCGCGCGGCTGGGGCAAGCCCTGCATCGTAGGTGCGGGCGCCGTCAACATCGACTATGCCAAGAACGAATTCACGGTCGACGGAACTCGCGTGCGCCGCGGCGACTGGATCACTGTGGATGGAACTACGGGGCGCGTCATTCTTGGCCAAGCCCCGCTGGTCGATCCTGAACTCGGCGACGATTTCAAACAGCTGATGGAATGGGCTGACAAATTCCGCAAGCTGGGCGTGCGCACCAACGCGGATACGCCGGCGGACGCAAAGGTAGCCCGCGATTTTGGCGCCGCGGGGATCGGCCTTTGCCGTACCGAGCACATGTTCTTCGAAGGAAATCGTATCGACTATATGCGCCAGATGATTCTCGGGTCCCTCGACTACAAACGGATACAGAAAGGGCTCGATGCCATCGCGGAAGAACTCAAACGCGGGATCTCGGCCAAGAGACGCAAGGAGCTTGTTCAGATTCGCAGGCAAATGCAGAAGCAGATCGCAGAGCCCAAGAAACTTTACAAGGGCGGCCTCGATCAGCTGCTGAAACTTCAGCGCAAGGATTTCGAGGGAATCTTCACCGCAATGGATGGCTACCCGGTAACCATTCGCACCCTTGATCCGCCGTTGCACGAGTTCCTTCCCCATACGGAGGAAGACACGCGCAAGCTTGCGCGTAAGCTCAAGGTGCGCCCGCAGCACCTCTGGGAACGGGTTCAGTCGCTTCACGAGGCCAATCCCATGCTGGGACATCGCGGCTGCCGCCTGGGAATCGTTTTTCCTGAGATCACCGAGATGCAGGCACGCGCGATATTTGAGGCTGCTATCAAGGTCAAGAAGCGCGGCGTCAAAGTTCTGCCCGAAATCATGATCCCCCTGGTTTCAGATCAGACGGAACTCAAGCTCCAGGCCGACGTGGTTCGCCGGGTGGCGGGCGAAGTCTTCGCGAAGACGAGGGAGAGCCTGGATTATCTGGTGGGAACCATGATCGAGTTGCCGCGCGCGGCGCTCACCGCCGACAAAGTGGCCGAAGTAGCCGAATTCTTCTCCTTCGGCACCAATGATCTAACCCAAACTACGTTCGGCATCTCTCGCGACGATTCCGGCAAATTCCTGCCTTTCTATATCGAGCACCGCATATTCAAATACGATCCCTTCCAGGTTCTCGATCGCGAGGGAGTTGGCCAATTGGTGAAAATGGGCACCGAAAAAGGGCGTAGCACGCGCGGCAATCTGAAGGTGGGCATCTGCGGCGAGCACGGCGGCGAGCCCTCGTCCGTCATGTTCTGTCACGAGGTGGGCCTGAATTATGTCTCCTGCTCCCCTTATCGAGTTCCGATCGCTCGGCTCGCGGCCGCACACGCCGCTCTAGGCTCGCAAGAGGCCGTTTCGCGCACGGCCTGAGACAAGTACTGCAAGTCCTGAGTGATGAGTACTGAGTACCGGGTCCAGATTCTCCGGGACTTCCCGCGACTCAGTACTCATTGCTCAGAACAGGGGTGATTGGTTAATCGTAATACTCCAGCCCGAGATGTGTGATCATCTCCTCGCCACGAAGATAGCGCAGTGTGTTTTTCAGTTTCATGAGCTGGGTCAACTAGGTCGTTCGATTACGATCTGAGAAATGTCGGCCACACTGAGGAATAGCCGGGCCAGTTGACCAACGAGGGCGAGACGATTCCTGCGCAGTGCCGGATCCTCTGCCATGACCAACACTTGGGTAAAAAAGGCATCAACGACGCCGCGTAGCGAAGCCATCCGGCGCAAGGCCTCGCCGTACAGATGGCTCTTGCCGGCCGCCTCGACCGCCGGACAGATCTCCAGGTATTTCTGCCATAATGCAGTTTCAGCAGGATCACTCATCAGCGACGGATCGGGGCTTTCTATCGGTGATCCGGATTGGGTCAAAATGTTCATGACTCTTTTGAAACTTGAGGCCAGAGCCAGAAAATCGGGTTCCTGACGCATTTCCTGCAGCGCGCGGACTCGCTCCGCGGCATCCGAGGGGTCATCAAACCCCACAGCAATCGCCGCGTTGATGCAGTCATGGGAAAACCCCATTTCTTCGAACAAAAATCGCAGACGCGCCTCAAAAAACTTCTTGAGCTCTGAAGCGGTTTCGGCTGGTGCCATCGCGAACGCTTCAAGGCTCCAGGCGATGAGCCGTTCGAGTGAAGCGCTGATGTGATGATCCAACATGATCTTCAAAATGCCGTTTCCCTGCCTGCGCACGGCGAACGGGTCCCTGGAGCCCGTAGGGATCAGTCCGGCCGAAAAGCAGCCGCATACGGTGTCGAGCCGGTCGGCGAGGGAGAGCACGGCTCCACACAAATTGGAAGGGGACGCCGAGGAAGAAGCCTTGGGCATATACTGCTCGTAAACCGCGCGCCAGACCTTTTCGGGGTAACCTTCGGCCCGCGCGTACAGCCCCCCAACAATACCCTGCAGGTCCGTGAACTCCTTCACCATCTCGGTCACGAGGTCACATTTGAGCAGGTGTGCCGCCGTCCCCAGCTCAGGCAGTTCCTCGGTACAGCCGGCTGCGGCGGCTACTTGAGGCAACAGCTTGAGCACGCGCTGTGTCTTGTCGTAGTAGGAACCGAGCTTCTGTTGGAACATCACACTCTTGAGCGAGGTTTCGCGCGCACCCAGCCTGGTCTTGCAATCGGTTTCCCAGAAAAACTCCGCGTCGGCAAAGCGCGCGCGTAAAACCCTCTCGTGACCGCCGCGGATTTTCGTGGTCGGATCTGCGGCGAGGTTGATCACTGCGAGAAACGCGGGAAGCAAGTGGCCTTCCTCATTTACGACTGAGAAATACTTCTGGTGTTCCTTCATGACGGTGATCAGAATTTCCTCGGGAAGGACAAGAAATCGTTGGTCGAAAGCGCCGCCTATCACCGAGGGATTCTCATTGAGATTGACAACCGTCCGGAGCAGATCTTCGTCGGCAAGTAGACGGCCACCGGCGACTTCAGCCGCGTGCTCCAGACCGGCGCGGATTTTGGCTGTACGGTCTGCGGGGTCAACAACGACGCCATTTTGTTGCAGCACGTCCTTGAGTGAAGTCAGGCCGGCAATCTCGATCCTGGCCTTGCCCGTAAAGCGATGACCCGCCGTGAAGCGGGAAGAGACGATATCAGCAAGCGGGAACCGAACAACCTTGCCCGCATAGAGCGCTGCAATCCATCGCAGCGGCCGAGCAAAGCGAAACCTATCCGGGCTCCAATACATGGTCTTTGGAAACTCGACCCTCCCAACCGCCGTCGGAATCAGCCGAGCCAGGACCTTGGCGGTCTTCTCTCCCCTCTGGCTGCGAATCGCGGAGAGATACTCGCCTTTGGGGGTTTGAACGATCTTTACCTTGGAAAGAGGGATGCAGTTCTTCTCCGCAAACGACAGGGCAGCCCGCGTGGGTGTGCCTTGGGAGTCATACGCCACCCGCCGGGGTGGCCCCACAATCGTTTCGACAAGGTCTTCCTGACGAACCGGAATATCGTTCAAGCCGACAATCATGCGCCGCGGTGTGTACCAGATTGCACTCAAAGCCGCCGTAAGCCGTTCGGCACGCAAACCCTCGATCAGATATTGCGCTAGTTGTCGTGTTGCGCCTTCCAGCATGGATGCAGGAATTTCTTCCGTTCCGAGTTCCACTACCAGCTCCGCTTTATCCATAATCAAGTCTCAAGGGCACTATGCTTGCTCAGGCGCGGCATCCGCGCCGGTGGATCGGAGCAGCGGAAACTCCTGCCGCTGACGGCTGGCGACATATCGGCGCGCTACTTCACAGGCAAGCTGCCGCACGCGCGCGATGATGCCGACGCGCTCGGTCACGCTGATGGCTCCCCGTGAATCGAGCAGATTGAAAGTGTGAGAGCATTTCAGGCAGTAGTCGTACGCAGGCAAAACGAGATCGAGTGCCAGCAAACGCTTGCACTCCTCTTCGTAAAGGTTAAACAAACTGAAGAGCATGGGTACGTTTGCGACTTCAAAGTTATACTTGGAGAACTCAACCTCTTCCCGGTGGCGCACGTCTCTGTAGCTGAGCCCCTCGGTCCAGACTAGGTCGTAGATGCTGTTGACCTCGGCGATGAAGGTACCGATGCGTTCGAGTCCATAAGTTATTTCAAGGCTCACCGGCTCGAGGTCGATTCCACCCGCCTGTTGGAAGTAGGTAAACTGCGTGATTTCGAGTCCATCGAGAAGGACCTGCCAGCCGATGCCCCAAGCTCCCAGTGTTGGCGACTCCCAATTGTCCTCTTCGAAACGCAGATCATGTTCCCGCAAATTAATCCCGAGCGCTTGCAGGCTCCGCAGGTAAAGGTCCTGAGAATCCCGGGGCGCCGGCTTAATAATGACCTGATACTGATAGTGCTTTTGAACGCGATTGGGATTGTCTCCGTAGCGTCCATCCGCGGGGCGCCGTGACGGCATGACATAAGCCACCCGATATGGCTCCGGCCCCAGAACTCTCAGGAATGTCTCAGGAGCCATGGTGCCGGCTCCGACTTCGATGTCGTAGGGCTGCTGCAGCACGCAGCCATGGCGATCCCAATATTGCTGGAGTGTGAGAATAATCTGTTGAAAGTTCTTCGGTTGCATAAAGTCGGAGTCCATAACTGACCCGCCAAGCCCTCCAACAAGACTCCTCAACGTGATCCTAGAGGCCTTGGCAGTATGATTTTCGCCGCTAACTCTCTTGCAGCATTTTCTTCAGGGCGAGATAGGACTTGAGCCGTTTCTCAAGATGCCATTCGATCAATTGTTGAGTTAATCGCTCCAACTCCCGAGCCGCACAGCTGGACGGCACACGAGAAGCAAACTGTTCGGGAGAAAGCTCCAAAGCCTGGTTAAGCAAGCGGGCTGCGTCAGCGCCGATCCTGACTCCGCGTTCGTCCGCGCAGGCCCGGCAGCGTCCCTGACCGGCCTCCAGCCATGCATACAACCCCTCATCTTTAACACATTTGCCGCAACCCGAGCAATAGTCATAATTGGGAAGCCAGCCATTGAGCTTAAGCGCCCACAGCTCAAAGTAGCGCAGCAGCGCTGGGTTTGCGCCCATACGCTCCCCCGCTCCCAGAACCGCAAGAAGCAGGCGGAACAGGAGTGCGTTCGGATTATTTTCAGGCGCCAGTTCCTGGGCGAGCTCGGCAAGGTAGCTAAAACCGAAAACACGATCCAAGGTCGGATGTTTTCCCAAGTAAGAGTGGATGATCTCGCACTGCCAGATACGCGAGAGGTCGGCGCCCTCCTTAGCATAAAACTGCAATCGCACATGATTCAGGGGCTCCAGGCATCCCCCAAAGCGGCTGCGTGGCTTCTTGGCGCCTTGTGCGACGGCGCGGAGCGTCCCGATCTCTCGTGTCAGAAAAACAACGATGCGGTCCGCTTCCGAAAGCGCATACTGTCGCAGGACGATGGCCTCTGCTTCACGGGTTGGCATGGGAGAGCGCGACTTCGAGATTGGTCTTAGAATGCCTGTCAAGCCGAATGTCTTCCATCCCAAGCGTCGCTCCATGGGTCCAGCCGGCCGATATTGACGGATCGATGCGGAAAAAGACGAACCCATCCTGCTCCGCGGACGGTTGGATTCGGCCCTGATGAAACGCAACCCGCTCCATGCTCAGGCGGGCCGCGCGATCGGCTCCTATCGCATACATCCGCACATTGCGGCCTTTATAATAGCGCTCCAAAACCTTCTGGACGCTCAGAGCAGGAAAGCTCCGGTTGGCGATCCTGATATACCAGCTTGCCAGGTTGAGCTCGATCGCCGTTGCGCGCATGTTGCGGGCCTGAACCCAGAGAGCCACAATGCCTATGCTCGGCAAGTTATCGTCAAACAGCTGCAGGTACTCGTCCTCCTCCACGATCGGCTTCACGGCGATGTCGATTCCCTCCCGGCTGCCTCGCAAAAACTCCCGTGGCTGCAATGGCGGCGGGGATACTGGCGCCTGCAGAGTGGCACACGATGTCGTAAGGTAGCCCAATGAAGCAACTACCAAGATCACATAAACACACCGTCGTTTGTTCAAATCAGCCATGGTTCAGCACACGATTTCACGTGTCAGGATCAGTGATCTTCCAGGGGTTCGTGAAGTTGGAGATCTTCGGTCGCCCGCTTTTTGTGGCGCGCGAGGGTATACAGCCGCGACATCGGCCCCGACATGCAGTATCCCAGTGCCAGGAGCAGCAGCGTCCAGTTCGAGAAGTTGTAGATGAGCGCCAACAGGAGTGCGATGATCAGAATCGTAAGGTGCGACTTCCTGCCGAGCGTGAGATTCTTCAGGCTATTGTACTTGAATGTGCTGATCATCAGGAGTGCCAGCAGAAAGACGCCCGCCACCAGGCTGCGGCTCCCGGTCGGATTAGAGACAGGGTCGCCGAAAAAATGCACAATGGCTGCGATGGTTCCCCCACCCGCGGGTATCGGTAGACCGACGAAATGTTTGAAGCGGCCGGCCTGAACATTAAACCGCGCCAGGCGCATGGCTCCGCAGATCGCGAACGTGAATGCCGCAATCCAGCCGAGCCGGTAGTCCACGTTCTGCATTCCCCAGAAAAACGCCAGGATCGAAGGTGCAATGCCAAAGGAAATTACATCCGCAAGTGAGTCGAGTTGCAGACCGAACCCCGATTCCGAATTCGTAAGACGGGCGATCTTGCCGTCAAGTGCGTCGAGAATTATTGCGACTCCGATTGCCTCCGCGGCATGATCGTAGCTACCATGCATTGTGGCAATGATCGCGTAGTAGCCGCAGAAAATGTTGCCCACGGTGAACATGCTGGGCAGGATGAATACAGAGCGGCCCAAACGGCGCCTGGGCCGCTCTGTTGCGCTTTCCGGAACCTGCGACTCGGACGTCATTCAGATATCCTCTCCGATCACAGAGCTGCCTCCCTTAACGCGATCGCCCACCTTTACCAAGATCTTGACCTGTTTGGGTAAGAGGATATCGACTCTCGACCCAAACCGGATCAAGCCGAGGAGTTCCCCACGCTCCAACCGGTGTCCGGGGCGCTTCCAGCATACCACGCGACGAGCGATCAAACCCGCAATTTGCTTGACGACCACACGCAGGCGTTGCCCGCGGATGGTCAGGATGTTCTGTTCGTTTATGCGCGATGCCTCTTCGTCGTAAGCAACTTTGAACCTTCCCCGCTTATATTCCACGCGCTCGAGCTCACCTCGGATCGGGGCACGGTTAAGGTGCACGTCGAAAATGTTGAGAAAGATGCTGACGCTCTGGCCACCTGGGAGCTCAGCATCCTGCTCAGGAATCGATGCCACGCGAACAACCTTCCCATCCGCGGGCGAAACAACCATATTCTCACCGGCGGGGATTTCCCGCACCGGATTGCGGAAGAAGTAGCCGACGAACCCTGCCAATAAGAGCATCACCAGCGTCGCCACACCCAGCCTCAAATAAGCGCAGAGCGCTGAAAGCACCAAAAGGGGAACGAGAAATCGATAAGCGTCCTTGATCATCGCGGATTGCGTAGGGGGTTCCGGAGCCTGTAACTCTCCTCACACCACGAGGCGGGAATCCCGGATCCCCGTCAAAATACGGTTTGTGTGGAAAACCAGAAAAATCAGGAACCTGCCTTTAGTTCCTTTCGATATTTCTGAACCATGGAGTACATCTGATCTTTCAAAAACAGCTTCTTCTTTTTTAGCGTGATTTCCTGAATTCTATCCGCATCACTTAGGTGATGGCGCCGACTCAACTGCTCCAGTTGCTGGTCGTAGGACTGGTGTTCTGCTGCGAGCCGCTTGAATTCCTCGTCCCTTGCAAGCAACTGTTGACGGAGTTCTGCCTCACCGACTGGAACGCTCATAGCGGTTTTCCTCCTCTCATCTCTCAATTGATTAGTAAGATTCCTAGGATCCCAAGATCAAAATCGGAACGGATTAAGCCGCGGAGACGCGACCAAATCGAATGCTCTCTCAGCATCGTGACATCATGGTGGCATATCTTTATCCTTGGTGTTGCCGGGCATCAGAAACATTTTTCACCTTTTAGGATCCAGTGGCCATTGCCTCATTACGAGGTCCATCCGACCAACGGGAACGCTCATGAAATCGTTCGAATCCCAGATCCACGAGGCGCCGGATCAAGTAGTCAAAGGGCAAACCACGAGCGGCCCACAGCTTGGGATACATGCTGATCGGAGTAAAGCCGGGCATGGTATTAATCTCGTTGAGCCAGATGGCCCCCGTCTTGCGATCCAGGAAAAAATCAACTCGCGCCAATCCGGAGGCGTCGATAGCCCGGAAAGCGCGCAGCGCCAGGTCGCGGACCTCTTCCGCCTTCGCATCACTGATGTCGGCAGGAATGTACGTACGGCTGCCGGGATTTATGTACTTGGCCTCGTAGTCATAGAACTCGCAGACCGGTACCACCTCACCCACCCCGGAGGCTTCGGGATTATCGTTCCCTAGCACTGCGCACTCCAGTTCTCTGGCATCGATCCCCTTTTCGATTATGATCTTGCGGTCGAACTGTGCCGAGGAGATAAGTGCCTCCTCGAATTCCCCGGCATGGTGAATCTTATGGACACCCACAGACGACCCGAGGTTTGCCGGTTTCGAAAAAACCGGGTAACCGAACTGGAGTTCGATCTCGTTGCGCAGGGCGACAAGCCTTTCCTCCAGTCCGCTCGTGTATTCGAGACTGAAGGGCACGATCGGCAAATCCGCTTGAGCAAAGAGACGCTTCATCACATCTTTGTCCATGCCCACCGCGGAGGCAAGCACACCGCAGCCCACATAGGGCACGCCGGCGATTTCAAGCAGCCCCTGTATCGTGCCGTCCTCGCCATAGGGGCCGTGCAACAGTGGAAATATGATCTCCGGGTGTTGGATCGAGTCGTCACCACCCGCGAAAAACCAGGCGGTCAATAGCCCTTCGAGGTTTCCGCAGAGATTGACGCGATCTAGAAGAGCGGCCGGCAGCATCGCTCGCACCTCTGCTTTGCTGGCCAGCTTGCCACGCTTGGTAATGCCTATAGCAGTAATCGCGTAGTCGTCAGGGCTCAACGCGGCGATCACCGCAGCGGCCGACGACAAAGAGACCTCATGCTCACCCGACTTGCCCCCGAACAGAATGCCTAGACGTACCTTACCCATCTTTTCTGCCATTCCCGTTGCTATCCCCACTGATCCCGTTTTGGGCGCGCTGCTGGTATGCCTTGATGATCAACCGGACCAAATGGTGCCTGACCACATCGCTCTCATTAAAGTAGCAGAATGCGAGTCCTGATACTTCGCTGAGAATATTCTTGGCCTCCACTAAACCAGAGCTGCGCGCCAGGGGAAGATCGATCTGCGTGACATCCCCGGTAATGACGGCTTTCGAGTGCAGACCAATTCGGGTCAGAAACATCTTCATCTGTTCAGAAGTGGTGTTCTGTGCCTCGTCAAGAATAATAAAGGCATCATTGAGCGTCCGGCCGCGCATAAAGGCCAATGGTGCAATCTCGATCACTCCTGTCTCCATATAACGCTGGATCTTCTCCGTCTCCATGAGAATGTAGAGAGCATCATACAGTGGACGGAGGTACGGATTAATCTTGGCTTCCAAATCGCCCGGAAGAAAACCAAGTCTCTCACCGGCTTCAACGGCCGGACGCGTCAGGATGATGCGCGATACCCCTTTTTCCAGAAGATAGGTGAGTGCCATCGCTACCGCCAGGAATGTCTTGCCGGTTCCCCCTGGGCCGATGCCGAAAACGATGTCGCTCTGGCGAATCGCCTCAACATAGCGCCGCTGATTCAAGCTCTTGGGTGTGACCTGTCTTTTGCCGGCGGTCAAAAGCTGCATTTTAGGGAAGAAATCGTGCAAACTGAGCGCAGCGTCCTCGGCGATTTGCTTGAACGCCGATTTGAGGTCGCCATTGCTGATATTGTGCCCCTTGTCCACCAGGCCGGAAAAATCAATCAGGATGCGCTCCAAAAGGTTGACGTTATCTTCTTCACCGTCAATGGCGAGACAAGAGTCCCGCGTCTGGATGGTTACAGCGAAAAGACTCTCAAGGAATCTGATGTTTTCATCGAGGGGCCCAAACAGCAGTTGCAGACTGCGATCCGAGAGAAGGACTTTTTTCATCTCAGGGCTGATTCGACCTCATACGGGGGATTGAAGGGGCGAAGAACCTTACCTCCGCTCCACGTAACGGCAGGACATACCTCACTAGGCTTTATTCGCATGTCTATGCGTATCTTAGGCTCCCGAATCACTCAAGTCAATGCTAAAATACCATTTGACTTGTGTGATAAGTCCTTGTACTGTAACATCTTTTGCCGGACGCTCTTAACGAGCCGAAGGGATCTACACCATAGTGAGGAGTGGCAGGAATGGCGAATCACGCGTCGGCAATTAAGGCATACCGACAAAGTATCAAGCGAAATAACAGAAATCGCAGTAACCGCAGCGCTTTCCGAACAGCTTTGAAGACGTTTTCCGAGAGACTCACGGCTGGCAAGATTGAAGAGGCCAGGACCGCTCTGCCGAAACTCTACTCAGAGATTGATGGCGCTGTGGATAAGGGTGTTCTGAGCAAGAACGCGGCCGCTCGACATAAATCGCGTCTTTCGAAACATTTGAATGCCGCGGCGCCCCGCACCTAGCAGGGTGCGCTTGTGCGCATAGCTATTAGAGTGAGCAAACCAGCTGCTCGAGAAGCATGCGCTCGTCCGGGCTGGAAGACTTGAACCTGCTGTCTATGTGGGCGAGCCGTAGATATGCGTTCCGTGCCATATCCGGCTCCAATGCTTTTGCCTGCCTCAGAAAATCCTGCAGAACAAAATCAGGCACTTGAACAACGCGGCCGATTTCGCGCGGCTGACGTCCCTCTGCCAGAAGTTCTTTGGCGATAAGAATCATCCGAAAATGCCTGGCCATCATGCTGACGATGACCAACGGGGGCTCCCCGGTCTCCAGCAGGTTTCCTAGCAGCCTGAGTGCAGCCGTGCGATCCTTCCTACCCACGGCCGCGGTAAGTTCAAAAATCCCGTGCTGACGGCTAGCTGGTACCAGGAGGTCGACGGTTGCGTCCTGGATCTGCTTCTCCTTGCCCGCGTAAAGAATCAGTTTTTCGATCTCATGGGCCAGCATGAGCAGGTCGGAGCCGGCAAGATCCACCAGCCTTTTGAGCGCTGCCGGTGAAATGCGGAATCCGCGGTGAGACACGTGATTGCCCGCCCATCTTTCGAGCGAGACTCCCTTCATCTTCGCGAACTCGACGACGCAGGCGCACTCCGCCATGCGCTTGTAAAACGCGGTACGCCGGTCCAGGTCTGCAGCAATTAGAACGAGCACGGTTTTTTCTTGGGGATTGCCTGCATAGGCGGCAACGCGCTCCTGCCCATCCGCCGGCAACTCGTTGATGTCCGTTGCCAGCACGAGCCGGCGCGGGGACATCAACGGGAATGTGCTTGCCTCGGCCACAATCCGCGCGGCAGGCGTATCCTGTGCGCTGCATTCGACAAAGTTGAAGGCTAGTGCCTCAGGAGCCAAAGCCTTTTCTTTCAGCGCTGAAATCGCCAGGCGCACCAGGTACTCCTCGGGTCCGAGAAAAAGATAGACTGGGAAGAAACGGCCGCGGCCGAGGTCGAACTCAAATTCGTCGAAGGTTATGGTAGGCAATGGATTAGCGAGTGAGAACGCTGCTGGCTAGGGCGGCCGCGAAGTCGCGCGCCAAACGCTCCACGGCTGCATTCTCCTCCGAAAAGAACTGGCTGACACTGGCGTTCAATTCGTATTGCGCCTGAAAGCTGAAGTCGGAGTTTTCATAGAGCACCACGCCGTCCTTCACGCGCACCAGCTTTACCGATATTTGCACGGTTACCAGAAACGCGGATGCAAACGTGTTTACGCCAAAAGTCACCGGGGCGGAAAACAGGTTACGAATCTCGCCCTGCAAGACCGCGTCCACCCCTGTGGACCGAGAGTTCACGGGAACGCGTGTCCTCAAGGCGAACTCTTTCAATACTGCAGCGGTCATCTGCTGCTCCACCTTGTATTCACGGGTGGAGTTCTTAAATGTCGGTATGCCGATGGAACGGACCCCTGCCGGCAAGTGTCCGGACGAACCAGTAACGTGATATCCGCAGGCCGCCAAGCAAAACAATATCCCTGGGATCAGCGCACCAAGGAACCATGCTCGTCTAGGATTGGATTTCATGGATCATTTCACTTATTCATTGATCGAGGTTGACCTGAGAATGATAAGGCATGCCCGAACTCCTTTGCAAGCTTGAAGGGCACGTAAAACCTCCTAGCGTTCAGGGATCCATGTTTGATATGTCGCCTCGGAGAACCCGAGCGTCCTGGCGGTTAATGCGAGAGAAGAACCTAGAGTCGCGCAATCTGGATCTTTTTCTGTGCCTGGTATTTTCCCTTACGGTCTGCATACGACGTGACGCACTCTTTCTCTGCCTTCACGAAAACGACCTGGGCAATCCCTTCACCGGCGTAGATGCGGACGGAAACGGGTGCAGCATTGACGAGAGACATCGTAACATATCCCTCCCACTCGGGTTCGAATGGTGTCACATTTACGATTACACCGCAGCGGGCATAGGTCGATTTTCCCTGGCAGATGGCCAGAACATCCCGGGGAATTCTGAAGTACTCCAAGGATCGGCCCAGAATGTAGGAATTCGGCGGAATCCAGCAAGAAGATCCCTTTTGATCGATCCAGAGAGTGTGATCCATCTTTTTGGGATCCCAGCGCTTAGCGACGCCGAAGGCAGGAACCTTGAATTCATTCGAGAGACGGAAATCGTAGCCATAGGAGCTGACACCGTAAGAGATCCTGCCGCTTCGTATCTTGTTGCGCGCAAAGGGCCTGATCATGCAGTGCTTCCTAGCCATCTCTGTGATCCAGCAATCGGGCATGACTCCCATGGTACGTCCTCCAAATAGCGGCGTGAGTCTAACATTGGGGTGCCTGGGTGTAAAGCGCGTACATAGAATTGGCTTGACAGCATTTGCGACCACAAATAATATCTTTGCGCCAACTTATGGAGGATCAGCGTGATAAAACAGGACATCGTGAACCGTGTCGCCGACCAGTTGAATATCACCAAGGTTAAAGCGGAAATTGCGGTGGAATCTGTCTTCACATCGCTCAAGAACGCGCTCAAGCGTGGCGAGAGGATCGAACTGCGCGGTTTCGGGGTCTTCATCGTAAAGCCGCGCAAGAGCGGCGTTGGCCGAAACCCGAGGACTGGCGAGGAAGTGGCGATTCCACCCGGAAAAACCATTCGCTTCAAACCGGGCAAGGAAATCCGTGCGGACAAGATTTATTGATATTCAAAGAGCCGCTGCCAGCGCCCAACCTGTCCAGCGAGTTTTGAGAGAGTTCTGATTTTTGTGAGTAGCGACTTCCCCCTCGACTCGACCACACCTGCTCCAGAACCCTGGCCCGCGAGCGCGCGTGGCCCAGAGGTTCCGGCAACCACGCTGGCCTCTCCCGGTTGGCGTGAGTGGCTGCTCCCTGCTTTTCTTTTTCTGATAACTTTCTTGAGCGCTACTTATGCCGGTCTGGTGTTCTATGTCTTCGGTGATATGGATTTCATCCGGGTGGGACTGGCAATCGCAGTGCATCCCTCCATCCTTCTGCAAGGCGTACCGTTTTCATTTACCTTGATCGCGATCCTTTTCGCCCATGAAATGGGGCACTACCTCGCCTGTCGCCACTACGGCATTCGATGTACACCCCCCTTTTTCATACCCTTCCCCATCTCGTATGCCGGCACCCGCGTGGCATTCAACAGGATCAAGTCACTTTTTCAGCACAAGCGCTCGTTATTGGACGTCGGCATCGCCGGACCGCTCATGGGTTTCGCCTTCGCCGTGCCTGCGCTCGTTGTCGGCATCGCGTTCTCGAAATTGATTCCCAAAGTTACCGTGCACGGAGGCGTTGCCTTCGGAGAACCTCTACTGTTTCGGTGGGCGGGGAGAATAGTGCTGGGCTATGCTCCGGAGAGACAAGACATGCTGGCTCATCCGATTGCCATGGCAGCCTGGTTCGGACTGCTTGCCACCAGCCTGAATCTTTTCCCCATCTGGCAACTCGACGGAGGGCATATCATGTATGCTCTCCTCGGAAGAGAGCGTCAAAAGAAGGTGTCCATTGCAGCGACGATTGCCCTGATGCTGGTCAGCTTTCTCGGTTGGCCAATACCCTCCTACCTCGTGTTCGCCTGTTTGATCTTGTTCCTCGGCATGCGCTACCGCTTTTATCATCCACCGACGCTCTATGAGGAGGAGAAGATCGGCGCTGCCCGTGAGATCCTGGGCATCGCCGCGTTCCTGATTCTGATCGTTTCCTTCACACCCGTTCCTATATACCTCACCTGAATGTCGGTGTGTGGATAACCATCTACCGATTGCGCCGCGAGGCCAACGAGGGTTACTAATCAGTTCATAAATAGGTGGACATTTGATTAGAAAATGAGGATCTGGACGGAGGTCGGGTTAGCTTTGGGTGGCGATCATCGGTATCGGAATCGGGGTCGCGGTCGCAATCGCAGTCGCTATCGGCTTTTGCAGACCCATACAACCGATTGCGACTGCGACTGCGATTGCGACTGCGATCCCGAC
>Ga0187878_1002241_pt1 | contig 17473 bp, 11 predicted proteins | sample June2016WEW_17_1_FD_132979 | JGI IMG/M metagenome (GOLD analysis project Ga0187878, IMG submission 132979) | Peatland microbial communities from SPRUCE experiment site at the Marcell Experimental Forest, Minnesota, USA - June2016WEW_17_150 | ecosystem: Environmental > Terrestrial > Soil >...
CTGGTCTCCACCCAGAAGGAAGTCTGCTTCTGCCTACGCTTGCCAAGCGCCATACCCAATTATCGGTCCAAAACATTTCCACATCAATATGTTTTGGCGACTTTATCCACGGGCTGCTAGCCCGCGGCTTGTGGGGCGGGCGGGGATGCAGTCGCTTATAATGCGGCTATGGCTGCATCGGCCGAGAGGCAGGTTCCCGTGGTGCTGGATCTGGGGCAGATCCAGGCTCAGGATCTGGAGGCGATGCTGGAGGAGGAGACGGGGACGTGGCGGAAGGAACTGGACTGGGATTTCCGGCCGTCGGCGGAGCTGGTGCGGCGGTTTGTGGACGTGCACGCGCTGAACGGCTATGTGCTGCTGATCGACGACGAGGTGGCGGGTTACTCCTACTACGTGTGCGAAGAGTACAAGGGGCTGGTGGGGGACTTGTATGTACGGAAGAAGTACCGGACGGCGGATAACGAACACCGACTGCTGGGCGCGGTGGTGGATCATCTGATCGGGGCGCGGTACGTGAAGCGGATCGAGTCGCAGTTGGTGCTGGCGCGATCGTTGGAACCGCGGCTGCTGCCCGGCGCGAGCTACGCGCGGTCCTACCCGCGGTATTTCATGGCGGTGGACGCGGCGGTGGGGGCGCGGCTGCCGGCGCGGGGGCTGGAAGACGTGGTGCTGGACCAGTGGACCGAGCGGTGGCAGGAGGAGACGGCGCACCTGATCGCGTCGGCTTACCGGGGGCACATCGACAGCGAGATCAACGACCAGTACCGGTCGGCGGCGGGGGCGCGGCGGTTCCTGTTCAACATCGTGCAGCATCCGGGATGCGGGACGTTTTTCGAGCCGGCGGCCTGCGTGGCGGTGCGGGAGAGCACGGGGAAGCTGTGCGGGGCGTCGCTGACCAGCCTGGTGGCGGCGGAGGCGGGGCACGTGACGCAGATCTGCGTGGCGCCGGCGCTGAAGGGGCAGGGGGTGGGGTATGAGTTGCTGCGGCGGTCGCTGGGGGTGCTGGCGCGGTCGGGAGCGAAAACGGTCAGCCTGACGGTGACCGCGGCCAACCGGGAGGCGGTGCGGCTCTATGAACGGGTGGGGTTCCGGATCGTGCGGCGGTTTTCGGCGTTTGTGTGGGAGGGGTTTTGAGGAATTGCGGACGGAATGCGCGTGATATAAAGAGCTGATGAAGATCTTGCTGATCCAGCCGCCGAAGGCTCCGGCGACCATCGGAGGGGAAGACGTTTTCATCTACGAGCCACTCGCGCTGGAATACCTGGCGGCGGCAGTGGCGGCGGATCACGACGTGCGCATCCTGGACTTGCGGTTTCCGGAGAAACTGCGGGAGGTCCTGGAGCAGTACCGGCCGGACCTGGTCGGAATCACCGCCTACACCGTTCACGTGAACGTCGCCAAGCAGCTGTTCGAGGAGATCAAGACGTGGAACCCGGAGGTGCTGACGGTGGTGGGCGGCCATCACGCCACCGTGATGCCGCGGGACTTCGTGTCGCGGTCCATCGATCTGGTGGTCGTCGGAGAAGGGGTGGCCCCGTTCCGTGAGATTGTCGAGCGGTTGGAGAAGAGGGAGGGGTTCGAGAGGATTCCCGGTGTCGCTGATGGGAGGGGAAACGAGCCTCCCATCGTGGATGACCTCGATGCGGTCCCGTTTCCAGACCGGAGGCTCACGGCGCGCTACCGGCGCCACTACTATTCGGAATGGATGAAGCCGCTGGCCTCGATCCGCACGTCGAAGGGATGCCCGTACCGGTGCAGCTTCTGCGCGCAGTGGAAGCTCGCGGGCGGACGCTACCTGCGGCGGAAGCCGGAGAAGGTGGTGGAGGAGCTGGGCACGATCGACGAGGAGTACGTGTTCTTCGCCGACGACGAGTCGCTGGTGGACGCGGTGCGAATGCAAGCGCTGGCGGAGCGGATCCGGGAGGCGGGGATCAAGAAGCGGTACTTTCTGTATGGCCGGTCGGACACCATTGCGCGGCATCCTGAGTTGGTCGAGCTGTGGCGGAGCATCGGGCTGGAGAGGGTGTTCGTAGGGTTTGAGTTCTTCCGGGACGAGGACCTGGCGTATATCCGGAAGGGGTCAACCTCGTCGGACAACGAGAAGGCGGCGCGGGTTCTGGCGGACCTGGGCATCGAGGTGTACGCCTCGTTCATCGTGCGGCCCGAGTTCAAGAAGGAGGACTTCGCGGCCTTCGGGCCGTACTGCCGCAAGCTGAAACTCCGGTATGCCACTTTCGCCGTGCTGACGCCGCTGCCGGGGACCGACTTGTACGAGGAAGTCCAGGACCGGCTGATCACCAGGAACTACGACTTGGTCGACTTCATCCACACGCTCCTGCCGACGGCGCTTCCGCTGGAAGAGTTCTACGAGGAGCTTTATCGGCTGTACACGCGGACGATTCCGTTTCACAAGCAGCTATCGCTCCTGAGGAAGCTGCCGCTGAAAGAGATACCGTCGATGCTGGCAAAGTCCCGGCGAGTGCTCAAGCGATTGCGGACGGCGTACTTGGACTACCAGCGCTAACCGCGCGGCAGGCCGGCTGCGCCGGATAGGCGGGCACCGTGTGCGTGCAGCGCTAACCGCGCGGCAGGCCGGCTGCGCCAGATAGGCGCGCCGGGCGCAAAAGGGATGGGGGGCGTCGGTGGCATAATGGCTGTCGGAGGCAGGGCGATGCAAGCGAACACTGCGGCGGCGATGGAGAATGAGCTGAATCCGTGGCTGGCGGCCGAGGCGCGGTTCGATCTGGCGGCGAGCCGGCTGGGGCTGGACAACGGCTTGTGCAAGGTGCTGCGCATGCCGTCGAAGGAGATCACGGTACACATTCCGGTGCAGTTGGACGACGGGCGGCTGGAAGTGTTTACGGGATACCGGGTGCAACACTCGGTGGCGCGGGGGCCGGGGAAGGGCGGGGTGCGGTTCGCTCCGGACGTGACCCTGGACGAGGTGCGGGCGCTGGCGGCCTGGATGACCTGGAAGTGCGCGGTGGTCAACATTCCGTTCGGCGGGGCCAAGGGCGGGGTGATCTGCGATCCGCGGCTGCTCTCGGAAGGGGAACTGGAGCGGATCACGAGGCGGTACACGGCGGAGATCCTGCCGTTCCTGGGGCCGGAGCGGGACGTCGCGGCGCCGGACGTGAACACCAACGAGCAAACCATGGCGTGGATGATGGACACGTACTCGATGCACGTGGGGCACACGGCTACGGCGGTGGTAACGGGCAAGCCGCTGGATTTGGGCGGATCGCGCGGGCGGCCGGAGGCGACGGGGAGAGGCTGCAAGATTGTCACCCAGGAGGCCCTGAGGCACCTGGGGATGGCAGCCGAGGGTGCGCGGGTGGTGGTGCAGGGGTTCGGCAACGTGGGCGGGATGGCGGCCAAGCTGATGTCGCGCGTGGGGTTCAAGATCATCGCCGTGATCGAGGTGGATGGCGCGGTGTACAATGCCGGCGGACTGGACATCCCGGCGCTGATGGAGCACCGCAGGGAGACGGGCTCGATCACGGGCTTCTCGGGGGGCGAGGCGATCGATCCGGAGGAGGCGATGTTCCTGGAGTGCGACGTGCTGATCCCGGCTGCCACGGAGAATGTGATCACCTCGGTGAACGCGGGGCGGATTCGCGCACGGATCATCTGCGAGGGGGCGAACGGGCCGACGACTCCGGTGGCGGACGAGATCCTGCAAGAGAAGAGAATCTTCGTGATCCCGGACATCCTGGCGAACGCGGGCGGGGTGACGGTGTCGTACTTCGAGTGGGTGCAGGACCGGCAGGGCTTCTTCTGGAACGAGAACCTGGTCAACGCGCGGCTGAAGGAGATCATGGTGGAGAACTTCGAGCGGGTGGTGGGCTACGCGGAGAAGCACGGGGTGAACAACCGGATCGCGGCCTACATGCTGGCGCTGGACCGGGTAGCGTTTGCGATCAAGTTGCGGGGAATCTATGCCTAGCACAGTCTGAGGGCCTGTGCCACGAAATGAGTTCTGAAGCCTCCACGCCGCTGATGCGGCAATATCATTCCGTCAAGCAGCAGGTTCCGGGCGCGCTGCTGATGTTCCGGCTGGGGGATTTCTACGAGCTGTTCTACGAGGACGCGGTGACGGCGGCGCGGGAACTGGAGATCACGCTCACCTCGCGGAACAAGGAAAAAGGGCAGGCGATCCCGATGTGCGGGGTGCCCTACCACGCGGCGGAATCCTACGTCGCGCGGTTGATCCAACGCGGGTACCGGGTGGCGATCTGCGACCAGATGGAAGACCCGCGGTTCGCCAAGAAGCTGGTGAAGCGGGAGCTCACCCGAATTGTCACGCCGGGCACAGTCACAGAGGCTGGCCTCCTGCGGTCGCACGAGAACAACTACCTGGCGGCGGTGGCGCTGGGGGGCGGGCGCGCGGGGCTGGCGCACGTGGACGTGTCGACCGGAGAGTTTCGGGCGACGGAGCTGGAGACGCCGGAGGTGGCGGCGGCGCTGGAACAGTTGGGGGCGCGGGAGGTGCTGTGCGCGGAGGGGGTCGAGTCGGCGGCGGCGGGGGCGCTGCGAACGGAGCTGGATGGGTGGATCTTCGGTTACGATCACGCGGAGCGGAGCCTGCGGGAACATTACCGGCTGCTGACGATGGATGGGTGCGGGCTCGGCGGGCGGCGGCTGGCGGTGGGGGCGGCGGGCGCGATCCTGCACTACTTAAAGGATACGCAGAAGGCGGCGCTGGACCACCTGGACCGGCCGTCGTACTACGACCGCGCCGAGGCGATGATCCTGGATTCGGTGACGGTGCGGAACCTGGAGCTGATCGAGCCGATTTTCCCGGCGGAACTGGGCGGGCAGAAAGAGGCGTGCCTCCTGGGCATCATCGATCAGACGCTGACCGGGATGGGCGGGAGGCTGCTGCGGGCGAGGCTGCTGCGGCCGTCGATGCAGGTGGCGGAGATCGAGGGACGGCTGGACGGGGTCGCGGAATTGGTTCGCGAGACGATTCGGCGGGGCGAGCTGCGCAAGGTGCTGGCGCAGATTCAGGACCTCGAGCGGCTGCTGGCCAAGGTGACGATGGGGACGGCGAGTCCGCGGGACGTGCAGGGGCTGGGGCGGTCGCTGGAGAAGGCGCCAGAGCTGTCTCCGAAGCTGGACGAGGTGAGGGAGGTCAGCGAGCGGATTGGAGCGGCGATTGCCGACTCCCCGCCCGCGAACCTGGCCGACGGAGGGACGATCCGGGCCGGATTTCACCGCGAGCTGGATGAACTGCGCGACATCAGCCGGAACAGCCGGCAGTACATCGCGCAGGTGGAGACGCGCGAGCGGGGGCGCACCGGCATACAGTCGCTGAAGGTGCGGTTCAACAACGTATTCGGCTACTACATCGAGGTCTCCAAATCCAATCTGCACCTGGTTCCGGACGATTACGAGCGCAAGCAGACGCTGGTGAACGCCGAACGGTACACCACGCCCGAGTTGAAGGAGCTGGAGCGGAAGATCCTGGCGGCGGAGGAGAAGATCCTGGAACTCGAGCGGGAGATCTTCGCGGAAGTGCGGGTGTTCACGGCGGCGCACGCGGCGCGCATCCGGGCGACGGCGGCGGCCATCGCCGCGATCGACGTGACGGCGGCGCTGGCGCAGGTGGCGGCCGAGAACCGGTACGTGCGACCGCGGTTCTCCGATGGCGGAGAGATGCGCATCGCAGGCGGGCGGCACCCGGTGATCGAGAAGCTGACCGAGCGGGAGGCGGCGCGGTTCATCCCCAACGACCTGTACCTGTCGGAGACCGAATTCATCGCCATCATCACGGGGCCGAACATGGGCGGGAAGTCGACGTATTTGCGGCAGGCCGCGCTGATTGCGATCCTGGCGCAGATGGGCTCGTTCGTGCCGGCGGAATCGGCGCTGCTTCCTTTGATCGATCGAGTGTTCACACGGATTGGAGCGTCGGACAACCTGGCGCGAGGCCGGTCGACGTTCATGGTCGAGATGACGGAAACGGCGGTGATCCTGAACACCGCGACGCCGCGGAGCCTGATCGTGCTGGACGAGATCGGGCGGGGAACCGCGACCTACGACGGGCTGGCGCTGGCCTGGGCGGTGATCGAGCACATCCACGACCGCATCCGGGCGAAGACGATGTTTGCCACGCATTACCACGAGCTGACCGAGTTGGCCGAGCAGATGGAGGGCGTGAGGAACCTGCGGGTGTCGGTGAAGGAGGCGGGCGACCAGATCATCTTCCTGCGGAAGGTGGAGCCGGGGGCGGCGGACCGCAGCTACGGGATCGAGGTGGCGCGGCTGGCCGCGCTGCCGGCAAGCGTGATCGAGCGGGCGCGGGAGGTGCTCGAGCTGCACGAGAAGACCGAGCAGGTGGTGACCGAGGAGCTGTCGCCGGGGGCGCGGCCGCACCCGGTGCAGATCGCGCTGTTCGAGCCGGTGAACTACGAGATCGCGGAGCGGATCCGCAAGGTGAACGTCGACCAGTTGCGGCCGGTGGAGGCGCTGCGGCTGCTGGCAGAGCTGCAAGACGAACTGAAGCGGTGACCTCCTATGTCGTGGGAGCCAGGTCCCGCTTCCACACACTGCGCAGGGCGCCCAGCGCGATGGGGACAGCGCCGGCGAGGATGAAGACCGCGTCGCCCGCCAGTCGCACCCATTCCAGCTTGTGGTAGAGGCCGCCCATCAGGAAGGTGAGGCGGCGCGCGTGCCAGTAGCCGTTGGCGGTGGAGTCGGCGAGCTGAAGGACGCCTCCGGGGAACAGGTCCAGGAGGATCATGAGGGCGAGGCCGAGGTTGGCGCCCCAGAAGCCTACCCGGATGAACTTCTCGGTCTTCTTCCAGACGGCGTCGGACTGCATCGCCCGCAAGCAGAAAACGAGGACCGCCAGAGCCAGCATCCCGAAGACGCCGAACAGGGCGGCGTGTCCATGGTTGGGGGTGAGGGTGGTTCCGATCTCGAAGTAGGAGACGATGGGCAGGTTGATCAGAAACCCGAAGATCCCCGCGCCGACGAAGTTCCACACACCCACCGCCATCAGGAAGTAGATGGCCCATCTCTGGTGCGTGGCGAGATCCTGACCGCAGGTGGAGCACTGGCGGTTCCTGAGCTTGATGAAGTCCCAGGCGTCCAGGGTCAGAAGGGTGAGAGGCACGACTTCCAAAGCGGAGAAGCAGGCCGCCAGGCCCATGTTGAGCGTTCCCTGGCCGGTGAAATACCAGTGGTGGCCGGTGCCAATGATCCCGCCGCTGAGGTACAGGATGGCGTCGAGGTAGATCAGGCGCGTGGCGGTCTTGGTGCTGATCATGCCCATCTGGTGGAACATGATGGCTACCAGCACGGTGGCGAAGAGCTCGAAGAACCCCTCGACCCAGAGATGGATGATCCAGAAGCGCCAGTTGTCGATGACCGCGAAGTTGCTGTGGGGGCCGTAGAAGAGTGCGGGGAGGTAGAAGACGGGAATGGCCACGGCCGCGTAGAGAAAGAGGGAGGACAGCTCACGCTTGCCAGGATTCCGGATGGCGGGCCGCAAGGCGCGGAACATTAGAACCAGCCAAAGGAGGAGGCCAACCGCCAGCAGGAGCTGCCAGAAGCGCCCGAGATCCAGGTACTCGGAACCCTGGTGCCCCAGCCAGAACCAGAGCTGTCCCAGCTTGTCGTTGATGCCGAGGGCCTCACCGCCGAGGCTTCCGACGACTACCACGACCAGTGCGCCCAGGAGAACGAAGACGCCAGTTCTCTGGCGGTGAGGCTCACTGCCACCGACCCAGGGCGCCAGGAACAGGCCGCCGCCTACCCAGGCGGTGGCGATCCAGAAGATCGCAAGCTGGAGGTGCCAGGTGCGTGCGAGGTTGTAGGGAAGGAGCCGGGCGAGGTCGAGGCCGTAGAAGGCTCCCGGCTCGACGCGGTAGTGGGCCAGCACCCCTCCCAGGAGGGCTTGCAACAGGAACAGCACAGCCACAATGACGAAGAACCACCCAGTGGCCCATTGACTGGGCGTGAGCTTCAGGGGTGAGGCGGGCGAGTGGACAACGTGGGCGGCGGCGCTCTCGCCCCTCCAGCCCAGGTAGTCGAACTTGCCGAAGAGGAAGAGGATGAGGCCCAGACCGCCCAGGAGGGTCATAAGGCTCAGGGCGCTCCAAACATAGGTCTCGGAGGAAGGTCGGTTGCCCGCCATCGGCTCGTAGGGCCAGTTGTTGGTGTAGGAGTAATCCTTGCCGGGGCGGTTGGCCACCGAAGCCCAGGCCGCCCACGCGAAGTAGGCGGTCAGCGCTTTGAGTTCCGCGGGATTCTTGATGTAGTTGGCAGGCAGGCCGGGGGCGGCGTCCTTCTTGGTGAAGTACTCGCTCCATTCGGCGGTTTGGATGCGGTAGGCGGCGGTCTCTCCGGGTGTGAGGAGGAGCGTCCGCAAAGCCGGGGCGTAGCGGTTCTCCTTGAGCGCCCTCCTGACGCGCGCGGAGGCGGCGCTTTGCTCATCGGGCGAGAGGCGGGCGAAGGGTTTACCGTAGCTCTCGACAGCGATGGTATCGCGAGCCACCTCGGTGAGTCTGTGCAGGTACTCGGCGCTGTAGTCGGGACCCAGGTAGGCTCCATGGCCCCAAAGGCTCCCGTGCTCCATGAGGCCGTACTTGAAGAAGATCTCTTGACCCCTTTGGATATCGGCTCCTGTGAACACCAGGTTCCCCGCCGCATCCACAGCCTTCTCGGGAATGGGCGGTGCGTTGGTGTAGGTCAGGACGGTCAGGATGGATAGAACCGAGAAACCGGCGATCATGACCAGGATCGCCGAGTGTCTCCACCAAGGAGAGAGACCCGCAACGCTGCCGGAGGTGTCTGCCATATCATTCCCCCATTCCGCCGTAGGATACACCCGAAGAGGGGGGCGCATCCAGGAAGTTGCGTCAACTACACTGGTGGCGGGGACAGATATGCGAGTCGCGGGGATCATGAGCGGGACGTCGCTGGATGGGATCGACGTCGCCATTGTCGATATTCGCGGGGTGCGGCGGATTTCGACGGTGGCGCTGCGGACGGCGCCGTATCCGGTGCGGGTGCGCGAGGCGCTGTTGGGGGTCCTGGACGCGGCGGCGATTTCGCGGCTGAATTTCCTGTTGGGCGAGCTGTATGCGCGGGCGGTGCGGGCGACGTGCGCGCGGAGCGGGGTTCCGCTCGAGTCGGTGAAGCTGATCGGGTGCCACGGGCAGACGATTCACCACGAGGTGGGGAATACGCTGCAAATCGGCGAGGCGGCGGTGATCGCGGAACGAACCGGGATTCCGGTGGTTTCCGATTTCCGGCCGCGGGACATTGCGGCGGACGGGCGCGGCGCGCCGCTCGTGCCGTACGTCGATTACCTGCTGTACCGCGACCGGCGGCTGGGGCGGGTGGCGCTCAATATCGGAGGCATCGCGAACATTACGGCGATCGCGGCGGGGGCGCGGCCCGAGGAGGTGATCGCGTTCGACACCGGGCCGGGCAACATGGTGGTGGATGCGCTGGTGGCCGAGTATACGGGCGGAAAGCGGAGGTTCGACCGCGGCGGGCGGATCGCGCGGCGGGGGTCGGTGAATCAGGGGCTCCTGCGAGAGCTGCTGCGGGACCGCTACTACCGCGCGGTGCCGCCGAAAACGGCGGGACGGGAGCAGTATGGGGCGGCGTTCGTCCAGCGGCTGCTCGAGACGGGGCTGGCGCTGACGGAGCTGATCGCCACGGCGACGGCGCTGACGGCGGCGGCGGTGGCCGAGGGGATCGAGCGGTTCGTGCGGCCGCGGATGAAGGTGGACGAGCTGATCGTCTCGGGCGGTGGCGCGCACAACGCGGCCATGATGGGGTTCCTGGCGGCGCTGCTTCCGGATGTCGCGCTGGCGACCTCGGCGTATTTCGGCGTTGACGTGGACGCGAAGGAAGCGATCGCCTTCGCGCTGCTGGCCTACGAAACCTGGCGGCGGCAGCCGGCGAACCTGCCCAGCGCGACGGGAGCGCGGCGCGCGGTGGTGCTGGGGAAAATCAGCCCGTAGGGGACCCACCCGCGCACGCCGCTGCTATTGGCGCGATGGGGGCTTCAAGGGATCTATCGTGGTGTCGCCTACGTGTCCCCCCGGGGTTGGCGCCCGTTCTTCGCACGAATGCGGCTCCCGGTTTCCCGCGGTTCCCCGAGACCGTTACTTCGATCAGTGGCGGCCTACGGCGCGAGTTCGTTCTCCAGATTCTGTATCGAGGCTCCGAGCATAGGTGCGTATAATGGTATTTGGAAATGTGGTTATTGTACATTATCGGGGTAGCCTTCGCTCTGTCGTTAATTCTTCCGCTGATCGAGCGAATCAAGAAGATCCCTCTAGACGTCGCCGAGAAGAAACGCATTGAGCAACTCGCGAGAGATACCGAGGCACGAGAAGCCCAACTGACGCTGGAGCGTGTGCGTTTCGCAGAACTCAAGGCCGAGGCGGCCTGTGCCCTTGAAACGATGAGCCGGGAGAAGGCTCTTGGGTTTCCATGGCTCGCCACTGCTTACAGCGAGTACCAGAAACTATACGATCTGAAACTTGCTGATCAACTGGAGGACAAGAAGTTTCCGGCCAAGCGCGCCGCGGAGCACGTCCGGGCCATGGCTGCCGAAAAAGCTGCCCTTCGTCGGGAGAACAGAATCTTGCGGGAGTCGTACCGTTATTACGAAAGCCTTTTCCCCTGGCTGATTGACTTCAAGGGTGAGGACCTCGATGAACTGATCCGGCAGGCGCAGGAGCGAGGGAAGACGAATGAGAGCGAGGAGCAGCAAGATGAAGACCCTGCCGCGCAGTGGCTGACAGAGGCGGAACAGGAGTCTCGGCAACTCACACGCGCAGAAAAGTATCAGCGGGCATTGGATCGGTATTGGCAGTCCAAGAAGACACCTTGGCAGATCGGCCGCGACTACGAGCGTTACATAGGCTATCAGTACGAGCGGGAAGGCTTCAAGGTGGAATACTATGGCATCGAGTTTGGTCTGGAGGATCTTGGGCGAGACTTGATTTGCCACAAGGGTACGGATGTGCGGATCGTGCAGTGCAAGCACTGGAGCCGGGAAAAGACACTGCATGAGAAACACGTGTGCCAGATCTTTGGAACAGCAGCTGCCTACCGAAAGAAGACTGGTGGACAGCACGATCTTTTTGGAGACGGCGAAATCACCGGTTGGCTCTATATCTCGTGTGTCGCGTCTTCGGTAGCGAAGGAGTTTGCGGAGATGCTAGGGGTGAAACTGATCGACGACTGTCCCTTGCGTCGGTACCCGATCATCAAGTGCAATGTGTCCCTTCGGGATGGCGAGAAGATATACCACTTACCGTTCGATCAACAGTACGACCGGACGTTGATTGAATACAAGGATGAGTGCTACGTGGAAACCGTAGCGGAGGCGGAGGCATTGGGGTTTCGGCGGGCTTTCCGATGGCGAGGCCGCCCGCAGGATTAGCATTCGGCCTGAGCGCGACGTTAGTAAAGCGGTCAACTTGCCGGCTTCCCAGACCGGCGAAGCGAGCAGGCCAAATGAAGCCCGAGCGTATTGAGTTCGTTCGTCCAAGCAGTTGAGGCGGAGTTAAGACGAACCCTGGGACGAGTTTGAAACTGCCGCCCTCTGCCCCGGGGGGACATGCAAAATCTGAGTCGAAACATCCCGTGACACACCCTTCACGGAAGATCGGACGCACACGCAGCCGTCTTGCTGGGACCAGCCCTGAGTTGGCGTCCCATGGGGGTCCGCGCTACGCCTTGCGCTTGAAGACCACCACGGCCAGCGGCGGGAGGGTGAGGGAGAGGCTGTGGGGACGGCCGTGCATCTTGATGGGTTGGGAGGCGACGCGGCCGCCGTTGCCGAGGTTGCTGCCGCCGAACATCTCGGCGTCGGTGTTGAAGATCTCTTCGTAGAGGCTTTCGGCGGGGACTCCGACGCGATAGCGATGATGGGGGACCGGGGTGAAGTTGCAGCAGAACAGCAGGAAATCGTCGGGGTCCTCGGCGCGGCGGAGGAAAGAGATGATGGAGTGGTCGACGTCGTGAAAATCGACCCACTCGAATCCGCTCCAGTGGGTGTCGATCTGGTAGAGGGCGGGCTGGGCGCGATAGAGGCGGTTGAGCTCGCGGACGAGCGTCTGTAGTTTGCGGTGGGGCTCGAACTCGAGCAGCTCCCAGCGGAGGCTGGAATTGTAATCCCACTCCTCGTACTGGCCGATCTCCGAGCCCATGAACAGTAGTTTCTTGCCCGGATGGCCGTACATGTAGGCGAGGAAGGCGCGCACGTTGGCGAACTTGCGCCATTCGTCGCCGGGCATCTTGCCGATGAGCGATCCCTTGCCGTGAACCACCTCGTCGTGGGAGATGGGCAGCAGGAAGTTCTCGTGGAAGGCGTACAACATGCTGAAGGTGATGTTGTTGTGGTGGAAGCGGCGGAACATGGGGTCGGTGGAAAAGTAAGCCAGCATGTCGTGCATCCAGCCCATGTTCCACTTCATGGTGAAGCCGAGGCCGCCCATGTAGACGGGCTTGGAGACGCCGGGGAAAGCAGTGGATTCCTCGGCGACGGTGATAGCGCCAGGCTCCTTGTGCGCCAGCTCGTTGAAGCGGCGGAGGAAGTCGATGGCCTCGATGTTCTCACGGCCGCCGAAGACGTTGGGGATCCATTCGCCGGGCTGGCGGGAATAGTCGAGGTAGAGCATCGAGGCGACGGCGTCCACGCGCAACCCGTCGATGTGGTACTTCTTCAGCCAGAACAGGGCGTTGGAGATGAGGAAGGCGCGCACCTCGTTGCGGCCATAATTGAAGACCATGGTGCCCCAGTCGCGCTGCTCGCCCTTGCGCGGGTCGGCGTGCTCGTAGAGGGCGGTGCCGTCGAACGAGGCCAGCCCGTGTGCGTCCTTGGGGAAATGGGCGGGAACCCAGTCGACCAGGACGGCGATGCCGGCCTGGTGGCAGCAATCCACGAAGTACATGAAGTCGTCGGGAGTGCCGAACCGCGAGGTGGGGGCGAAATAGCCGATGACCTGGTAGCCCCAGGAGCCCGAGTACGGGTACTCCATGACCGGCAGCAGCTCGATGTGGGTGTAGCCCATGCCCTTCACATACTCGACCAGCGAGCAGGCCAACTCGCGGTAGCTGAGCGCCTGGTTCCCGGGGCCGCGCAGCCAGGACTCCAGGTGGACCTCGTAGATGGAGACGGGCCGCTTGAGCCAGTCGGTGCGGGCGCGAGCTTCCATCCACGCGGCGTCGCCCCAAGGGTAACGGTCCACATCCCAGACGATGGAGGCGGATTTGGGCGGGGTCTCGCAGCAGAAGGAGTAGGGGTCGGTCTTCAACTGCTGGTAGCCGTTCAAGCGGGAGCGCACGAAGAACTTGTACTTGGCGCCCTGGGACAGCCCGGGAATGAAGATTTCCCAGATGCCGGCGCTGCGAAGGCGCATGGGGTGACGGCGGACGTCCCAATCGTTGAAGTCGCCGGCCAGCGAGACGACCTCGGCGTTGGGGGCCCAGACGGCGAAGCGGACGCCGGCGACTCCGTCGATTTCGGCGGCGTGGGCGCCAAGGGAGCGGTAGCTTTCGAAATGGGTGCCCTCGCTGTAGAGGTGCAGCTCGAAATCGGTGAGGAGCGGGGGGAAGCGGTAGGGGTCGTCGAACTCCGCGGCTTCGCCGCCCCAGAGCTTGACGCGGAGCCGGTAAGGCTTGCGCTCGCCGTCGATCCAGGCGACGTAGAAGCCGGTAGGATCCTTCTTCTTCATGCGGCAGGCGCCGCCATCCAGGATCACTTCGGCCTCTTCGGCTTGCGGCAAGAAGGCACGCACCTCCCAGGAGGCTTTTTTCCGGCCCACGGGATGGGGTCCGAGGATGCGGAAGGGGTCGCCGTGGTAACCGCCGACGATGGCGCTGATCTCATCGCGCGTCATGGGAAAGGTACTTCCATTATGGCAGGATGGGGGTTATGGTTCACGAGCTCGAGAAAGCGGAGTTGCACCTGCACCTGGAGGGATCGGTGGAGCCGGAGACGCTGCGGGAACTGGACCCGAAGCTAACCCCGGAGGAGGTGCGGGAGCGATACCGGTACGAGGATTTCGCCGGGTTCATCGAGAGCTTCAAGTGGGTGATCCAGCGGCTGCGGCGGCCCGCGGACTACGCGCTGGTGACGCGGCGGCTGCTGGAGAGGTTGGCGACAGAGAACGTGCGTTATGCGGAGATCACCATCTCGGCCGGGGTGATCTTGTGGAGGGGGCAGGAATTCACTCCCATCTACCAGGCGGTGCGGGAGGAGGCGGCGCGGTCTTCGGTGGAAGTGTGGTGGGTGCTGGATGCGGTGCGGCAGATGGGCGCCGAAGAGGCCATGAAGGTGGCCAGACTGGCCGCCGAGCGCGTCGAGCAGGGCGTGGTGGCGTTCGGCATCGGCGGCGACGAGGCGCTGGGGCCGGTCCAGTGGTTTGGCGAGGTGTTCGAGTTTGCGCGGCGCAACGGGCTGCACCTGACCGTCCATGCCGGGGAGACCGTGGGGCCGGAATCGGTCTGGGGTGCGTTGCGGCTGGGGGCGGAGCGGATCGGGCACGGCATCCGGGCGGCGGAGGATCCGGCGCTGTTGGAGTGGCTGAGGGAAAAGGACATTCCGCTCGAGATCTGCATCACCAGCAACGTGGCGACCGGGGCGGTGGCGACGCTGGAGCAGCATCCGGTGCGGCGGATTTACGAGGCCGGCGTGCCGATCGTGCTGGGGAGCGACGATCCGGCGATGTTCCAGACGACGCTGGAGCGGGAGTATGAAGTGGCGGCGCGGGAGTTCGGTTTCACGGAGGAAGAGCTGCGCGGGATCGCGGAGAACGGGTTCCGGTATGCCTTTAGGCGCTGAGCTCTTGGGGACAAGGCTGGAGCCTTATCCTACTCGAATTCGCGGACGGGGGTGGGCTGGCCGGGCCCCACGCGACCGGTGGCGATCGTGGCGCGGAAGTAGTTCTCTCCGCGGATGGGCGCGCCCGCCGCGCGGCGGAGCATGGCGATCTGGCCGACGTGTGTCAGCGCGTCGGCAATCGGGCCCTGGAACAGGCGCTCGGCCGGAGCCCCCAGCGGGAGGTCGGAGGCCAGGCAGTCGTCCAAGGCTTGGAGGGCGGCGTGGAACCGCCGGATTTCCTCCTCCCAGGGCAGGGGCTGCGAATCGTGCCATTCCTCTTTCCCTTTCGACAGAGACAAGGCCCAGTCGAGGAGGTCGCCCATGTGGGCGAGGATCTGAGCGGGAGTGCGGGACGACTCCCAGACGCGGAACTCGGGAAAGCCGCCGGGCGCGCCGCGCAGGGTCTTGGCGGCACGATAGGCCAGCGTGGCGAGGGTGTGACGCAGCATTTCCCGGTTCGGATCGGTGGTGCTGGGATTCATAGGACAGATTCTAGCGTGCGGCGCCGGTGGCGTAGTAGCCGGCGCGGGTGCGCACGGTGAGGCCGTCCGGGCCGCTGGCGAAAACCTGGATCTTGCGGTAGGTCCCGTCGAGTCGTTCGTTGGAGGGGCTGTAAGCCAGCGTGTACTGGTCACGGATCTCGCGGGCGATTTCGCGGGCGGTCGAGTCGGTTTCCGAGACATCGTGGAGGTAGAAGGCCTGGCCGCCGGTGGCCTGAGTGAGGGCGTCGAGCTCGCGGCGGGCGCGCTGGGTGCGTTCATCGTCGATTTGGGTGAGCAGGCCGAGCGCGTAAATCAGGACGTTGTTCTGCTGGGAGAGTTTGATGACATAGTCCGGCCCGATGGCGCTGGAGTTGTCCTCGCCGTCGGTGACCAGGACCAGCACCTTCTTGTCCTCCGTGGCGCTCTGGGCCATGTGCTCGACGGCGAAACGCAGGGCGTCGCGCAGGGCGGTGGTGCCCCGCGAGTCGAAGGCGGCGAGGCCCTGCTCGAGTCTGGCGCGGTCGCTGGTGAAGTCGGCGTCCAGGTAGATCTTCTCGTTGAAATGGAGGATGAAAACCTCGTCGTCGGGGTGGGAGGCCCGGACCAGGGACAAGGCCGCGGCGGCGACCTTCTGGCGCTTGTCAATCATGCTGCCGCTGTCGTCGATGAGGAGGCCGATCGAGACCGGGGAATCCTCCCTGTGGAAGACCTTGAGTTGCTGCTCGACGCCGTTTTCGAAAACGCGGAAAGCGCTCATGGGGAGGCCGGTTACGCGGCGTCCCTGGGGATCCAGAACCGTGGCGTGGAGGACCACCAGGCGAGAATGGCTGCGGAAAACGGCGATTTCATCCTGGGAGAAGGCCGGGGTAGTCAGGGCGAGGAGGGCGCAGAGGGCCGCAGCGGGAATGGGTGGTGTGGCGGTCTCGCGCATGTCGAGGGGGAGGGTGTCCGCCCCACCGACTATTCTGACGCAATTCCGGTAGCGCGCGTTTTGGCGCGGGGCGGAGGCTGTTCTTCGTCGAACCGAAGGCGAAAGGGCTTCAGCCAGCCGAGGCCTGAGAAGCCCCGAGAACTTCTGGGACGCGGACGGTTACGGGGGAGGAATTCGGGATCCCATCTTGCGTCTTCTTGTACCATGGCCCGTCAAACTGCACCCGGCATTCACGTTCCGAGTGGCAATTCAGGCAGACCTGGATGTCCTTGCCGCCCCGCCTCCGGGGCCAAGTCCAGTTGTGCCCGAACAGACATGCCATATTGTGATCACCCTCCTGTGGCGCTGTTCAGGTAATATATCGGCCGGAGCGGCGGGGAGGGTGAGGGAAAAAGCAGCCTAGGAACCGGCGGGGTGGGGGAGGGGGCCTGGGCAGGCCAGACTGGGGCGCTGGGCCCAGCGAAGGCTGTGCTACAATTCGGGGTGCCGCACCGCATTCGGGCCCGTAGCTCAGTTGGTTAGAGCGCTACCTTGACACGGTAGAGGTCTGGCGTTCGAGTCGCCACGGGCCCACCACCCCTCCCAGTACCTTCAACAAGTTAGCAGCCTGCCGCCGTTGGGGACAACCGCAGAAGTGGTGGGTTTTGCGGCCCAGTTGCGGCCCAGACTTCTTGGCTCGGCGTTGGGTGGCTCCCTTTGGAACGAGCAGAAGTGGGTGAAGACGTAAGGAAGATGGACGCGCTGTACTTCAGGATTTCAAGCGACCGACAGACAACAGTGAACCACTTTGAAGAGGTACTCCTGATCGCGGAGCTGGATGGCTCCGGTCGGGACTGGGAAAAGATCCGGTAACTGTTGTCCGGCTCCGTCGAGGCGGAAGACCGGAACGGGGCCGGTGGCGTGCGGACGATCTACCGCGTCGTGCCAGCGGTCGCGGCAGAACTCTCCGAAAGCGGCGTCTACGTCGAACAGGGACGATCTCGCGAGATGGGTGTCAGGCGGCGGTCCCTGTTCCGGCAGATCAAGCGGGACGCCGCCGCCAGGAAGTTCGACCGGCTGCTGGTTTGGAAGGTGTCCCGGCTAGCAGCCCGTGGATAAACTCGCGTTTTGGCGGTGCCACCAACGGCACCGATTTCGCGTGCGAGCAGGCCGAACCAGCGGACCACGCGGTCTGATCACCGGCAGGGCCGTTTCTGCGGC